>JAEIGA010005702.1_pt1 | contig 18968 bp, 15 predicted proteins | sample 9270691 | NCBI WGS metagenome assembly JAEIGA01 (sample SAMN17057246, study PRJNA624740) | gut metagenome | biome: biome; isolation source: fecal sample | host: Bos grunniens | place: China: Xizang | collected 2019 | reverse complement strand
GGCAAAAATATTTTTCAAGATATTGGTACTGGGGTCGTATAGAGCAGTAGCCCCCATAGGAATTTTGTTATAATATTTGTAGCCAAGACGCGTCAAATGCACAAGAGCTGGTAATTGTACTCGTGTTGCTTCTTTGAAAGTATTGCCTGGCATATTGATTCCTTTCGCGTTTAAAAACTATTATTGCAAGCTTTTATGAAAATATATTTCATTTTTAAAAATTAAATGGAAATAAATAAAAATTCCCTTTTTTAAAAAGTCAAACTTCTCCCTTCCTTTTTTTAAACATTGTGTTCTACAAATTTTTTTATTTCAAAAAGACATTGTTTATAAATACGCCGGCAAAGAAGATTATTAAATACGCATACCAAATAATTGTTAAGGGGTAGTTCATGGCGCGTTTAAATGAAGATGGTTCTGTTGCGTTTTTCTGAGCAATGTGGCGTAAATTTTTGCGGAAATAAAGGAAGCTGATGGTTATGCCAGCTAATGAGACTAATAATAAGATAATGGTTGTGAGCATAAGCTAAAGATAAAAAATGCTAAAGGAAAAAAGATTTTCTTTTGAAAAACAAGTGAATCTCCCCGAAAAACAGGCAAAAAATGGTATGATTTAAGAAATTTGCTTGAAAAGTTTTAAAAAATTTTCTCTATTTGTTCTAACTAATGGGTCGTTCGGCTGAACGGGCCATTCTTTTATATGAGGTGGTTTTGATAACCCAAGAAAAATTGAATTCGATGATTGCCGCTGCTTGTGAAGCTGGGAATGTTTCTTTAGTGGAGGCCGATTTGTTCCAAGCGGGCAAGCGTAAAATGCTTCGCTTGTTTGTTGATAAACCTGAAGGCGTGACTATTGGTGATTGTACTAAAGTCAGTAGAACGCTTTCTGCTGCTTTGGATTTGGACCCAGATGTAATAGAAGGGGCTTTTACTTTAGAAGTTTCTTCGCCAGGCCTAGACCGCCCATTGAAGTCCGAAGCGGATTTTTTGAGAAATGTTGGGAGACGCTTGAGAATTACGCGTTCAACAGGAAAACCTGTGACTGGCGTTTTAAAAAGCGTTGATAATGAATGTTTAACCGTGGAATTGATGGGAAACGCAGGAGATATGCAAGTACCACGTTCCGAAATCCTTTCTGCTAAAGCAGATGTTTAAATTTAGTATCAAGAGGGCTCACTATGAAACACGAAGCAAAATTAAGTCTGTTGGATTCTTTGAAGAATGTTATTGAAGCAAAGAATATGGACGATGAAACAGTTATCAAAGCATTGAAAGATTCTTTGACAGCTGCCGCTAAAAAGTACTTGCAACTTAGCAAGCATATCGATGTTGATATTGATATGGAAACAAACGAAGTGCGAGTATTTTTGCGTGTAGAAGTGGTGGAAGATTTCCCCGACTATGATGCTGAAATGAGTGCAGAAGAAGTTCAACAGCTCGATGAACATTATATGCTCGTTGACGAAGCTCGTGAATTCAATGAAGATGCTCAGGCTGGCGATACGCTTGAAATGGAAGTGCCTATGTCTGCTTTTGGACGCCAGGCTATTCAGAATGCAAAACAACTTTTGATGCAAAGCATGCGTGATGCTGAACGTGTCAAAATCCAGAAGGTTTACGAAAATCGTATTGGCTCTTTGATTTCTGGTGAAGTGACTCGCATTGAAGGCCCAAACTTGATTATCAATTTGGGTTCTACAGAAGCTATTTTGCCTCAACGTGAACAGATTCGTAAAGAACGTTGGAAACAAGGTGATTCTGTTAAAGCAGTTATTTTAAAAATTGATGAAAATGCCAAATTTGGTTCTCCACTTGTTGTGCTTTCAAGAACACATGAATCTTTCTTGAAAGAATTACTTAGACAAGAAGTTCCTGAAATTTATGAAGGCTCTGTTGAAATTAAGAATATTGTCCGTGACCCGGGTTATCGTGCAAAAATTGCTGTTTTAGCTCGCGATGAACGTATAGACCCTGTTGGTGCTTGCGTTGGTATGAAAGGGGCTCGCGTACAAGCTATTGTTCGTGAGCTCTCTAATGAACGTATTGAATTTGTGGTTTGGAGCGAAGATGTAGAAACTTATATCCGCCATGCTCTTAGCCCTGCAAACATTGTGAAGTTCATTGAAATTCCTAGAACAAATCGTATCGTTGTGATTATTGATACTGAAAACTTGGCTCAGGCAATTGGTCGCAATGGACAGAATGTTCGTCTTGCTTCTACTTTGGTAAGCCGTTCTTTAGATGTATTTGGCGAAAAAGAATGGTCTGAAAAGAGTGAAGAAGAAAAGGAAAGAGTTTTGACTCCGAAACAAAGAGAAATTATTCGTGAAGTTGTAGAAAGACGCCCTTTGGAAGATATGCTTGAAGAAAGTTCGGAAATTAGTGAAGAAGTCGAAGTTTCTAAAGAAGAAGGTTCCGTTGAAGAATAATTTTGGAGCATAGACTAGATGAGTAATGAAGAACACAAAAAACCAAGCCAATGGGCAAAAGAAAAAGGGCTGACTTCAAATGTCGTTTTGAAGTTGCTCCGTGATAATGGGTTTGAAGTTAAAACCGCTTTTAGCCCTGTACCTATTTCACAATTTGCGACCATTGAAAAAGCTGCAGAAGAAGAAAAGCGTAAACAAGACGCTCGCAACAAGAAAAAACAACCTGCAAAAGCAGATGAACAAACTCCTGCAGAACAGGCTCCTGCGGAACAGGCTTCTACAACTTCTGCAACGGGTAGAAAGTTAACAGGTACTTTGGGAAAGAAAAAGCCTACGACTCCAAAGGTTGTAATTGCTCCAAAGAAACCAGTAGCGAAAGATGCTACTAAAGAAATTGTTAAACCAGAAGTTAAAGAACAAGAAACAACTTCTGTAAAGCAAGAGGTGAAAAAACAACCTGCACCACAAAAATCTGTTTCGCAGAATACAGACAAAAAGAAAGATCCTCCTAGACAAGTTCCTAAAGTGGATTTGAAAAAGGATTCTCTAGAACAAGCAAAACCTGCTAATGTGCAAATGCTTTCTCAGGATAAATTGAGAAAACCTGAGTTGAAAGCGCAGGTGTTACCGCCTTCTGCTGAAATGCTTGCTCGTATCCAGAAGTCTCGCCAACAGCAATCTTCTCCGCAAGGTGGACGTAGACCAAATAGAAACAATACAAATAACCAACAAGGTTATACAGGAACATTTGGTCGTACATCGTCTGCTAATTCTAACAATAATGATAATAACCATCGTCGTCATGGACAAAACCAAAACCACGGCAACAATCGCTCTTACCAGCAAGGTGGCGGCCGTGATGGTGGTTTTACCGGTGGTTCAATGCAGGATGCTTTTGGCGCATCTCGTAATGGAGCTAATTTGGTTGCTTCTATGGGAGGCCCAAACAATGCTTCTCGTGGTGGAAAACAAGGTGGTCGTAATGGCGGTAAAAATGACCGCAATAACGAACGCAATAGAAATAAAGACAGGCAAGAACAACGCGAACAACAAGATGCAGTACGCCAGAATGTTTCTCGCGTGATGGCCTCGTTGTCTAAAAACCCAGTAAAGAAAGTTTACCATAAAGACCGTTCTGTAGATGAATCCGGAGAAGAAAAGAAAATCCTTAAAACTTCAGACTTTATTACAGTCGGTGAACTTGCTGGTCTTATGGAACAAATGCCAGCTCGCGTTATCGCAAAATGTATGGAAATGGGAATGATGGTCACAATCAATGCCCGTCTTGATTTTGAAACCATACAAGTTCTTGCTGATGACTTTGGCTTTGAAGCCCAATTGATGGAAGAATACGAAGAAGATGTTCTTGGTGTTGAAGAAGACCAAGAAGAAAATCTCCAACCGCGTTCTCCTGTGGTGACTGTAATGGGCCACGTGGACCATGGTAAAACGTCTTTGCTTGACTGGATTCGTAAATCACATGTTGTGGCTGGTGAATCTGGTGGTATTACACAGCACATTGGTGCTTATGAAGTAACCACACCTGTTGGAAAAGTAACATTCCTTGATACTCCGGGTCACGAAGCATTTAGTGCTATGCGTGCTCGCGGTTCTCAAGTGACAGATGTTATTGTGCTTGTTGTGGCTGCTGATTCTATGGTGATGCCGCAGACAGTTGAATCCATTGAACTTGCTCATAGAGAAAAAGTTCCTTTGGTCGTAGCGATTACTAAAATTGATTTGCCAACCGCTAACCCAGATAAAATCCGTGCGCAACTTGCTGAACGCGGTGTTGAAGTGGAACAATGGGGCGGTACAACTAGCTGTATAGAAGTTTCTGCCCGTTCAGGCCAGGGTATGGAAGAATTGCTTGAAACTCTTGCGCTTGAAACAGAAGTGCTTGAACTTAGAGCAAACCCGAATGCGAGAGCGAAAGGTGCTGTTGTAGAATCTAAGCTAGATGCTGGTAAAGGTTCTATGGCAACCATTCTTATCCAGAATGGTACATTGCATGTTGGTGATCCATTTGTTTGCGGTATTTATTCTGGTCGTGTTCGTGCAATGTTTAATGAACGCGGTGAAAACCGTAAAGAAGCAGGCCCATCTACTCCTTGTCAGGTTCTTGGTTTTGATGGTACACCACAAGCTGGTGACGATTTAATTGTTGTTGAAGACGAAAAGACAGCAAGAGAAATCGCTTCTAAACGCAGAATGGCCGCTCGTGAACGCGACCTTCGTGCAAGAAAAACTGTTTCTCTTGAAAATTCTTTCAATGGCGTTAAGGAAGGTAAAGTTTCTGAATTGAACTTAATCGTTAAAGCTGACGTGGGTGGTTCTGCTGAAGCATTGGCAGCAAGTCTTGAAAAACTTTCTAACAAAGAAGTTAAAGTCAATATTATCCGTAAAGGTGTTGGTGCTATTACGGATTCTGATGTCTTGTTTGCCACAACGGCTCAAGCTGTAATTATCGCGTTCCATTTAATGCCTTCTGCTTCTATCCGTGAAATGGCAGAAAAAGATGGCATTGAAATTCGTACATACCGCGTGATTTATGACTGTATTGAAGATATCCAGAACGTAGTTGAAGGTCTCTTGAAACCGAAATTACGCGAGGAAATTATCGGTGAAGCTGAAATCAGAGAACTCTTCAAAATACCAAAAGTCGGCATGATTGCTGGCTGTATGGTAACTGATGGTGAAGTGAATCGCGATAGTCATGTGCGCTTATACCGCAAAGGTGTTGAAATCGGCGTAACTCATGTTACTTCTCTTAAGCGTCACAAAGATGATGTGAAGAATGTGGCTCGTGGCTTTGAATGTGGTATTGGCTTAAAAGGCAATGACAACATTCAAGTGGGCGATACTTTGATGTTCTTCAAGAAGGTAGAAGTGGCAAGAACTCTTGCTGATGTCGCTCGTGAAGAAGCAGAAGAAAAAAAGAATGCTGAAAAAAAGGATGCTGAATAGTTTTTGAAAATGCAAAATCTTGTGCACACAAGATTTTGCGTTTTTAAGGCACTTGTTTTTAGCATTTGTTCTTAAAAAATGAAAACTATTTTTTAAGAGAAAAAAGGAATTTGAAATGAGTCGTCGTACAGAACGTTTAGGTGTTCTTTTCCGCGAAGAAATTAGTGCTTTGCTTCAGCGAGGCCTAAAAGACCCGCGTGTTGGTTTTGCCACCATCCAGAGGGTTGATATCGTAGAAGATTTAAGCTATGCAAAAGTTTTCGTTTCTGTAATGGGTTCTGACAAAGAAAAGAACGATACTTTAATTGGACTTCGCAATTCTGCTGGATTTATCCGCCAGCATTTAGGGAAAATTATTAAGATTCGCAAAATACCAGAGTTGACATTTGTTGAAGATGCCAATTTAGATTACGCTATTCGTATTGAATCTATTTTAGCCGATATGAAAAGCAAAGGGGAATTGGATTGACGCATCCTGGATTTGTCTTGCTGGATAAACCAGCAGGCGATACTTCCTTTAAAGCGTTGTTTCCTTTGAAACGGTTGTTTGGCACGCGACGAATTGGCCATGCCGGGACTCTTGACTTGCGGGCTTCTGGTTTGATTATTGCGGCTGTAGAACGCGCTACTCGATTGCTGCCATTTATTGAAGTTGCTGATAAAACTTATCGTTTTAAACTTCATTTAGGTTTTGAAACAGATACTTTAGAATGGGACGGAAAATTAGTTTTTCAAGGAGAAGCAAAAGAAATTACTGAAGAATCTTTAAAGCAGATTCTCCCTGATTTTTTAGGCGAACAAGAACAAATCCCGCCCAATTATAGCGCTATCAAAATTAATGGAGTTCGTGCTTCTGATTTAACGCATCGCGGGAGAAACGTAACTCTTTCTTCAAGAAAAATCCGGATAGATTCGTTAGTTTGTTTAGGGAAATCTAGCACCCAACTTGAGGAAACAGGAAAATCTTTTGCTGTATTTGATATGGAATGCCGTTGTTCAAAAGGCACTTATATTAGAGCGTTGTGCAGAGACTTAGGGCATGCTCTTGGAACTTATGGTTGTGTTTCTGAAATTCGCAGAACAGCAATAGGTAATATTTCTGTAGAAAATGCAGTTTTACCGTCGGAACTTTCTCTTTCATCTTTATTGTCGGTAGATAAAATTTTGCCTTATCCGTTATTTCGTTTGCATGAAAACCAGATAAAAGCTTTGCGCGATGGCAAATGGATTTCTTTTAAAAGTGAATCAGCTAAAGAAGAATCTCTTTGTTTTGCAGCAAATGAAAATGGAATGGTACAAGCTCTTTGTTCTTTAGAACCTGGCAAACTTCGTCCTAAATTTTTTATTGGGCAAGATAATGAGTAAACGAGCTTTGACATTAGGAAATTTTGATGGTTGTCATTTAGGGCACCAAGCGCTTTTTCGCACGTTAAAGCAAGATGCAGAAACATTGGGTTTAATTCCAACAGTTGTTTCTTTTTTACCGCATACCAATTATGTTTTAGGAACTCCTGGCGAACCCGCTCTTTTAACGACAAATGAAGAAAAAGAAGAATTTGTCCGTAGTTTAGGTTTAGATTATCTGACCATTCCTTTTTCAAGAGAATTAGCGAACCTTTCTTATGATGAATTTATCCGAAAAGAATTGTGTGCAAAACTTGGAATGCAGGCAATGTATTTTGGTCATGATCATCATTTTGGGAAAGCTGGCTCTGGTAATTTTGAAAGTATTTCAAAGAAGTTTCCTGAAATACACACAAGACAACTTTCGATAGTATTGCATAAAGGCGAACGAGTGAGTTCTTCTGCTGTAAGGAATGCTTTATTGAATGGCGATGTGGCAAGGGCTCAAGCTTATTTAGGTAGGCCTTATCGTTTTTTAGGAAAAGTGGTTGTCGGAAAAAAAATGGGAAATACGATAGGTTTTCCGACCGCGAATCTTGAAGTAGAACCTTACAAGTTTATTCCACTTTATGGCGTTTATGCAGCAACAGCGCGTTTAAAAGACGGTCGTGTTTTCAGAGCCGTTGTAAATATTGGCGTGCAACCTTCAGTAGGCATTATGCCTCTTCGGATAGAAGCTCATATTTTGAATTTTTCAGAAGATATTTATGGGCAAACACTTTCTTTAGATTTGTTAGAATTTTTAAGGCCTGAACGAAAATTTGAATCACTTGATGAATTGATCCATCAAATTTCTTTAGATGTTGCTTTAGCAACAGATTTTCATTCACCTTTTTCTGATAAAGAAATATTGTAATTTAACGGCGCCGGTCACGATTTTTGGGCAAAGAAGTACGGCGCCTTTCTTTTAAGCCAACTCGGGCTTCTGAAGAATTTGTTTTTCGATTTTTATCTTGCGTTGGGAAATATTTTTCTTTAGAGTTGATATTGTCTCTTGAAAGTAATAGTCTAGAAATTTTTCCCATTTTAAGTCTTTCAAGTGTATCGCGGATCCATGGGCGGTTTTCAGGAATATACCAAAAGAAAAATCTTTGTTGAGATTTTTTTTGTTCTGGTTTCTTAGCTACATAAAGAGGCTTGTTGTCTGGCCCGAGTTCTGCATGGTACATTTCGGTTGCAATGGTTAAAGGCGTTGGCGTAAAATCTTGAACTTGTTCTAAACGGAAACCAAGTTGCTTTGTTTCTAAAGCAAGTTCTGCCATATCGGCTTCAGTACAACCTGGGTGGCTAGAAATAAAGTAAGGGATAATTTGTTGCTTTTTACCAATCTTTGCACATTCTTTATCAAAGAACTTTTTGAATCGATGAAACAATTCAAAAGAAGGTTTTCGCATAAGTTGCAACACAGGTGTAGAAGTATGTTCTGGAGCGACTTTTAAACGGCCACTTACATGAAAGTCAATAAGTTCTTTAGCGTAAGCTTCATGATCTTTTTTGAGATTGTTGTCGTCGGTATCTTGTAAAAGTAAATCGTAACGAACGCCGCTTCCAATAAAAAGGTGTTTGACTTTTGGGTGGTTTCTAATTTCTTGATAAAGTGAAAGTAATTCTTTATGTGATGTGTTTAAGTTGTTGCAAATTTTAGGAAAAAGGCAACTAGGTCGAGCACATTTTTCACAGCGTGATTTATCCATTCCGCCCATGCGATACATGTTTGCAGAGGGGCCACCTAAATCAGTTATGGTGCCAGCAAAACCTTCCATTTGCGTGACAATTTCAACTTCGCGTAAAATACTTTCTCTGCTTCGGCTTGCAATAAATTTCCCTTGATGCGCATTTATAGCACAAAAGCTACAACCGCCAAAACAACCACGGTGAGAATTGATTGAAAATTTTATCATTTCAAAAGCAGGTACTGGCCCCCGTTTTTTGTATCGTGGATGTGGGGCTCGCATATAAGGGTATTCAAAACTTTCATCGAGTTCTCCATAAGCCATTGGTGGGTAAGGTGGGTTTACTACAACGCTTTTATCATAGACATTTTGAATGATTCGTTTGCTATGCATTTTATTTGTTTCAATTTCAAACAAGCGAAAGTTTTTGAATTGGATTTGTTTGTCTTTTTCACATTCTTCAAAATCTGAAAGTTGTAAATCTTCCCAAAGTTTATTTTTAGGAATGTTTTCTTTAGGTGTTAAGTAAGCCGTTTGAGGAATCGAATTCATGTTCTTTATAGGAACGCCTTTTTTAATTAATCGAATAATTTCTTTTAAAGGCTTTTCTCCCATACCATAAACAAGCAAATCTGCATTTGTATCAAATAAAATACTTGGTTTTATTTTGTTTTGCCAATAATCGTAATGAGAAATTCTTCGCAAACTTGATTCTAGACCACCGATAATAACTGGTGTTTCTGGGAATAATTTTTTGAGAATTTGTGTGTAAACATAAACAGCGTAATCAGGTCTAAAGCCTGATTTACCACCTGGAGTAAAAGCATCGTCATGGCGTAATCGTTTGTTTGCTGTATAATGATTGACCATGCTATCCATACCACTTGATACAGCAAAGAAAAGTCTTGGTTTTCCAAGTTTTTTAAAATCTCTTAAGTCGTCTCGCCAATTAGGTTGTGGGAGTACAGCAACTCGTAACCCTTCGTGTTCAAATAATCTTGAAACAACAGCGTGTCCAAAAGAAGGGTGGTCTACGTAAGCGTCTGCACTAACGACTATGATATCTACATAATCCCACGAGCGTTCTTCTAAATCTTCTTTGCTTATTGGTAAAAAAGGCATGTTATGAATTTAGAAATATTGTTTTGACTTTGAATCAGAGAAAAGAAAAATGCTTTCTCTCTTATTTTATTGAACCCTTGTTCAGTATCTGCTTTGATTTTGAATAAACTTGCAAAGAGATTCGTTAGATTTTCATTCGTTAGTCAATGGATATTTATATTGTGCGTGAAAATTCTATTTTTGTTTTACCTTTAACATAGGGTGATATATGGCAATAAAGAAAGAAATGCTAGAAGATTTAGAACGTCGCCGTCAGTTGATTGCGGGCGATCAATCTAAAATAGAAGCACGTCATGCTAAGGGATTAATGACTGCAAGAGAAAGGATTCAAGGACTTGTAGATTCTGGTTCTTTCCAAGAAGCTGGTGCTCATGTTGACCATGATATTCGTGGTTTTGGCTTTGAGAAAAAAGTGTTACCTGGTGATGGGGTTGTAACCGGTCTTGGACTCGTGGATGGACGTCCGGTTTCTGTTATTAGCCAGGATTTTATGGTTAGTGGTGGTTCCTTAGGTTCTCGTCATGCAAGAAAAATGGCTGAAACCATGCAACAAGCAACAGAGCTAGGGAATCCAATTATCAGTATGAACGATTCTGGTGGCGCTCGTATTCAGGAAGGCGTTCGTAGTCTTGCAGGTTATGGTCAGGTATTTCGCGCAAACGTTCTTGCTTCAGGTGTTGTTCCGCAAATTGCTTTGATTGCTGGTCCTTGCGCTGGTGGTGCGGCTTATAGCCCGGCACTTATGGATTTCTGTATTCAAGTTAAAAAGCAATCTAACATGTTTATCTGCGGGCCTGAAGTGATTAAAGCAGCAACTGGTCAAGAAGCTCCGTTAGATCAATTTGCAACTGCAGAAGCACACGCCTCTGTTTCTGGTAACGTTCATTTTGTGGCAGAAAATGATAAAGATGCTCTTGATATTATCAAGCGCTTGCTGAGCTATTTGCCAAGCAATAATATGCAAGATCCGCCACATCGTTTTTCTGAACAACTTTCTTTAGAACCAGATTATGGCATGAACGAAATTGTGCCTGAAGAACCCAAAACACCACTAGATGCTTATCAAGTAATTGACCGTTTAGTAGATGCTGGGGAATGGTTTGAAGTCAAAAAAGATTTTGCTCGCAACATGATAACGGGTTTTGCTCGAATTGATGGCATTGTTGTGGGAATTTTAGCAAACCAACCAAAGGTAAAAGCGGGTTGTATTGATATTGATGCTTCTGATAAAGCAGCAGAATTTATTAACTTTTGTAATGCGTTCAATATTCCAATTGTAACGCTTATGGACGTGCCTGGGTTTATGCCTGGACTCGCTCAGGAACGCGGCGGAATTATCCGTCATGGAGCGAAAGTGCTTTATGCTTATGCAAATTGTACAGTACCTCTTGTGACAGTAATTATGCGCAAGGCGTATGGTGGTGCTTACATTGCCATGGGTTCAAAAGATCTTTGTGCTGATGTAGTTTACGCTTGGCCTACTGCGGAGATTGCTGTCATGGGTGCGGAAGGAGCCGCGAAGATTATTTATAAGAAGGAACTTGCTAGTGCAGCTGACCCGCAGGCAAAATTCCGTGAACTCGCTGAAGATTATCGTCAGAAGTTCTCGAATCCTTACCAAGCGGCAGAATCAGACATCATTACTGATGTGATTTCACCAGCTGAAACTCGTTATAAAGTAGCACTGAGTTTGCGCTCCTTGTTAACGAAACGCGTGGCAAGACCTTCCAAGAAAAGTGGGTTAAGTCCGTTATGATTACAGATTCAACAGCGACAGATACTGTCGCAAACATTGTTTCAGACGCAGCGCCGGTACCACAAGCAGTGGTAGCTCAGCCGGTTAGTCGTTTTGAAGAACAACTTTCGTTGTTGCCTGATTCGATTGAAGCTCCTTTAAGAGAACAACTCGGTTTCTTGCCTGAATCTACAGTTTTTGAAATTGTAGAAACTCATGGTGGTGGTGCCGCTATTCTTTATAAGGAATATTCTCAAGCGAAACAAGCAAATGATATTCGAAAGGCAAAAGAAGATGCTGCCGGTAAGAAAGCTCTCCCAATAGCAAAGGCAAAATTGGGCGATACTTATTACACAGGAAAAGGTACAGAAACGGCAGAATTTAGTATAGGCAAATTGGTCGAATTCCAAGCCACAGGTTTGATTGTGGTTATGATGGTTATTGTTGGACTTTGCCTTTTGTGTTATGCTCTTTCGTTTATAATGCAAAAACTTGGTCTGGTAAAAGCTCCACAAGCTGCTCAGCCAGTTGCTCCAGCAGTTCAAGCACCGCAAGTACCAACAATTGCGCCTGCAAAATGCACATTAGACCCAAATGCACCAAGCGTTCACCCTGGGTTTACTAATAAGCAATTGCAAGCATTTTTGAGTATGGCTGCTGTTGCAGCTCTTGATGTGCATCCAGGGCTTACCAACGACCAATTAGCGGTCATTTTTGCAATCGCTGCGGCTGAAGTTCTTGGCGAACCTTGCCAAGTTGTTCAATTCCGTCCGCAAAACGCGACTCAATGGGCATGGGTAGCTCAGGGTCGTGCAGAACTTCACTCCAATGGGCTCAGATAGCCGAAGGATATTTATTATGAAAAAGATGATTCGTATTACTTTTGAAGGCAAGAGCTACGATGTGGAAGTCGAAGTTCTGAATGGTGCAGTAGCTCCTGCTGCCGTTGCTCAAACAGCACCTGTTGCTGCAGTTGCAGCTCCAGCTGTAGCTCCAGCTCCTGTAGCACCTGCTCCAGCTGCTGGCGCAGGAACTCCAGTACCTAGCCCAATGATGGGTCTTGTTTTTAAAATGAAAGTTAAAGTTGGTGATACAGTTGCAGCTAACCAAGAAATTGTTGTTCTTGAAGCTATGAAAATGGAAACACCTGTATACGCTCCTGTTGCTGGTACTGTAACAGCAATTAATGTAAAGGAACAGGATTCTGTTTCCGAAGGTCAAGTTCTCTTGACAATCGGCTAAGGAGTCATTATGGGAGAAATTTTTTCCGCAGTCGGCGAAATGCTCGCTAACGATACTGGCTTTCAGTACATAACACCAGGTATGGTGATTATGTGGGTTGTCAGTGGCGTCTTGATGTATTTGGCGATTGTTAAGAAATATGAACCGCTTTTGCTTTTGCCTATTGCTCTTGGAGCATTAGCTGTAAATTTGCCTACAAAGCTTTTTTACGACGGTGGCTGGAGCATTGAAGGAATGTTTACTCCAACAGCTGGTTTATATTATTACATAAGCCAAGGTATTCACCTTGAACTTTTCCCACCAATTATTTTCTTGGGTGTTGGCGCAATGACTGACTTTGGTCCGTTGATTGCTAATCCAAGAACTCTCCTTTTAGGTGGTGGAGCTCAATTTGGTGTATTTGCGACCATGTTCTGTGCAGTTGCTTTTGGTGGATTCACTCTTGGTGAAGCAGCTTCTATCGGTATTATTGGTGGTGCAGATGGTCCTACATCTATCTTTACAGCAAACAAATTGGCTAAACATTTGATTGGCCCTATTGCTGTTGCTGCTTATACTTACATGGCTCTTGTTCCTTTGATTCAACCGCCAATTATGCGTTTGATGACAACTGAAAAAGAACGTAAAATTCGCATGAAAAGCTTACGTCCTGTTTCTAAACTTGAACGCATTGTATTTGCTGTGATGGTGATGGTTGTTTGTATCTTGGTTGTGCCAGATGCTTCTGCTTTGATTATCATGCTTATGCTTGGTAATATCTTTAAAGAAAGTGGTGTAGTAGAACGCCTTGTTAAAACAGCTCAGAATGAACTTATGAATATTGTAACGATTTTCTTAGGTACTTCTGTTGGTTTGACTATGGTCTCTGACATTTTCCTTCGCCCACAGACATTGATGATTATTGCTATGGGTGTGGTTGCTTTTGGTTTCTCTACAGCAGCAGGGCTTTTCCTTGCAAAAGTGATGAACTGGTGCAGTCCGAAAAATCCAGTGAACCCTTTAATTGGTTCTGCTGGCGTTTCGGCAGTGCCTATGGCCGCTCGCGTATCTCAAGTTGAAGGTGCTAAGAGTGATCCTCAAAACTTCTTGCTTATGCATGCAATGGGGCCAAACGTAGCTGGTGTTATCGGAACTGCAGTAGCTGCTGGTTATATGATTTCAAGACTTGCTTAAGTTTTAAAATCAAAGTTTAAAAAAGGCAGAAAGGTTTCTTTCTGTCTTTTTTTATTAGTATTTTTTTTAACACAATAAAGTAAGATATCTAGAGAATTTATTGTTATATGTTAAATTATTATGAAAAATCACGTATCTTCATTTTATTTTAAGTTCATTATTTTTTCTCTTTTATTTACTTCATTTATTTTTGCTAAACAAGTAAATGTATCTACAACAGATGGCCTTGTTCAAGCAGCATTGAATTCAAAAGCAGGAGATACTATTTGGGTTTATCCAGGCAAATATGAATTAGGCAGGGACTTGTGTAATAATGATACTTTTGTTAATTCTACTGGTCGTGATTGTGGTTTAATTTGGTTAGGTAATAGTGGAACAAAAGAACATCCAATTGTTCTTGTTGGTAAAGATCCTGCCAATCCTCCTGATATTTATGGAACCACAATAATGAAAGATGTAGGAATTCATATTACAGGTGACTATGTTTTCTTAAAAAATTTAAGAATACACACATTTAGTAAAGGCGTTGTTTTTGATAATGCGAATGATGCTCTTTTAGAAGATTGTGAGGTTTTTAACACTGGAACTGAAATTATTCATGTTCGAGATTCTAGTCAAAGGGTTGTTTTAAATCGTAATTTAATTCATCGTTCTGGATTTGATATAGCTCGTTATGGGGAAGGAATTTATGTCGGAACGTACCATACTGGTTGGGCGTCTTCTCAGCAATCAGATAAAAATGCTGGTTATTGGGGAAGTGCTGCTTCTCAACATCGTTATAGTGGCTATGATTGGCGTGTAGATGAAACTCAGATTACGTGTAATGTAGTGAAAGCGACAACTGCTGAAAATGTAGATATCAAAGAAGGAACTAGGAATGGTTTAATTAAAGGAAATATGTTTGTTGGTGATTGGACGAATACGCAATTAGTAGGTCCTTATGATTCTGATGATTCGAATATTGATATGAAAGGTTCGTATTGGAAAGTTAAAGATAACTACATGTATAATTCTAAAAAAATAGGATTACCTTATTATAACCCACATTTTCGTTATTTTGTAGAAGAAGTGGTGATGCGCGGTGATAATGTAAAGAAGTATGAAAATGCTATGGGGTATTATGTCACTGCAGATAATTACGCTCAAAATGGTTGGTGTGATAATAGTTCTGGCGATAAGAATGAATGCTTGGAAGCGGATAATAAAATTGTTGAATCGATAAGAGAAGTTCGTAATGATTGTAAGGAATTATTTGTTATTCCTGGAAAGCCTATTACTTATTCCAATGTAGATTTTGATGCTTTAGATTCTAATCGAGTCTCGTCAATAGATGTTTTTTCTCCTGATGCCGGAACTGCAGCGTCATATTCTAGTTATGAAGCAGAAAACGCTCTTTTAGAAAATTGTTATCAAACGTTGGCACATGATTCTGCATCAGGTGGAAAATATGTTATTACGAAAGGAACGGGGAATATTACTTTTTCAGTGAATGTTCCTAAAGCAGGGTATTATGAAGTTTTAATTCGTTACAGTAATACCGCATCGCAAGGGAATTTTCAAGGGATTTATTTGAATGATAGTTCTGCTAGAGTCGCTCGCCCGTATTTTCCATTGACTCTAGAGGGAAATGTTGGAACAGCAAAGGCGGCGTTTAGTGAGATTCCTGTAGTGTTATTATTAAAACAGGGAAGCAATACGATTAAAATTCAAAAAGAGTGGGGGTATGTAGATATAGATAAAATTTCTGTACCAATCCCTCAAGAAAAAACTTCTAGTTCTTCTTCAAGTCAAGAGGTTGTTTCATCTTCTTCAAATATTCCGGTATCTTCTTCATCAAATCAGCCAATTGCGTCTTCATCTTCTTCTGTAATGATGTCCTCTTCTTCATCAAAAGATGAAGTTGGTTTTCAAAATGTTGATTATGAAGCCGAAAACGCTCAATATGTTGGTTCTATGTGCGAAGAAAAAACGCACGCAACAGCTTCTGGTGGAAAATATATTCGTACGGTAACAGATTGCGATATTACGTTTAATAATGTTGAAGTTCCTTCTGCAGGTTCTTACGATGTTGTTATTCGTTTTAGTAATACGGCCTCCAATGCAAAATACCAATATGTTTATGTGAATGGTTCTAGAGTTGCGGAATTAGAATTCCCTGTAACACTTGGAGGCAATGTAGGTGGGGCTAATGCTGCATTTGAAGACAAGGCAATTAGTGTTTCATTGAATGCTGGTAAGAATACACTTGCTATTATGAAATCATGGGGGCATGTGGATATAGATAAAATTTCAGTTTCTGTGCCTCAAGACAATCCAGTCTCCTCATCCTCTTCAAGTTCAGTCGTATCATCGTCAAGTTTGTCGGCTCCAACTTTAGCAGACGCGTCTTACAGTGTAGAAGAAAATAGTATGGCAGGTTTAGTTCTTGGAACTTTAGTTGCAACTGACCCAGATGAATCTGCTCCGAATAACACGTTTACTTACAAGGTGCTTTCAGGAAATAACGCTGGAATGTTTGCCCTTTCAGATGCCGGGAAGTTGAGCGTTGCAAAAGACGGATTGGATTATGAAACGGTAACTTCATATACATTGACAGTTCAAGTATCAGATGCAGGAACTCCAAGTTTGAGTGACATCGCTATCGTGAAAATTTCTGTTTTCAATGTAAATGAAAAGCCAGAAATTGCAGATGCGTCTTACAGTGTAGAAGAAAATAGTATGGCAGGTTTAGTTCTTGGAACTTTAGTCGCAATTGACCCAGATGAATCTGCGCCGAATAACACGCTTACTTACAAGGTGCTTTCAGGAAATAACGCTGGAATGTTTACCCTTTCAGATGCTGGGAAGTTGAGCGTTGCAAAAGACGGATTGGATTATGAAACGATAACTTCATATACATTGACAGTTCAAGTATCGGACGCAGGAACGCCAAGTTTGAGTGACACCGCTATCGTGAAAATTTCTGTTCTCAATGTAAATGAAAAGCCGGTAGTTATTGAATCCTCGCCCTCTATTTCATTGCCCTCTTCGTCATCAAGTTTGCAAGTAGAATCGTCCTCTTCAGAAGAAATAATCACGTCTTCTTCGTCAAGTACAGTAGTTGAATCGTCTTCTTCGTCATCAAGCTTGCAGGTAGAATCGTCATCATCAGAAGAAACTATCTTGCCTTCATCTTCTTCAATAGACGAATCTAGTAGTTCTGCGGTGTTGTGGATTGAATACAGAAATTCATTGAATCTATTCAAAGTGATGGTTCAAGAAAAAAATCTTTTAATTGATAATCTTTCGCAAATTGAAACATATAATGTTCTTGATTTGCAAGGTCGTTTAATTTGTTCTGGAAGATTGAACCAAGGCATGAATTCAATATACTTGCAAAATTCTGGCATTTATCTTGTTAAAATAGGTAATTCTATTCAGAAAATTAAAATTCATTAAATTTAGGCTTGTCTAAAAATTTGATTTTAAAAATCTTGTGATTTAGAGAAGTATTAAAAAGGATTGAATGGTGAAAGATTCAATCCTTTTTTGTATAAAGAAAATTACTGGTTACGCAGACAGGTTCTTTTTTTGTGTCTAAAGGGCAATTTTTTAGGTGTTATTTGTGAATTCTAATTCTTGTTAGGCTTGGCGACACTAATTGTCGTTCCTTTTGGGTAAATTTTTTAATAGTCGGCAAAACCAGTGAATAAATGCAAAAATTTTGCATAAAAATAAGGAGACTCTATGTCAGAAGGAAAAGAATTAGTTGAAATAGGAAAAAAGGCAGCTCCAGTAGCATGTATTGGAGTTGGCGCAGCAGTTGGGTCAATGATTGCACCGGGGGTTGGAACTGCTGTTGGTTCTGGAATTGGTGCGATAATTTGGGGAACTGCTACAATTATTAAAGCAGTAAAAGAGAACAGAATAAAACAGATGTTTTTTAGTTTTATGGGCTGTCGTGTTTTAAAATAAAAATTTGAGTTTCTTGTGGTAAAGGTATTTGTTTGGTGCCTTTTGGGTAGTTTTTTTGTTTAATTAGTTTTCCGTCAAGGTTGTAGAATTTAAAAGTTTGGCTTTCTGAAAGAGGTGTTTTTAAAAAGAAAAATTTTCCTGAAATTAATTTCGGGTTTTCTTTTATAAATACTTTTTGAGTGAATAACGCTGTTGATGAATCTGCGACAGATGAATCGGGCTTTTCAAGAATTTCTTGTTTTGAACTGACTGGAATGGAATCTAAAGAAACAATGAAATTATCGTAACGAGCAAAAACATCTTTAGTCGGAGACCAACTTAAATTGCTACCACCATGAAAGGTGGATAAATAAAAGATGTCTATTTTTTCATTGGCGAAATCGCGTAAGCGTAAAGTGTCTAAATCAAGAGCAAGTTCTCCATCAAACCAACTTTGAAGGATCCCGTTTTTATCGCCATGACCTTCCGTTGGTACTGAATTGAGTTTTATGCGAGTGACTAGCCGGTGCCATTTTCCAGGAATAAATTGTTTTATGGGTTTTGTCTCTCCAAGGTTCCATTTAGCGTCATCGCCATAAATTGATGCTTGTTCAACGAAATAGAGGTATTGAACAACTTGCCCGTCTTGTCGCCACATAATTCTTGCACTCCAGCCATCACCTGTTGATGGGCGGTTTCCGCCAGTATAGCATTTGCCTCCGCAGAGTCCGGGGAGTTTCCCGCCTAAAACAAATTCAAAACCTTCTTCAAATAAGATGTCGTAAGCAAGCCACATTTCTTCTGCTGGTTGGGTGAGTGGTTGTTTTATTTGGCCTGCACAAGCTTTGGCTGAATCAGAATCATTTGGCCCAACACAACCAGCAGGGTATTTTAATTGGAGAACCATGCCGTGTTCTTCACTATCATAAACAATTTTTGCGTTTTCGCTATTGTTTTTATCCATGGCATACCAACTGCTAGCGCCATCTTTTTTGACAAAGTCTTCTTTGGCAAAAGCATTGGTGTAAATGCCTTCGGTTCTATTTTCAAAATCTACAGAGGAAATGATTTGAGAAAAGGAGAATGTTGTTGTTAAAAGCAGACAGATTACGCTGTGTTTCATAGGAACTCCTTTGCAAGTTGTTTCTAGTAAAATAATATAAAATGATTGAAATGGTATTGGAATTGTGGTGACAAGTTCGGGAATGTCATCGCGAACGCAGTACGGATAGTCATGGCGAGAGGCCTTGTGCCTCGTGGCGATCTAGGCTTTTGTCATTACGAGCGTAG
>JAEIGA010005701.1_pt1 | contig 18970 bp, 16 predicted proteins | sample 9270691 | NCBI WGS metagenome assembly JAEIGA01 (sample SAMN17057246, study PRJNA624740) | gut metagenome | biome: biome; isolation source: fecal sample | host: Bos grunniens | place: China: Xizang | collected 2019 | reverse complement strand
GTGTGTCTGTGATAGCATTGGCTAGTTTTGCAATGGTGTTACCTGTGCAGGGAGCAACCACCACTACATCCAAAAGTTTTTTAGGACCAATAGGTTCGGCTTCTTTTATGGTACAAATAGGCTCATGACCCGTTATGCGCACCAAATTGTCATATAATTCCTCTCTCGTCATAAATCTTGTTGAAGTTTCAGAGGAGGAATATGACAGAATGGGATAAACAATTGCGCCGCGCTTTACAAGATTGTCAGCTACGGCAGCAACATTTCTATGGGTGCAGAAAGAGCCGGTCACAGCCAGACCGACGCGCAGTCCATCGAAGCATTCAAACATTTTACCAACTCCTTTGAATTAAAATTATATATTTTTTTCATTAAGTATATTGTAAACAACCTTTTGTATAATAAGTGCAGCACCTACAGGAGCTACTTTTCCCGGTAGCGACAATGCGTGAATTGCCCTGATATGGTGTGCTGCCGCATAATCAAAATCAATTCCGCCCGGCATAGAGGCAAGGTCGATAATAAGAGAATCAGGCATTACCGCATCAAGCAAATCGCTTCCGAAAATTTTATACGGAACGGTATTGTAGATTAATCTGATGTTTTCCAGTACCTTTGGCAATTCGTTGTAAGTGCAAAAATTTATGCCTTCTGCTTCGCAAATTGCAAAGTCCCGACTTTTTCTGGCGGCCACAGTCACCTCCGCACCCACATTCCGTAGCAAGCGAGCCAATGTTGAACCAACGCGCCCTATTCCGCAGACTAAAGCTTTTGTGCCGCGAATGGTGTAAGGCAGCTCTTCCATGGCTATTTGCAATGCTCCTTCTGCAGTAGGTACGGAATTCAGCACTGCCAGGTCATCTCTTGTGAGCAAATCTTCCCACTCCGGCATCTGACTTTTGAGTTGCGACGGAATATTACCTCCTATTAACAGCTTTGTGTTGTTTTTTTGTGATAAATAGGCCGCTTCGGCAATTTTTGAAATTTCTATCTTCTCGTGATGAAACGGAGCGTTAAGGTAAACGCCGTTATTGATTGAAAAGGGGATAGGCCCTACGATTATGTCAGAAATTATAAATGATTCGCTAAGTTCAGAGCATCTTTGTGCAATATTTCCCGTGTTATCTAATGCAAATGTATGCACATTATGCCCGTCTTTTGCTAAAAGGTCACTGAGCTTTACACTTCGCATATCTCCACCTAAAACAGTAATCCTGTATTGTTTCATTTATTTTGCCTTCCTTAAAACCTTGTATTAACAATACAATTACATATTATGAAGCATACGGATTAACTGTTACCGAAGTAATGAGCGCGCTGAGGGAAAAATAATTAGTTAAGCGATTGACAATTAATCGATTTAGTATTAAACTCTGTGAGAATTGAAAAAAGAAAGGTGCAGCAATATATGATTAAAAAAGACAATATATGTACAGAAAAAATGCCTTCTTTTGTTAAAGAAAATAAAGGTGCCGCTTTTTATTGGAGAATACGCAATATTAAGCACAGCAGAATGCTTGCAATAATTGATATGCTATCAGAATATGATTTACATTATACGCAACCTCCTGTGTTGGGCATAATCAGCAGAATGGACGGACCGACGCAAAAGGAATTGGCAGAGGCTATGAACACTTCTGCCGCTGCAATGTCGGCAACACTTAAGAGATTGCAGAAAGCCGGTTTGGTTGAGAGATTATCTTTAGAAGAGGACTCCAGAAAGAATAAAATCCGACTCACCGAAAAAGGAAAAAAATTTCACGAAGATACTTTTGGCAAAACTTTAGCAATAGACAAGACTATGCTTAACGGTTTTTCGGAGGAAGAGACGCAACAACTTTTTGAATATCTGGACAGAATTCAAGCAAATATAGACGACGCAAAAAAAGCATAAAATAATTATAGGGAAGGTAATAAAATATGATAAAAAGATTAATAGCTTATTTTAAAAACTATAAGCTGCCGGCAATACTTTGCCCGATATTGATGTTTTTTGAAGTATTGGGTGATGTTGCTATGCCAATGCTTATGGCATTGATAGTAAACAGAGTTTCCGACGCAAAAGATTTCACGAATGCAGATATATACTATATATTAAAAGTAGGCGGCTTTATGGTGCTGGTTGCTTTGGGAGCAATGTTTTGCGGTGCATTCAGTAGTTTTTTGGCGTCAACAGCATCTATGGGAGCAGGCGCGGAGCTGAGAGAAGATTTATTTAAAAAGATACAAACTTTTTCGTTTTCCAATATAGATTATTTTAGTGTGCCTTCGCTAATCACAAGAATGACAACAGACGTAAATAACCTGCAGCAAACAGGTATGATGTGTTTAAGAATGCTTGTGCGCTCGCCCTTTATGTTCCTTTTTGCGCTTGTTATGTCGCTTTCAATACATACGGAATTAGCGTGCATCTTTCTGATTGCCATTCCTATTTTGGCCGTTGCTATTATTTTAATAATGAAAACGGTGCATCCCAGATTTATGGCTTTTCATGAAAGAATAGACGATCTTAATACTTCGGTGCAAGAAAATTTGACAAATATACGAGTAGTTAAATCTTTCGTGCGAGAAAAGCACGAGAAAGAAAAATTCAAAAAAGCAAATGATACACTTACAAATACGGGCATAAATGCAGTCAAAATTGTCATTATGAATATGCCGATAATGCAACTGATAATGTACGTTTGTATATTGGCAATTATATTCTTCGGAGGAAGAATTGTTGTAGATACAACTCTGGGAAGAATAGCTGAAGAGGTAGGTCTTAAAGCAGGTGATTTACTTAGTTTTATAACGTATGTAAGCCAAATTTTAACATCTCTTATGATGCTTTCAATGCTTTTTCTGCAATTTACAAGAGCAAGAGCTTCGGGACAGCGTGTGCTTGAGGTGCTTGACACAGAAGTAGATATTAAGGACCCGATAAATCCGATTGCTGAGGTATCTGACGGCTCGATAATTTTTGAAGATGTATCTTTCCGCTATAAAACAAGATGCGCAGATGATATATTAAGTAATATTAATCTGAATATTAAGTCAGGTGAAACCATAGGAATTATAGGCTCTACAGGTTCTGCAAAAACAACACTTGTGCAACTTATTCCGAGACTTTACGATGTGACAAAAGGCACTGTGAAGGTAGGGGGGCGTGACGTAAAGGAATACGGATTGGAAGCGCTACATGATTCTGTAGCGATGGTTTTGCAAAAAAATACATTATTCTCAGGAACCATTCGTGAAAACATGAAGTGGGGTAATCCGACAGCTGCGGATGAGGAAATAATTGAGGCTTGTAAGCAAGCTCAGGCATGGGATTTTATAAGCAAAACACCTGATGGCCTTGACAGCAAAGTAAGCCAAGGCGGAGCAAACTTTTCCGGAGGGCAAAAACAACGTCTTTGTATTGCAAGAGCACTCTTGAAAAAGCCTAAAATAATCATACTTGATGACTCTACAAGTGCAGTTGATACAGCAACAGATGCAAAAATCAGAGAAGCCTTTGCAAAAGAACTCAAAGGAATTACAACTATAATAATTGCACAACGTATTAATTCGATTGCACATGCCGACAGGATAGTAGTTATGGATGAGGGGCAAATCAGTGCAGTGGGCACACATGAAGAGCTGATGCAATTCAGCGAAATTTATAAGGAAGTATATACATCACAACAAGAAGGAGTGATTTCCCAATGAGTAATGAGCCGAAAAGAAATAATTCAGGACCGGGTGCCGGTCCGGGCAGACACGGATTTCGCAAACCTAAGAATCCTATAAAGACGTTGGCAAGAATGTTTTCCTATTTGTCGGGAAATACGCCGCTGTTGATTTTGTCTTTTGTCATGGTTATTATCAGTGCTTTGGCAGGTGTTATGGCTTCTTACTTGCTTAAGCCGATTATAAATAATTTAACGGATAATCTTCATACGTATATTGAAAGCGGTCTTGCCGATGAGGCTGCTCGCAGCAAAGTGTTTTCTGACTTGACAGGAGATATACTTAAAATGGCCGTAATATATGTGTGCGGTGCAGTGGGAACATACGTTTCAAGCAGATTAATGGTGTCAGTTGCTCAAAAAACCGCCAATAAAATGCGTAAAGAGCTTTTTGAACATTTGCAGGATTTGCCGATTAGTTATTTTGACAGACATCCTCACGGAGAGGTTATGAGTCGTTTCACAAACGACATGGACAGTGTTGCAATGGCTTTGGAGCAGAGTCTGTCCCAAACAATAACATCTTTTATTTCTGTAGTGGGAACATTTATTATGATGGTCGTTCTCAGTCCTGTGCTTGCGTTTGTGGCAGTTGTTATGGTTGTACTTATGATGTTTATCGTAAAAACCGTAGGCAGTAAGAGTGCGAAAAATTTCCGTGGGCAGCAGGCGGCGCTGGGCGAATTAGATGGTTATATAGAAGAAATTATGCAGGGACAAAAAGTGGTTAAAGTTTTTAATCATGAAAGCGCAGCAAACAAGGAGTTTACGGAAAAGAACAACCGCCTTAAAGGTGCTGCTGTCAAAGCACAGACTTTTGCCAATATATTAATGCCGATTATGGGAAATCTTTCCTATTTTCATTATGCAGTGACAGCTACATTAGGCGCTGTTATGATAGCAAATCCTTTTGGCTGGAGCGGAATTTTTGTAATTACTCTTGGTGATTTAGGTGCATTTTTGCAGTATACACGCCAATTTGCACAGCCTGTAACACAAATATCAAACCAATCCAATATGCTTTTGTCAGCGCTTGCCGGCGCGGAACGTATTTTTGAGGTTCTTGACGAAAAGCCTGAGCGTGATTTTGGCAATGTTCGCCTTGTTTTGGCAGAGAAATCTCCTGATGGGCTTCTTACTGAAACAAACGGTGACCCTTTTGCTAATTTTGCCTCAACATTTGATAAAAATAATTCTTTGTGCCTGGCATGGAAAAAGTTTTGCAATTCCGACGGTGGTGCAGAGTTGGTGGAACTGCGAGGAGATGTACGTTTTGAAAACGTAGTATTTTCGTATATTCCCGGTCATGTGGTATTAAATGATGTTTCTTTGTATGCAAAACCGGGACAAAAAATTGCATTCGTTGGTTCAACCGGTGCGGGAAAGACAACAATAACGAACTTAATCAACCGTTTTTACGAAATACAAGAGGGAACAATAACTTACGATGGCATCAACATTCAGGATATCAGCAAGGATGATTTGCGTAGGACTTTGGGCATAGTTCTGCAGGATGTTCACCTTTTCAAGGGAACTATTAAGGAAAACATACTTTACGGTAAGCCAAGTGCTACAGATGAAGAAGTTATACGAGCAGCGAAAATTGCTAACGCACATTCTTTTATAAAGCGTTTGCCTGACGGATATGACACAATGCTTACTGCTGACGGAATGAACCTTTCGCAAGGACAGCGCCAGCTCCTATCTATTGCTCGTGCTGCTGTTGCCGATCCTCCGGTGCTTATTTTGGACGAAGCCACATCCTCAATTGACACAAGAACAGAGCATTTAATAGAAGACGGAATGGATAAGCTCATGCAGGGAAGAACCACTTTTGTAATTGCACATCGGTTGTCTACAGTTCGTAATTCAAATGCTATTATGGTACTTGAGCACGGTAATATTATCGAACGTGGTGACCATGATGATTTGCTTAAGCAAAAGGGCAGATATTACAGTTTATATACAGGTAAAGCAGAGCTTACGTAATATCTGATCACTGCCACAGTTTTTTTGACTTTGCAGTATAAACTTGTTATACTTTTACGTGATTTTGTTATAAGTGTGAGGTGTCTTTTTTGAATACAATATTATCAATAGCAGTTCCAAGCTATAATGTAGAAAAATACCTGGACAAATGCCTGAGTTCCTTTTCGGATGAGCGTTTTAATGATAGATTGGAGGTCATTGTTGTAAATGACGGTTCAAAAGATAACACACAGCAAATTGCAGAAGGTTACGTTGCGAGATTTCCGAGGATTTTTCGCCTGATAAATAAAGAAAACGGCGGACATGGTTCTGCAGTAAATGCCGGCATAGAAAACGCCACGGGGAAATATTTCCGAATTGTGGACGGCGATGACTGGGTAAATACTGAAAATATGGCGGTGCTTTTGGACGTGCTGGAGCATTCCGAAGCTGACATGGTGGTGGACCAGAAACGCGAAGTGGACATGGTTACAGGCGATACGGAATACTTTCCCTTGCCGGAGCAGGTGACTAAGAATCAAGTTACAGATTTTGCGGTGATTTGCAATCAATACGAAATTTGTACGTACATTGCGCTTCATACGCTTTCTTACAGAACGGAGCTTTTAAAAAGGCACGCAATCAGACTTTTGGAACATATTTTTTACGTAGATATAGAGTATATTATCAAAGCTACAATGGAGGCTAAAACGATAGAATTCCTTGACTTGGAAATATACCAATATTTGGTAGGAAACGTAAATCAGAGCGTAAGCAGTCAAAATTACGTTAAAAGATTTTCACACCATTCGCAGGTTACAAGAGAACTTATAAGATATGCAACTAAAAGCGATGCACAAGGTACCATGAAGGAGTATCTTGATAAAAGGGTGTGCCTTTTAATAAACACACACATGAACATAGCTTTGATATATAATAAGAACAGAAGAGAAGGACTTAGACAAGCTAAGGATTTTCGCAGTTTTTTAAAGGAAACAAATATTGCTTATTACAAAAGAACGTATAAGAGATATGCAATCACAAGGATTTTGCACTCTCTTGGAGTAGATTATGACAAACTGCAGAAATTAAAAAGGTAATCGATTATGTATGAAGATAAAAAGGTATCAGTTATAGTACCTATATTTAATTGCGATAAATATCTTAATGATTCTATGGGTGATGTTTTAAAGCAAACCCATAAGAATATTGAGCTTATTCTTGTGAATGATGGCTCTACAGATAACTCTGCTGCAATATGCAAGCAGCTTGCGGCAGAGGACAGCCGTGTAAAAATAATAAATAAAGAAAAAAGTGAAGGTGCAGGTCCGGCACGCAATTCCGGGTTATCAGTGGCAGAGGGTGAATATATTATGTTTCTTGACTCTGATGACAGGATTGAGCCTGATATGATAGAAAAGCTTTTGATTGCGGTTATAAAAAATAACTGCCAAGTGGCTGTTTGCGGTTATGAGACTTATGTTGAAGATGTTGAGAACGGAGAAAGCGACAAGATTTATTCTAAACAAAGAGTCTGCAAAGGCGGAGAGGTAAATGAGTTTTTTAGTGAAAACTTTCCTGAGGGAATTGTAGGTTATCTTTGGAATAAAATTTACGATGCCGAAATTATTCGCCGCAATAATTTGCGTTTTCCTGACATGAGAAGGTTGCAAGACGGCGTTTTTAATGTGGAGTTTTTTGATTGTGCAGATTCTTGCTGTGTGATTGAGGATATTTTGTATCACTACAGGCTTAATGCTCAAACAGATATGTTCAGAAAGTTGCCGGTGAATTATTATGACCTTATAAAACAATTTTCTGAAAGCTTTATATCTAAGTATAACAAAAGTACCAAAATAGAAGCGTTTTTCTTGAATGAACTTGGTTCTTGCATAGAGAATACTTTTTCTGTACAATGGAATATGAATAAAAAAGCAAGGCGGGAATATTGCGATAAAATTTCAAATGATGAATTTTTCATAGATATTTCTAAAGATATAAATGTAATAAACAGCAAATACAGACGGATGGTTATAAAGCTGCTTCAGAGAAAAAAATACGGTGTGCTTTCGTTTTTGATAAAAATAAAGCTGTTTGCGAAATTAAGATTTAAAAAATTGTTTTATTTTTTAAAAAGAGGGACTAAAAAATGACAACAAATGATTTGAAAAATATAGGGGACAAATATATCTTTAACAGAACAGTATTTAAGTGTTTGATGTTAATAGCAGTCATGCTTACTTCTGTGCCGTATATACACAATGTGCTTGGCGGATATGTTAAGGTGTTGTTGGTATACGGTTTTTTGCTTATAGGATACGAACTTATCACCCGAAAGTTTTTTTCTGCTTTGTCAGATAAAACAGGATGGCTCTTGATTGCTTTTTGCGCCTCATACGCAGTAACAATTTTAATCAATATAAATGGTAATTTTATGGGAGACATTAAAAATCTCGCATATACAGTATTGTTTTTTGCATTGTTTTTTATGTTTACAGGGAAAAAAACAAAAGAGGATTCTGTTAAAGAAATAAAGATTATTTCTGCTGTCATTATAATATGTACGTTCTTTTTGGGTTTTGCTTCGTTTATTACGTATATGTTCTCTTTTTCCGGGAGCTATCTTAACCATGTAGGCATACCTGTCTACTACGGAATGTTTGAAAATCGCCTCTGGGGTGTTTATAATCCCAATACAGGCTCAACACTCAATTGCATATCGATTGTTCTGTCGATGATTTTCATTTTCACCGATAAAAAGAGAAAAACGAGAGTACTTAATTCGATAAATATTGTATTGCAATATTGCGTATTGCTTTTAACAGGCTCCAGAGCTGCACATTATGTTTTATTCTTAATGGTCGCTGTTTTGATATTCTTCCTTGTGATTAATAAGGTGAAGAAGGCAAATATAAAAACTATGGGAGTCTCTGCCTTGATAGCTGTTGTTTCTGTTGTTTTAGTGTCAGGAACGGGAGTTGTTTTAAAAGAAGGATTGGCATATCTTCCCGGTGTAACGAACAGTATAGTTTACAAAATATCCGTAATCACCGGTAAAGTTGAAAATACAGAAGAACCTGAAATAGAAAAAACCGAACTGGACAGGATTGAGACAATAGAAGACAATAAAGGCGGCTTTTTCTCGGGACGTACCGACATCTGGAAAGCTTGCTTTGAAGAATTTGCTGAGTCACCTGTTTTTGGCATTGGTAAGGAAAATATTATAGACAGGGCAATAGAGAATTTTGATGATGATTTATGGAAAGAGCATTTTAAGCAAGGCGGTACGCATAATATTTATTTGTGTATTCTTCTTGCAACCGGTGCTGTCGGATTTTTGATAATGGCAGCTTTTGCTGTAATTACGCTTTTTAAGGTGCTTAAAGTTACCGTAAAGAATTATAATAATATAAACTTTTGGCTTTTAGGTGCATTGCTGCTGTGCATAATGTTTTATATAACAGAATTTGTCGAAGCAAGAATACTCTTCCAAGTAAGCACCTTTAGCGTAATATTCTGGGTATATTGTGGCTGCATGTATAATTTGGCCGGGATGGAAAAAGACTAATCCTTCTTTTGTGCCTTTTTTCTGCGAGATTTAGCACTGAGTTTTATTATTACAATTACTATAATAGCTGTAACTCCGAAGGGCAACATATATGGTATTGTACTCACAAAGAAAACAAAAAGATTGACAAGGACATCTCCTACTTTTTCAAAGTTTCTGGCTAAATTTGTGCCGATTTCTTCCCATGTGCCTTGCTCTTCTATGATTGCAGTATGCTCTACTTCATTTACATACAAAGTAATTGTGCAGTAATCTACCAGATTATCGTATGTTCTTAGCTGTGATTCGTATGATTCTATTTTATAGATAACATCTGTTAATTGTTGACGGATAGTTATAATATCCGAGGTGCTGCCGGCGCTTGTAAGTAAATTATCAAGAGATGCCTTTTCTGCTTGCAGTGCATTTATTCTGCTTTCTATATCAACGTATTTCAATGTTACATCTTCTGTTGTGACTGCTTCTCGTATAACGACACTGCTGCCGGAGATGAAACTTTTAAAAGAATCGTTATTTTCGGCGGGGATTTTAATTTTTATTTCAGCCCATCTGGTATTATTTGAATCGATTTCTCTGCCGGAAATATTGCTGCTCTCTATATAACCGCTAAGTTCTTTTATTTTGCTCTTTGTGTTTTCAATCAATTCTTCGAATTTTGTTGTTTGTACAGAAAGCTCAACTTTTTCGATAATTTTTCGTTCTTCATTTACATTTTCAATAATGTTGGAGGTGCTGCCGATTTCCGTATCGGAACTACTTGAGATTTCTTCTTTCATTAAAGCGTCCGATGAGTTTAAACTTTTGCTGCATCCGCATAATAATGCGATTAATACAATGCCTAAAAAGATAAGAAATGTTTTTTTGATTATTTTGTTTTTCATAACGTATAACTCCTTTGTATTTTGTTTTATACTTATATAACCTTCCCATGAATAAAAATATTACAACTTGTGAAAGTAAAAAAATCATGTTGAATTAAATCTTGTTTTTTGGAATAAATATAGGTATACTAAAGGTTGCGGTATTCATAGTTTTGTCAGCATTTTCATTAAGATACGGAGGAAATGCATGAGCAAGGTGACGATGAAAACGATTCCCGAAGGTATGAGACCTTACGAGAGATTAGAAAACTGCGGAGCAGAGGCATTAAGTGATGCTGAGCTCCTTTCAGTGCTTATTAAATCCGGGACAAGGGACAAAAGCGCACTGGCAGTTGCAGAAGATTTGCTTATAAAATACGGAAGTCTTGCAGACTTGGGACGTGTAGAAATAAGCGATTTGAGACAGCAAAAGGGAATAGGCAGGGTAAAGTCCATTGAGATTTTCGCTGCTGCAGAATTAGGAAAACGAATTGCCATAGGCAAGCGAAAGACTCCTATAAAAATTACAGATATAGAACAGCTGGAAATAATATTGTCTGTAGAACTAAAAGCCTTAAGGCAGGAAGTTTTTGCTGTAATGTTATTTGACAGAAAATGGCAATATATTAAGATGGTAAAAATTTCAACCGGTACTGTTGAACAAGCGCCGGTACATCCCAGAGAAGTTTTTTACCATGCAATAAAAAATATGGCATCTGCTATTATTTTGGCACACAACCATCCTTCGGGAGACTGTATGCCGGGAAGAACAGATTTAGAGACGACAAAGAGACTTGTTAAGGCAGGCATACTTATGGGTATTGATGTTACTGACCATATAATAGTGGGAAATGGGGAATGCTACAGTATGTTTTGCAAAGGCGATATAGATAAAATAAAAAAATCACTAAGCGAGGAATGATTTATGGCACGAGCTATAGGAATAGATTTGGGAACAGCCAATACTTTGGTTCATATGTCCGGTAAGGGTATTATAATAAGAGAACCCTCTGTTGTGGCAATTAATAAAAATACTAACGAGGTTCTTGCTGTGGGAGATGCGGCAAAACGCATGATAGGAAGAACTCCGGGAAGCGTTGTGGCAATTCGTCCCCTCAGAGACGGTGTAATTGCGGATTTTGATATGACTGAGCAAATGCTGAGATATTTTATAAGAAAAGCATCTGCTTCGGCCGGTTTTGGCAAGCCGAATCTTATAATATGCATTCCGTCCGGCGTGACAGAAGTAGAATATATGGCTGTGGAAGAAGCCGCAGAACGTGCAGGAGCAAAAAGAAAACCACTTCTGTTTGAGGAACCGCTTCTTGCAGCAATCGGCGCGGGGCTTCCCATAGAAGAAGCAACGGGCTGCATGGTTGTAGATATCGGCGGCGGCACAAGTGAGGTTGCGGTTATATCAATGGGAGGTATTGTTAATTCCAAATCTCTCAGAGTGGCAGGCGATAAATTGGACGAATACATTTCCATGTATACAAAACGCGAGCATAATATGGTAATAGGAGAACGTACAGCAGAAGATATTAAGCTTACTATAGGGGCGGCTCATCCGAAACCACAAGAAGAATATATGGAGATTAAGGGACGCGACTTACTGACAGGCTTGCCCAAAAATGTCAGAATATCATCTTCTGAAATTGTTGACGCAATACGTGAGCCGGTAACTGCTATTGTAGATGCTATAAAGGAAGCTTTAGAAGAAACACCTCCGGAGCTTGCTGCTGACATTATGGAGAAGGGAATTATGCTAACAGGCGGCGGAGCACTTTTGAGCGGCCTTGATAAGATAATAAAAATTGAAACAGGTATGCCTGTTTGTATAGCAGAGCATCCTCTTGACTGTGTTGCTCTTGGAACGGGCAAGTGTTTAGAAGAGGGCAACTTGAGAAAAACACTTTATCAAAACAGGACAACATCTTTTTTGTTTTGAATAAAGTTTAAAGAAGTAATTAAGGACTTGGTACAGTGCAGAGTAAAACAAAACGAGTTATTTTTATATTAGCGGCAATAACTGTTGTATTGGTTGTGTTTATCGCAGTTTCAAGCAATCCGAACAGCGGATTGCATTCTGTGTATAAAGTGATAGGCACTCCCTTTCAGTATGTACAAAAAGGATTTACTTCACTTGGTACAAGCATTCGCAATGCCTTTAATGTTATAGGAGATTACTCTGAAATCAAAGAAGAAATAAGCGACCTTCGAGAAGAAAATGACACATTGAAAAATTTAGAAAACGAGAATGAAAAGCTCAAAGAAGAAAATGAAGAGCTTCGCCAACTTCTTCAATTAAAAGGCTATTTCGAAAATTACGACATGGTAGCGGCAAATGTGATTGCAGAGGACGTTACGGACTGGTTTAATGAGTTTACAGTAGATTGCGGCACATCTGACGGTATCTCGAACGGATGTATTGTCATTACATCTAAAGGGCTTGTCGGTATTGTATATAATGCAGGACCTATTTCGTCAAAAGTGAGATGTATTGTAGATGACAGGAATGTACTTATGGCGCGAATTTCCAGAAACAATGCACTTGTGAGATTGACAGGGATGTCTAATGAGAATTACAATCACATGCTTAAATTAGACAGGATTGCAGAACAGACAACACTTTTTGAAGGAGATACGCTTGTGACTGCGGAAAGCGGCGGTGTTTACCCAAAAGGCCTCGTTGTAGGCACTGTCACAAAAATACAGGAAAACAATGAAACGGGAACAAGGACGGCATACGTGGAGCCGGCGGTGGATTTTACGTCGGTCAGTCATGTGTATATTCTGATGCCGCAACAATAATTAAGTGAGGAAACGAGCGTGAAAGGCAGAAAGAACATAATATTCTATATATTATCAACTATTTTGCTGGCATTACTGCAAGAAGCATTTTTTAATGACTTACGTTTGTTTGGAGTAAAGCCTAATCTCACTTTGATTTTTTTGTGCATTACAGCAGTGAGGATGAATTACTTAGAAGCTGTTATTTACGGCGTGTCCACCGGCCTTTTTGTAGATATAGTATATGGCAGATATATAGGTCTTTATGGCCTTTTGTATATGTACATTGCATTGACGGTAGCTTTTGTAACACAGCAGGTAAATTATTCGGAAAAATTGTGGTGGCCCATTGCTGTTGCGCCTTTACCGCTGCTGCTTTACGGAATGATAGAAAGCTTTATCATACGGCTTATGGCAGTATACGCAGGGGAAGCACAAGTGTTGTTTGCAAATGGTTTTGGTTTGCATATTATAGAAAGGCTTTTGCCGGTTGCTTTTTATAATTGCTTATGTATTGCGGCATTATGCGTGCCGACGGTGAAATTTTTGGATTGGAAAAAAGGCGGTTATTAAGTGAAAAAACTTTTAAAAAACAGATGTTTTTATGTTGGTGTATTTTTGTTTATCGTTATGGCGGTAATAGTAGGCAGATTATATCAACTTCAAATTATAGAGGGTGACACTTACAGAGATAAAGCGCAGAATGTTATTGATGATACCACAAAAATATCTATTGATGCGCCCAGAGGAAATATTTATGACCGCAACGGTTTGCTTTTGGCAACGACAAGACAATCATACAAGGTGCAGATGGTAAATGTTGACAATCCGCAAGAAGAAAGAAATCAAATGTACCTTGAACTTATAAATCTGTTTATAAAAAACGGAGATACGTATACAAATACTCTTTCAAAATATATATCATATCCCATTGATTGGGGAACAAGTCTGTCAGGAGAGGATGCCGGTGCTGATCGCAAAAGCTGGGTGAATAAAATAGCTATAAGAAAATCAGACAGAGACAGATTGAATACTCCCGAGGAAATTTTTGCATACTTGAGAAACGAAAGGTTCAAGCTTGATGAAAAGTATTCTGACGAAGAAGCTTACAGAATTATGATAATACGTTATGAAACTTTCATGTACGGACTCAGCTATATTAACCCTTCTGTACTTGCGAGTGATTGTTGTGATGAAACGGTGCAAGAAATTGAAGCCAGATATCTTGATTTTCCCGGAATTTCCACAGAAGAAACATATTTTCGCGAGTACATTGACGCAGAAGAAGCCAGCCATATTCTTGGATATGTAAGGGCAATAAGTGAAGAAGAATACGCTTTAATGAAGGATCAAGGATATTCCAACGACTCTATAATAGGAAAAATCGGTATAGAGCAGGTGGCAGAGGGTTACTTAAGAGGTGTAGACGGTATTAAAGAGGTGTATTTGGATTCCGACGGCGTGCTTCGAGAATATTCATACACGGCACCAATACCGGGGAATGATGTATATTTAACAATTGATTACGGATTTCAACAAAAATGTGTAAAAATACTTGAAGAAGGTATTGCCAATATAAAAGCGCAAAAGGACGATATAAAAAATTTCGGAGATGCCGAAGCCGGCTCTGTTGTTGTTCTTAATGCAAAGACGGGAGCAACATTGGCAATGGCAAACTATCCCAATTATGATAATAGTATTTTCCTCGCACCGTCTTCTGATAAAGAGGCACAGCAGGCCATAGCAGACCTTTTCACTGATAAAACTTCACCAAGCTTAAACCGAGCGGCACAAGGCTTGTACCCTGTTGGTTCTACATTTAAGCCTATTACAGCTATAGCGGCTTTAGAAAGCGGCAAAACAAATACATCACGACAGATAAAATGCAACGGGTACCTTTTGATAAATAACCATTCTCATGCTTGCATGGGATATCACAGCAATATATCCTTAAAAACGGCCATAGCTAAATCTTGCAACGTGTATTTTCAACAAATTGGAGTAGAAACAGGTGTGGATTCTATTGACTTTTGGGCGAAAAGCTTTGGCCTGGGTGAAAAAACAGGCATTGAAATTAATGAATACGCAGGATACAGAAGCAACAGAGAAACGATGAAAATCAAAGAGACTGATATTTATCACAAATGGACAGAATCAGATACTGCTCAGACGTCTATAGGTCAGCTTTATACACTGTTTACACCATTGCAGCTTGCGCGTTATGCGGCAGCATTGGGAAACGGCGGCATACTAAATACACCGTATCTTATAGGTAACATCAAAACTGCAAGTGGCAGTGTGGTGTTGGATAATTCGGATAAAAATAAAAACGCACCGAAAGTAGATGTCTCAGAATACGTTCTTGATGCCGTTAAAGAAGGTATGATTGAAATGGTAAAGAGCAGTGTTGCAGCACAAAAAGCTTTTACTGCTTTCCCTCAAGGTTTTATTGCCGCAAAAACAGGTACACCGGAAACGGGCCTTGAGGCTTTTGGGCAGAGCTCCCACTCTGTATTGATTTGTTACGCTCCTGTGGAAGATCCTGAAATTGCCGTTGCTGTTGTGATTGAGCATGGTGCTATGGGTTCAAATTCTCTTGCAATTGCAAGCAAAGTTTTTGAAGCGTATTTTTACGGCAGTACACTTGATGATAACAGCTTTCCGATAAATACTGCAAGAACCATTGAGAATGTAGTTGTCCGCAAATTAAGTGCTTGATAGATTTTTTTCTGTTTGTTTGATGTGGCTGTTTGCTAAAGCGAGCAAACGACGGTCTGTGCATTTATTTAAAAGCTCGGCAGCTTCGTCATACGGAATGAGCCACCAATTTAAGACTTCTTCCTCTTGTATTTTAATATTAGGTATGTCTTCTGCCGGGAATTTTGCAACAAAATAAACCGCGGTTTTGTGAAGAAGAGTTTTTCTGTTGTTGGAAAGTATTGGGCCGGGAGCAGTGTATCCAAAAGAATGACGGAATTGTTCGTCGAATTGAGGCTTTAAACCCGTTTCTTCAAATACTTCTCGCCTTGCTGTATCATCTTCTGATTCGTTGTTTTCTGCATGTCCTTTAGGGAAACCGATATGCCCGGATAGGTTTTTTATTAATATGTATTTTATTATACCGTTGTCATTGCAATATGTAACAGCACCGCAAAGTTTCTCAAACGCATAGGGCAGTTGATTTTCTTCTTCTCCTGACGCAAGCCAACATTTAATTTTGTGCATAAGAGGCACGCTGATATTTGGAAGCAGATATTGCAAATCTGCCGGCTCAGTATCCAAAAGTGCTATATCGGCTTGTTTGCTGTGCGGATTTTTTCCAAGGCATACGCATTCTGCATAGAATAATTTGCCGTATGTGATGTTGCGGCTTGTTTTTCTGAATTTGTCGAGACCTGTTGATATTGAATAAATTGCCACCTCATATACTTGTGCGGCAACAATACCTGCCTTGCTGTAAAGCTCTCTCCTTACTGCTGCTTCGTGATTCTCACCTTTTTTGACAGCACCGCTGATTATACGGAATTGTGTGGGGTTATTTGACTTTAGGAAAAGCCACTTATTGTTAAATCTCACCGCAACGGTTATATATTTTACTTCGTGTGTAAATTCGGAATTTTTATATATTGTGCAAAAAGCATTTGATGCTTGTGCCATTTTTAATGAATCCTCCCAATTATAAATACAATATGGTGTTAAAACCATATCGGATATTAATCCTACCACTTTTTGATGTATTTTTAAAGAAATTTTTGTAGATAAAATATTATGGATGTGTTATATTTGTGCATTTTTTATGAAAAAGAATTGTGTTTTAAGTTTTAGTTTGTGGCAATTTCTATACCGATAGTTTGCAAAAGGCAAAAAAACTGTTGTATAATCAAATAAGTATTACACACTTTCGTTTTTTTTAGCACTGTTATTTATGAGGAAGCTTTCTGAAAAGTCGAGAGAGGAGGCGAGTTATGGAACTTCATAATAAAAAATCGGTAAAAAAGCCTATGGATGATCAAAGCATTATCGACTTATATTTTAAACGTGATGAAAAAGCAATCGAAGAAACAGATTTTAAATATAGGAAATATCTGATTGCAATTGCTTACAATATTGTTCACGATGGGCTTGATTCTGAGGAATGCATGAATGATACATATCTTGGTGCATGGAATGCTATGCCACCATCAAGACCAAATGTATTAAAAGCATTTTTAACTGTTATTACACGAAGAGCCGCTATTAAACGATATCATAGCAAAATGCGTCAAAGCGTAATACCTTCAGAAATGACTGTTTCTTTGTCTGAAATAGAAGATTTCGTAATAGGAGATGAAGATGTTGCTTCTGATTTTGATGCTGAGCGACTTGGTCGAATCATAAGCGATTTCATTCGCTCGCTCTCTGAACGTCGACAATTTATATTTATAAGTAGGTACTATGTTGCAGATTACGTTGATACGATTGCAAAAGATTTAAATTTGAGTCGTTCGATGGTCAACAAGGAGCTTGCTGCAATTAGAAGTGCTTTAAAAGAAAAACTTGAAAGTGAGGGCTATTCAGTATGAAAAAGCAAGAATGGAACGAAGGAATGAACCACCTTGATCCTGATATTATAGAAAAATATATTGAGCAAAAAGATAGATTAAGACAAAAAAACAAAAGGTCAAAAGGTATATGGCTTCGTATTGGCGTAAGTGCCGCTTGTTTGGTAATAATCATAAGTGGGATGACTGCTACAGTAAAGAAGCTTGAAGACAAGACACAATATTCAGCAATGCTTATGTTTCCTACATGGGATGATGCACCATATTCCGCAGAGGAAATTGCTGCGCTGTTTGATGAGATGAAATATGAAGGAGCACAAACAAATGCGTACACGACGGTTTATGTGCCGAAGACAAAATACTTATATACTGATGAAATTCCAAAGGACGAATATCTTGATATATACAAACATAACGAGGCGCAAATGTCTCTAAGCAAGGAGGATTTTGAGGTTTTTGTTGATGATATTCTGCCGCGCTTTGCTGAATCTGCTTGTATAACTGTTCCGGAAAAAGATATACAAGTGAAAGATAACTGCCTTTCTTTTGTTGCGGAAAGTGGTTCTTACCTTATCCATGGAGACCAAAATCAAAGAAAATCGTCATTCTACATTTCGAATGGAAAGCAAAAAATCATTTTGGATGGTGAAGTGGTTCAAATAGATCAAAGTCTATCGGATAAGGAAATTATAAATTCCATTCAATCAATAAAAAATAAATTATTCGGTATTTTTAATGTGTCTTTTACCGATGTAAAGGTTATTAGGCGTTATGGAGACTATTCAAATTTTGGTGCGGAAAGAGTTTATATTTATTTTTATGATGAAAGTGCTCATCCATTGAATGCAGTACAAACGCTTCCTGTTTCTGATTATGTATGTGTAAGTTTTGATAATTTTTTAAATTATTCAGACGATATTGTCAGTAGCGATACATTGTGGGTTGCCGATATTAAGTATGTTAAATGGCGTGACGATGTCAAAAAAGAATATGTTCTAAGTACAAAGGAAAAAAGAATTTCACTTGAAGATGCGTCGTGTTTGCTGTACTGCGGATTTGTTTTTGGAGGACATTCGTGTCCGAGGTGTATGGAAAATCAAGAGAAAATAGTATTTGATAGCTATGATTGTGTTGATATTGAATATGTAAGCGGAATGCCATTCTATGTGTTTTATAAAAATATAGGAAAGTCAAAGAATGGGAATCTTATCTATGCGAAGACTTATGTTGCAGCAATAGAAGTTAGTGGATATGATGAATATTTCGAAAGACAAAAAGAAAATCATTGAAATATAGCTTGGAGAGGGTGTAATTATGCGTAAAATTATAGTTGTTTTATTGTCTTTTTTATTGCTTTTTTGCGGATGCTCAAAAAAACTTGAAGCTGATGAAATTGCAAAATTATTAGGTACTGATAAGTTGCCATATGATTATTATCATGCTTCGTTTATAATAGATGAAACTAATTTAGTAGATGTTACAACATATGTTGACTACGTTTTTGTGGGAAAGGTAACAGGATATGATAAG
>JAEIGA010005700.1_pt1 | contig 18971 bp, 17 predicted proteins | sample 9270691 | NCBI WGS metagenome assembly JAEIGA01 (sample SAMN17057246, study PRJNA624740) | gut metagenome | biome: biome; isolation source: fecal sample | host: Bos grunniens | place: China: Xizang | collected 2019 | reverse complement strand
CATGAGAAAAAGCACCTTCATCAATTTTAGGAAATACCACTTTTGTTAAAAAGGAGTTCACAACTTCCATACCTTGATCCAAATACAATGCGCCAATGAACGCTTCAAACACATCCGCCAATAAAGCAGGACGCTCGCGTCCGCCAGTCAGCTCTTCTCCTTTACCAAGAAGGATAAGCTTACCGAAAGAAAGAGCATGCGCAAATGTCACTAGGGAAGGCTCACATACAATCGCAGCACGTAGCTTTGTCAGTTCCCCTTCACTCATTAGCGGATATTTACGATACAAATATTGTGAAACTGTTAACTCTAATACCGCATCTCCTAAAAATTCAAGCCTCTCATTGTCTTCATAAGGCTTGCGACGATGCTCATTCACATAAGATGAATGAGTAAACGCTTGTTTTAATAATCTCTCATTTAAAAAGCGAATACCGATTTCACGCTGAAACTTATCAAATTTCATATTTTTATTTGGAACCTTTTTTTCTCTTCCATTCTTTTGCATAACATCCTCCGAAACCTTAGATCTGACTCTTATTGAAATAACATCAACATTACCTAGTATATAAAATGATTGTCAAAAAAGAAAATAAACTTTTACTTTTTATTTCAATATTTATACAGAAAATAAAAAAGCGCTAGCTCTCCCTCTTAGTGCCGTATGAACTGAGGTTCTCACGATGAGAGTCATAACAAAGAAGACACGTGGCCGCCGTGGCGGTTTTAGTTGTTATCCCAATATTCGTATCAGATAAAAAAACACGAATCCGATGTTGACCTTATCGTGGGGAGGTTGCCGAAGTTCACTACGTGCTGGGCGCTGGAGCTAGACGTCGATACACTAATTCAAACTTATACACAGCTTGAATTTTTATAATTTCCTAAAACAGAAGAAAAAGGTCTACTCTTTGAAGCAACAGACAATTTGCTTCATATAGAGAATGCTCTACATGAAGCAAACTGTTAAGTTCTTCATACGAGTCGACCTTATCCTGAAAATCATCTATTACATATTACTTTTTATGTAATTAACGGCATCGCCTACCGTTGAGATTTTTTCTGCGTCCTCATCAGAAATTTCCATTCCGAACTCATCTTCAAGCTCCATTACTAACTCTACTACATCAAGAGAATCAGCACCTAAATCATCCTTAAAAGACGCTTCAAGTGTTACTTCTGACGCTTCTACCTCTAAACGGTCTACGACGATTTTTGTAATACGCTCTAATACTTCTGCCATATCATTCACCTCCCTTCAATTCTTTTAATTATATGTGATTTTATTGTGATAATAAATATCTTTTATTGATTGGCATTAATTGTGTGATTAATCAATCGATTACATCACCATGCCTCCATCAACGCATAACGTCTGACCAGTCATATAGGCACTGTCCTCACTGGCTAAGAAGACCGCAACCTTTGCAATATCACTAGGCTCTCCGAATCTGGATAACGGGATTTGCTTAAGCAAGCTGCTCTTCGCTTCATCAGGTAACTGATCCGTCATATCAGTTGATATAAATCCAGGGGCAATTGCATTTACATTAATTCCTCTAGGAGCAAGTTCCTTGGCAGTTGTTTTGGTGAGCCCAATTACACCAGCCTTCGCCGCCACATAATTCGCTTGGCCAGCATTACCAACTACACCAACTACACTAGCAACATTAATGATTCTACCTTTACGCTGTTTCATCATCGGTCTTGTCACTGCTTTTGTACAAAGAAACACACCTTTTAAATTCGTGTTAAGAACAGTATCCCACTCTTCTTCCTTCATACGCATTAATAAATTATCACGAGTAACACCAGCATTATTAACGAGGATATCAATGCAACCAAACTGCTCAATTGTTGTTTTCACCATCAATGCCACCTCATCTGCGTCAGCGACATTGCAGCGAATCGCGATAGCCTTTTGACCCATTGCTTGGATTTCTGCTACAACTTCATTGGCCATCGCTTCATTTCCTGCATAATTCACAGCTACATTTGCACCTTGTCGCGCTAATTCCAACGCAATTTCTCTACCTATTCCCCTTGAAGCACCTGTTATAAGTGCCACTTGACCTTGAATCTTCACAATTACTCCTCCTTTAGTGCAGCGACAACTGCTTGCACTTCAATTTCATTTGAAACGGAGTATACTTTTACAGCACGATTGATCTTTTTTATTAAGCCGGATAAAACCTTACCTGAACCTATTTCAATAAATGTATCGACGCCCAGTTCAATCATATGCTCTACACAGTCTTGCCATAATACAGGCGAATATAATTGTTGAAGAAGCTTCTCTCTTATTTCATCAGATGATGTTATTGGTTTTGCATGCACATTCGAAATAACCGGTATTGAAGCATCCTTCCAAGAAACTTGCGCAAAAACTTCATGAAGCTTTGAAGCAGCCGGTTCCATCAAGCTTGAATGGAAAGGCCCGCTTACGTCAAGCATTATTGCACGTTTTGCACCGGTTTCTTTTGCTTTCTCACAAGCAAGCGTTACACCCTTTGCAGATCCAGAGATGACAATCTGTCCAGGACTATTAATATTAGCTAATTGTACAGTATTACCACTGGCAGAAACAGAGGCTGTGATATCTTCAAGTAGTTGACGATCAAGTCCAAGAATAGCCGCCATCTTTCCTATTCCTGCAGGGACAGCCTCTTCCATGAATTCACCGCGTTTGCGAACAATTCGAACCGCATCTTCAAACGTAAGAACACTGCCTGCAACTAGCGCGCTATATTCCCCTAAACTATGTCCCGCCACATAATTTGGCTTAATACCTAATTGCTGCAAACGAGACATAATCGCAACACTTGTTGTCAGCAGTGCAGGTTGGGCATTTGCTGTCAATGTTAATCTCTCTTGAGGTCCTTGAAATATTAATTTACTTAAAGAAAATTGTAGTGCTTGATCTGCTCTTTCATAAAAATCTTGCACACTTTCAAATTGTTCAGCAAGCTCCAAACCCATTCCTACCGCTTGTGAACCTTGCCCTGGAAAAACAAAACCAATTACAGCCATTCCCATCTCTCCTTGCCGCTAATTAATTACTTGCTATCCTCTGTTTCAACATATCGTTGGATTGTAGAAGCAACTTCATGCTGCACCATCGTTTTCGTTTGTCGTATAGCACTATAAAATGCTCTTGCATCTGAAGATCCATGTGCTTTGATTACAGGAGACTTCAAGCCGAACAAAGCTGCCCCACCATGCTCCGAATAATCCATTTTCCCCTTAATTTCCTTAAACTCAGGCTTTAACACGGCAGCTGCTAGCTTGCTTCTGACACTGCTCATTAATGATTCTTTAAGCATTTTAAATACAGCCATCGCTGTTCCTTCTGTAGTCTTTAACACCATATTACCCGTAAATCCATCAGTAACAACAACATCAGCAACACCATTCATAAGATCACGACTTTCGACATTCCCGATAAAATGAATTGGTGCCTCTTTCATTAAAGCAAAAGCTGCTTTCGTTAAGTCATTTCCTTTTTTATCTTCAGTACCGATATTGAGCAGGCCTACACGAGGATTTTCAATCCCTCTCACTTTCTCGGCATATATCGAGCCCATAATAGCAAACTGCAGCAAATGCTCCGCTCTTGCCTCCGCATTCGCACCAACGTCTAGCAGAACAAAACCATCTCCATTTAAAGTTGGTAAAGTCGGCGCTAGCGCGGGTCTTTCAATTCCTTTAATTCTGCCAACCACGAAAAGTCCAGCAGCCATCAATGCGCCTGTATTACCGGCTGAGATGCAGGCATCTGCATAACCATCCGCCACTTGTTGGGCAGCTAACACCATAGAGGCCTGCTTTTTACGTCGAACCGCTCGCACAGGTTCATCCGTAGCCAAAATTTGCTCATTTGTATGTAAAACGCTAATACGCTCATGAGGAGTTAAATATTGATTAATTTGCTGCTCATCTCCGACTAATAAAATCTCGATATCTTTAAAATCTTTGACAGCTTCGACCGCTCCTAAAACCGCTTCTTTTGGTGCGTGATCTCCGCCCATTGCATCAATTGCTATTTTCATTGTCTGCCTCATTCCTTTTGTCTATATTCGATCGGTACATTTCAAAAATGCCTTTAAATACTATTTCATTGTCAACGTGGCTATTTACTTCGACAATCGACCTACCGGCATCATTTTGAAGCTCTATAACTTTAGCCTTTGCTATAACTCGACTGTTCTCTTTAACAGAACGGGTAAAATTTATTTCTGCCTTCACTGTCAAAGTCAATTCATCATTTATTACCGCAACCGCTAATGAATTTGCTTGTGCAAACAAATGATGTCCGCGTGCGATTCCGTTTCGGGTAAACACATGCTCTTTCTTCAAGTCAAAGATAGAAATGGCACTATGATCGAGCTCTATATCTATAATATCACCAATTACTTCTTCAATTGGCAATGCTTTTATTTCATCACTGTAATTTTTTTCAGCTACATGCTTAATTCGTTCCCTTAATTCAGGGATGGACAATTCTAGTCGGTCCAAACGAATTGTTTGTATACTAACATTAAATCTGTGTGCCAGCTCTTCATCAGTAATAAAGGGATTATTTTCAATCGTTTCAGTTAATAACAATTGACGTTCCTTCTTATTTCGTCTCATTTATGTATGTCACCATCCGAGTATTATGACTAGGTACTAATAGTAGTATATATACTTAAAAAAAAGATTGCAAGAAATAATCATAAAACTTGCAATCTATTAAGCACCGTACCTCTATATTGTTGTATGATTGAATCAACTATAATCATGCTGGTTGCTATGTTGCCGGGACTAGACCGCTACCAAATGCGAACCACCGACCGGTCATTCTTAATCAAACTTCATTTCAGTAAACACACCTTCTGCACGCAAGTAAGCACGAAGGTTCGCGAATTGTTCTTCTTCCCAAAACTGTTGGCTGTTGACGAGCTGGGAAGCATCCTCTCTGGCTACCTCTAAAATTCGGTAATCGTGGATAAGATCCGCGACCTTGAATTCAGGAAGACCACTTTGCTTTTTACCGAAAAAGTCACCCGGTCCTCTAAGCTCCAAATCTTTCTCAGACAGAACAAATCCATCATTCGTCTCAGTCATAATGTGCATTCTTTCCTTACCGTTTTCTGATTTCGCATCACTTACTAAAACGCAATATGATTGTTCGCTGCCCCGACCGACACGCCCTCGCAATTGATGAAGTTGCGATAAACCAAATCTTTCAGCGTCATAAACAAGCATGAATGTTGCATTTGGAACATTCACCCCTACCTCTACTACCGTTGTCGAAACTAGTATTTGAACCTGATTTTCACTGAAGGCTTTCATTACCTCATCTTTTTCACCAGGCAACAATTTACCATGCATCAGCCCAACTTTGAATCGGTCACCATAAAAATGGCAAAGCATATCGTGCACTTCAATAGCATTTTGCAAATCCAGCTTTTCCGACTCATCAATCAACGGACAAATAACGTAGGCTTGTCTTCCTTTTATCAGCTCTTTATCCATAAAGCCCAAAACACGATCAAGCATATTGTGCTTAGCCCAATAGGTTTCAATCGGTTTACGTCCAGCAGGCATTTCATCAATAATCGACACATCCATTTCGCCGAAAACAGTGATAGCCAATGTTCGTGGGATAGGAGTTGCTGTCATAAACAGCACATCTGGATTTTCTCCTTTTTCACGTAAAATTCTCCTTTGCTCTACACCAAAACGATGCTGCTCATCCGTTATGACAAGCCCTAATGAACGGAATGAAACCTCATCCCCTATAAGCGCGTGCGTTCCTATCAAAATATCTATATTTCCAGCCTGTAAATCAGCCAAAAGTTCTCGACGTTTCTTACCCTTAACAGAGCTAGTAAACAGTGCAGATTTCACACCTGTACCTTCTAGCAAATCAGCAATTGAAGAAGCATGCTGTTCAGCTAGTATTTCTGTAGGAACCATTAATGCCCCCTGATGCCCGGATAAAACAGTTGCCAATAAAGCAATGGTTGCAACAACCGTTTTCCCCGATCCCACATCCCCTTGCAACAGCCTATTCATTCTGTGCGGAGATTTCATGTCAGCAATAATTTCGTTCACTACCCGATTTTGAGCTGATGTGAGCGGAAATGGCAAATGCTTAATGAAATGCTGCCATTTCTCTTCATCAAATTGATGCACCTTCCCTACAGTACCATTTCGCTGTATTCTACGCAGACTCTGCATTTTAAGCTGAAATAGAAGCAATTCTTCATACGCCATTCGTCTTCGGGCCTGTTTTAAATCCTCGGACCCTTGCGGAAAATGCATGGCACGCAAGGCATCTTTTTTACTTAACAGCCTATACTTTTGCAGCAAATATGGCGGTAGAACATCTGGAACCAATTGTGCATATTGCGAAAATGCAATCGTAATAAACTTTCGCAATCCTTTAACCGTAATACTACCCTTCGTGGAATAGACAGGCTCAAAATCTTTTTGTGCCTCTCTTTCCCCATCTGAGAATGTCGTAGCGGTAATTGTCTGCCTATGACGATCCCATTTACCTGTAATGGATATCGTTTGCTGCAAAGCTAATTTACTTTTCAAATATGGCTGATTGAAAAATATAACCGACACTAAATAGCGCCCTACTAATAATTTGAATGTCAACCTCGATTTCTTCTTGCCATAATAAACAACTGCCGGAGCACTATGAATCACCCCTTGGACAGTTACTCTTTCATCATGTTCGACTTCCTCCAAATCTCTTAGACGAAAATCATCATAACGGTACGGCAAATATTCCAGCAGATCCAAAACCGTTTTTATCCCCATCTCATTAAGAGCTTCTGTCGTTTCTGGTCCTATTCCTTTAATATCTGAAACCGGATTATATACGTCCATTATTTCCCCTCTTTGTTCGGCTTTCCGAAAATTTTAGCTTCCAATGCTTTACCTGTAGGTGTAGCAGCTAGTCCTCCTTGTGCTGTTTCTCTTAAAGCAGCAGGCATAGATTGACCAATTCGGAACATCGCCCCAATTACCTCATCACACGGAATACGGCTCTTTATGCCTGCTAAAGCCATATCTGCCGCTACCATAGCATTAGCAGCCCCCATTGCATTACGTTTAACACAAGGCACTTCAACAAGTCCTGCTACAGGATCACAAACAAGACCTAGCATATTCTTTAATGTAATAGCCATCGCTTCCGCACATTGCGCGGGAGACCCACCGGCCATTTCAACAATAGCAGCAGCAGCCATACCGCTTGCCGAGCCTACCTCCGCCTGACAGCCCCCAGCTGCACCGGATATACTTGCATTGTTTGCAACAACGAAGCCAAATGCACCTGATGTAAATAAAAATGCAACCATTTGCTCACGTGTAGGATTTAATTTTTCACGAATAGCATATAGTGTACCGGGCACAACGCCAGCAGATCCTGCAGTAGGTGTTGCACAAATCGTACCCATCGCAGCATTCACTTCATTTGTCGCTACCGATTTGCTGACAGCGTCTAACAGTAATGCTCCTGACAAAGATTTACCGGATGCAATATATTTTTGCAACAATACAGCATCTCCACCTGTTAATCCCGAATGAGATTTAACACCTTCTAAGCCGCGCTCTATAGCTTTTTCCATGACAACAAGATTCCGCTCCATTTTAGCGATAATTTCTTCGCGACCTAACTTTAGCACCTTCATTTCTTGCTCAATCATGATTTCTGATATCTTTTTATTTTGACTTTCTGCTAAGTTTACAAGCTCAGCAACATTTCTAAACAATACTTTACCTCCTATATTTCCGCTATTTTAATCGACGATTTTTGTTACACCAAGGATGGATGGCAAATCTTCTATTTCGTCTAAAATAACATCTTCAATATTTTGATCAACTTCAATGGTCATTAAAGCCTTTTTCCCCTTCTCTTTTCTCGATACTTCCATATGCCCGATATTAATTTCATGCCTCGCTAATACCGTTGCTACGTTAGCAATAACACCCGTTTTATCTGTGTGCTCTACTAGTATTGCGGGGTGCTGTCCAGACAGTCTTAAGACGAAACTATTTAGCTCGATTATTTCAATTTTACCTCCACCAATTGAAATCCCGACCATCTCCATGTCACTATTTTCATCACCCATTCGGATTTTTACGGTATTCGGGTGATCCGGAACAGCAACTTCCTCAAAAAAACGTATAACCATACCAGCAGCTTCCGCTATTTCGATAGAACGTATAATTCTTTCATCATCCGTTTCAAAATCCAGAATCCCGCCGATAATCGCCACATCCGTTCCATGGCCTTTATATGTTTTAGCAAATGAGCCATATAAATGAATATCCACCCACTCAGGCTGTCTTCTGAATAAGCTTCTGGCTACCTTACCGATTCTGGCTGCGCCGGCTGTATGTGAGCTCGAAGGTCCAATCATAATCGGGCCGATAATATCAAATACACTTCTATATTTCATATTCTTCCCTCGCATTTTTTCATATATCTCAAATTGATTTACTTTTATTTACAACAACAGTATATTATACTGCCATCCAAAAATCTCTTCCAGATGAAAAATAGGAATAGAAGACAATGTCTTCTATTCCCGTTTATAACATTTATTAATGTTAGTGTCGATGTCGTTTCACTATTCTATACAGTATCAACTCAAATGATGATATGTACTTTCGTAAAAACTTATTCTACCGCTAAAATGAAAGAGTATAGTGGCTGTTTGCCATCGTGCAGTTCAACCTCTACATCTTCATACTTTTCTTCACAGTACTCCACTAATTCATTAACCTCAGATTCCGTTACATCTTCACCGTAAATAATTGTTAAGATTTCAGAATCCTCATCAATCATACTATCAAGCAATTCTTTCGTAGCTTCTAGCTTATTTTTGCTCTTATTTAAGATTTTACCTTCAGCAAGGCCCATGAAATCTCCGTTTTCGATTTCTAAGCCATCAATGCTCGTATCACGTACTGCAAAAGTAATTTGACCTGTTTTTACAGTAGATAGAGCTTCATTCATCGCTGATTCATTGTCTTCAGCTGCTAATGAAGGATTAAATGCCAATAATGAAGCCATACCTTGAGGCACTGTTTTCGAAGGAATAACAATTACATTCTCATCCACTAAATCAACAGATTGTTGAGCTGCCATAATAATGTTCTTATTGTTTGGCAGGATAATCACGTTTTTCGCATTCACTTCTTTAATCGCTTTAACGATATCCTCTGTGCTTGGATTCATTGTTTGTCCGCCTTCGATTACCGCTTTGGCACCAATGCTTCTAAACAGATCAGCAACACCAGAACCCATCGCAACAGTTACAATTCCATATTCCTCTTTCTTTTTAGAAGGGATTGGAGTTGCTGGCGCATCCGTTGTAACTAAACTTGAGTGTTGCTCCCTCATATTGTCAACTTTAATTTTAATTAGCGTTCCAAACTTCTGACCATAGTTTAACACTTCGCCAGGATGTTCTGTATGAACATGGACTTTGACAACCTCATCATCTGAGATAACTAATAATGAGTCACCTAGTTCACTTAAATAGTTACGGAATTCATCCTCATTGTATGCTTCCATACCATCTTGGAAACGAACCATAATTTCTGTACAAAAACCGAATTCGATGTCTTCGCTATTAATATGGTCAGCAACATTCATATGGTGCTCCGCACTAACAAGCTGATCCATAGAACTAGTAACAGAACTAATGCTAGTACCTTCACCTTTTAACTGTGCTAAAAATCCTTCATAAACGAAAACAAGGCCTTGTCCACCACTATCTACCACACCAACTTCTTTTAATACTGGAAGTAAGTCAGGTGTACGTTGCAAGGATGCATTCGCTTCTTTAACTATGTCTTCCATTACAGCAACGATATCCTCATTAACTGCTGCAGAAGCTACAGCAGCTTTAGCCGCATCTTTAGCAACTGTCAAAATTGTACCCTCAACAGGCTTCATTACAGCTTTATAAGCTGTTTCAACTCCTGCTGCGAAAGCTTCTGCAAATTCTACGCTGTTAACGCTCGCCTTCGCTTCAATCTTTTTGGAAAAGCCACGGAAAAGCTGTGAAAGGATAACACCCGAATTGCCTCGAGCTCCCATAAGCAACCCTTTTGAAAGCGCCACTCCAACTTTACCAATATGCTCATTTATGTGACTTTCTACTTCTTTTGCACCAGAAGTCATTGATAAATTCATATTTGTTCCAGTATCTCCATCTGGCACAGGAAAAACGTTCAAAGCATCTACCAACTTAGCATTAACAGATAATTGGTTTGCACCCATTAATACCATTTCAGCAAAACGTTTTCCTTCTAAATTTGTTATTGACACAAATATTTCCTCCTAACTAAGGGTTCGTCACGCGAACTCCCTGTACATAAATATTAACGGAATTAACTGCTAATCCGACCGTTTTGTCCAGGGTATATTTCACTTTCGACTGAACATTATTAGCAACTTCTGATATTTTTGTGCCGTAGCTAACAATAATGTACATATCAATATTGATTGCCTCTTCTTCTTGACGCACAATAACACCCTTAGTGAAGTTTTCTTTTCCTAAGATCTCAGTAATTCCGTCTTTAAGCTGTTTTTTACTTGCCATGCCAACAATACCGTAGCAGTCAACTGCAGCACCGCCAGCAATCGTAGCAATAACATCATTAGATATATCAATTTGTCCGTATTTCGTATTAATTTCAATGGACATTTGTTTTTCCCCCTTTTTGGAAAAAATACATTTTGACTACAAACATTTTACTATAACAATAAAACTTTTAAAAGTTTTTCTCCATCTTATTATAAAGCAATAACTCAAATCATATGTCAAGGTTTTTTTCTTGAAAGGTTGAATTTCAACTATTGCATTTCGAAATTATGTGTGATAAATTATATAAGTATTTGATTACTTGACTTAAGAATTATTGATACTTAAGCTCGCTGTAGTTAGGAGGGATTTATATATGGCACGTAAATGTGTAATTACAGGAAGAAAAACTCGTTCTGGTAACTCTCGTTCTCACGCTATGAACGCTAACAAACGTACTTGGGGTGCAAACCTTCAAAAAGTTCGTATTTTAGTAGATGGTAAACCAAAACGCGTATATGTTTCTGCTAGAGCATTAAAATCTGGTAAAGTTGAACGCGTTTAATGGATAGACATCCTTCAATTTGGGTGTCTGCATACTTAATCTTAACGTAAAAAACAGCACTCTTTAATAGTAAGAGTGCTGTTTTGCTTTTATACTATAGTAGAGAAGTATATAAATGAGCAACGAGGTAGAAAAACCGACATAGTCGCCCATTTTAAGTCTATAGTATTGGTGCAACCTGCCCTTGGCTTGCCAAAGGCAGGTTTTCTTTATTAATATTTTTTCAAACTTCGTCCACCGCCAAGCTACAACGGCCGGCTCCCAAAAGCAAAAGCTACATCACTCCGAATATTTCCGATTCATTAATGCTTTAACTTTCACTTAGCAGAGCTAATCGGACCATCTTCACTTTGACCCTTTTCCAATTATCCCTTTTTAAACGCTCCCAGCATCGCACGAACCAATCCGCCAAGAAATCTTGGAAGTTTAATCGTATAAAACTTCATAATTTCCCTCCTCATCCACTAACAGCCTATTCAATATGACTCAAATGGTGTCTAAATAGCCGTAAATATCGTTCAAAAGCTGCAATTTAAGCATTTCAATTCGTATTTGGACTTAAATCCTTTAAAAAGTTTTAAGCCCCATATGACACGATTACAGTATATTTTTTTGTAATCAAATGCCGTAATATTAACATTCTAAGTAGAATTTTTTTAATCCATACTTCTTACCATCAATAATATGCCGTAAGTAAAAGAAAAATTACCGTTCTCCAAAATAAGTTCGTTACTTACGCACAAAGTATCTCCCAATCGTATTTTTTTATTGGTTAATGGATATTTAAACCCTCTAAGAGTCAGATCATTAACATGAGACGTCATGGAAAAAAAAGAAATGTACTTATAAGGTGCAAGTCGCTCAATTGAATATTCACCAGGAGGAAAAGCTGTAATCACATTGCGGTCATCAACTATTTCTACAATCGTTTCGCTTTGCAATGTATGATCCTGTAATAATAATTGCACCCCTGCTAATGTATGATCCATTCTTCCTCCGGTGTTCCCAAAAATCCGAACCCTTTCCGACTTTTGCTGCAATGCCCAACTAAATGCTAAACCTAAATCAGTATCATCTTTTTCTGAAGGATATTCAAATTTCTCAATATTTTTTATAGCCAATAATGATCCTTGATCAATTGAATCAAAATCCCCAAAAACAATGTTCGGCTCAATGTTATTTTCCAATAGAGTACCTATTCCTTTATCCACCCCCACCCAAAGCTCTGGTTTTTTTATGGTAGATAAGTCTGGAACATATTCCGCCGGTCCCCCCGCCATTATGTATATATCCTTCATACTAAATTCCTCACCTTCTTGTTAAAATACATAGAAAAGCCGGCACATATAGTGCCGACTTTTCCCATTCTTTATCCTCGAATAGCAGCGATAGCCGCTTTACGATCACTTTTATTGTAGATTGCAGAGCCGGCCACAAGTACATTTGCACCTGCTTCAATACATAGTTTAGCAGTTTCTTCATTTACACCGCCATCAATTTCGATTTCAAGCATCGGATTAAATTGTTCTGCCATTGCCTTTACTTCCCTAATTTTAGGAAGCACCTCTGGAATGAAAGATTGCCCACCAAATCCAGGGTTTACACTCATTAGTAAGACCATATCGATGTCTTTAATTACATGCTGAATCGTATTAACTGGCGTAGCTGGGTTTAAAACAACCCCTGCTTTTACACCTAAAGATTTAATTAATCCGATTGTGCGATGTAGATGCTTGCATGCTTCTACATGGACAGTAATAAAGTCTGCACCTGCATTTGCGAAAGATTCAATATACAAATCAGGATTTTCAATCATTAAATGTACATCTAATGGAAGCTTCGTCACTGGGCGGATTGCTTCCACAATTAATGGTCCGATTGTGATATTCGGAACGAAGTGACCATCCATTACATCTACATGGATGTAATCTGCACCACCTCGTTCAACATCTTTAATTTCTTCCCCTAATTTAGCAAAGTCTGCAGATAAAATGGAAGGTGCAATCTTAATCATCTTTAGTACCTCGGCTTTCTGTCTCTAATTTCAGCTAAAAATTCCATATAATGATCATAACGGTATTGTCTAATTTCTCCGGTCTCTACCGCCGCTTTAACGGCACATTTCGGCTCTTTATCATGCAAACAACCTCTGAATTTACAATCCTGGCTCTTCGCGCGCATTTCTGGGAAGCAATCAGATAATTCCCCTTCCTCAATTGTAAAATCAAGAGATGAGAATCCTGGTGTATCTGCTACCAATCCTTCTCCGATTGGAATTAGCTCGACATGACGAGTTGTGTGCTTCCCTCGACCTAAATGCGAAGAAATATCATTTGTCTTCAATTGTAAATCAGGATTTAAGGCATTAAGCAAGGAAGATTTCCCAACACCGGACTGGCCGGCAAATACACTGACAGCATTACCAATAAACGGTTTTAACTCTTCCATTCCTTCTGCTGTAACGGAGGATGTCGTTAAAACATCATAGCCTGCTTTTTGATAATCTGCCTGATATTGCTTAATTGTCTGCTGATCGCTTTCCGACAACAAATCAAATTTGCTAATAACGATAGTAGCCTTAATATCATTGGCTTCAATAAGTACCAAAAACCGATCCAGCAACAAAGGGCTGAAGGCAGGTTCAACAGCTGAGAAAACGAGAATGGCTTGGTCAACATTACTAATTGGAGGGCGAACAAGCTCATTTTTCCTGTCTTTTATTTCTAAAATATAGCCCTCTTGCTCGTTTTCATATTGGTATACAACATCATCTCCAACAAGAGGCGAGATTTTCCTCTTGCGGAAAATCCCTCTGCCTCGACATTGGATTGTCTTGTCCCCATCCATTACATAATAAAAACCGGCCAATGCTTTAATAATTTTTCCTTCTGGCATAGCTTCACTCCCTAATATTAATTCCCCGTCGGATATGGAATGTTTTCCTTCGAAATTTCTTTACTATCTATCATCACCCTATATCCCGCTACTGAATTTGGAGCAATATGTAGAGTAATCTCCACATTCATCGTCTCTGTCAGTTCTATGGTCCTATAAGGCACTGTCATACTATTATTCATATCTTCTACATAAATCAATACCTCTTGAGGTTCACCTGGTAATTCAGGATCATATGGAATGGTTATGTTACGCACCACTTCTTTTGGAGGCAATTCCTGTTTACCTTTCGAAATAACTACTTTTACTGTCGTTCCTTTACTTACTTTAGTACCGGCAACCGGCACCTGTGAAACAACTTCTCCCGCTGGAACTTCATCTGAATAAATTTCCTCAGAAATTGTATATTTCAAGCCAGTTTCAGAGACATACCCCTTTAATCCAGCCTCGTTAAACCCTTGCAAATTATTTAGTGTAATTTGCTCAGACCCCTTGCTAACTATCAATTCAATCGTTGTCTGAGACGGAATAACCGATGAATGGGCTGACGGAGATTGTCTAATCACATTACCTGAAGTCACACTATCACTATACTCTTCGGTAACTACTATATTTTCTTCCTCAAATCCGAGATTTCTAAGAAGCCGTTTGACGACATCAATATTTTTTTCCGTGTAATTGTCCAAGTCAACTTCCTTTGGACCTTTGCTCACTGTCAGATTGATGGAAGCTCCTTTTTTAACACTTCTTCCGGCTGTAGGACTAGTACTAATAATATGATTAGCTTCCACCTCATCATTTTCAACTTCCGTTTCCTCTCCGACTTCAAGCCCCTCCGCTAGAAGAATCTCAATCGCATCCTCAAGCGTTTTGCCTGCAACATCAGGTACTTTTACCTCAGATGGCGTTAATACCCTTGGTAGGACCGTCAAAGTTACTGTAATCAACAATCCTAAACACACTAGTGTAATCATTAAGATTCTAAAAAGCTTTGTTTTCGGTTTTTTCTCTTTTTTCTTCTTTACTTTCTCTTTGTTAACCTGGTTCATCTTGCTGTCGGAAGATTGCTTTGGAATTTTTTGAGCCCCCGTACTGTCATGTGCAACAATGGTATCATCATAACCTGGAACGACAGTGCGATCTGTTATAATTGGCATTGCCTTCGTTGCATCCATATCTTCAGGAATCACAAATGGCTGCTCCATTAATCGATCAGGCATGAGAGCAGTCTCTATATCCTCTTTCATTTCATGAACACTATCATATCTGTGAAAAGAATCCTTGGCAGTGGCCTTCAATACGATATTTTCTACACTTTGAGGCACGGACGGATTCCATCTTCTCACGGAAGGTGTTGTCGTCTGTAAATGCTTTAATGCAATTGAAACAGCAGATTCTCCTGAAAAAGGCAAACGACCTGTCAAAAGCTCAAACATAACAATACCTAAAGAATATATATCTGACTTTTTATTTGCCATTCCTCCTCTTGCTTGTTCAGGAGACAGATAATGAACAGAACCTAACACAGAATTTGTTTGAGTAATGGTTGTTGCACTCAATGCAGTCGCAATCCCGAAATCAGTGATTTTCACATGTTCGTTTTCATCAATCAGAATATTTTGCGGTTTGATATCACGATGAATGATACCATGCTGATGTGCATGATCAATCGCTGATATAACTTGCTCCATAATATGTAATGTTTTTTCAATTGGAATGTGGTGATAACTTTGAATATACTGCTTCAACGTCATCCCCTTAACATACTCCATTACGATATAATAAATATCATTTTCTTCGCCAACATCATATATATTTACAATATTAGGATGATCTAAACTTGTGGCAGCTTGAGCCTCACGATTAAAGCGTTTAATTAACTCTTCATCATTAGCAAAATCAAGACGCAATATTTTGACAGCCACTTCTCTTTCCAAAATCATGTCCTCGGCCAAATACACATTCGCCATTCCGCCTCCGCCAATCATATCGACAATTTTGTAGCGGCCATTAATTCTTCTGCCGATCATCATGACGTTTCAACACCTTCTGTAGCTTGATCATACTGTAGTAGAACAAGCGTAATATTATCTTCCCCGCCATAGGCGTTCGCCTTGTTTACAAGTGCATCCGCTTTCTCATCAAGCGATATCTTAAGATCAAGCGTTTCCATCAGTTCCTGATTGTTTACTTTATTAGTCAAACCATCAGAGCTTAACAGTAAGTAATCCCCTTCTTCAAAGATAATGGTTTTGCAATCATATTGTACGTTTGGTTCCGTTCCCAAAGCACGTAATAATACATTTTTCCTCGGATGATGCTCGGCATCCTCACGACTAATTTGCCCTGTACGAACTAATTCGTTTACAAGTGAATGATCCTCAGTAATTTGTTTAAAGCCGTTTTCATTATAAAGGTAACCGCGACTATCACCAATATGAGCAATAGTCGTAAACCTTTCTGTACATACTGCCGCAACAAGTGTCGTACCCATTCCTTGGCATTCGGCATTCGTTTGAGCATGATTAAAAATTGACTCGTTAACTTTATTAATCTGTTCACCTAACCAGCTTTCCGCCATTGCAGGAGTTGACATTGTTTGTTCCTCAATCCAATGTTGCTGCAAAAAAGACACAGCCATACTGCTGGCAACATCTCCTGCACGGTGTCCGCCCATACCGTCAGCCACAACAACAAGGATTTCCCCTGCTTTATTATAAAAATAACCTCCGTTATCCTCATTATGTGACCTTACCTTGCCTCGGTCTGTTTTAAAAACAGCCTTCATCCCAATCACCTCGTCTCTTCTTTTCTCTCTTTCGCACGAAGTTGTCCACAAGCTGCATCAATATCATGTCCTTGCTCTCTACGAACAGTTACGTTAACACCCTTGCTTTTTAGAGTTTTTTCGAACAAAGCAATTTGTTCTCTTGGCGTTCTCACATAATCACGCTCTGGTACGTAGTTAACAGGAATTAAATTCACATGACATTTCAATCCTTTAATCAAGTTAGCCAATTCAATTGCATGCTCCACTTGATCGTTTTCACCACCAAATAAACCGTATTCAAACGTTATGCGGCGCCCGGTTTTTTCAACGTAATATTTCACCGCTTCCATCAATTGAGGTAGCTTATATGCTCGGTTAATCGGCATCAATTTACCACGCAACTCATTATTCGGCGCATGGAGTGAAATGGCAAAGTTAATTTGTAAATTTTCATCGGCAAATTGATAAATCTTCGGTACGATTCCGCTTGTAGATACGGTAATATGCCTTGCACCGATGTGCAAACATTTTTCGTGATTAATAATACGCAAGAAGCTCATCATTTCGTCATAGTTATCAAATGGTTCACCAATACCCATAATAACAACTGAACTTACTCTTTCATCCATTTCATCTAATGCCTGCTGAACCTTAACAACCTGAGCGACAATTTCCCCTGCCTCCAGATTACGTTTCAACCCTCCTAATGTAGAAGCGCAAAACGTACAGCCAATTCGGCATCCGACCTGAGTTGTCACACATACAGAATTGCCATATTCATGCTTCATTAGTACCGTTTCAATGGAATAACCATCGTGCAGCTCAAATAGGAATTTCATCGTTCCATCAGTAGATGTCTGCTGAATGAGCGTTTTTAACGTTGTCAACGTAAAATTTGCCTCAAGCTTGTCGCGAAGCGATTTTGATAAGTTCGACATATCATCGAAACTTGAAACCCTTTGCTTATATAACCATTGTAGAATTTGATCCGCACGGAAAGGTTTCTCTCCATTTTCTTTTAACCATTCCTTTAGCTCTTGCGGCTCAAGTGAATAGATTGACGGTTTATGTGTTTCTTCTGATGCATTATTTTGTTTCATTTGTTATTCCTCTTTTCTAAAACAGGCGATAAAAAACCCGTCGCTTTCAATATCTTGCGGGAAAAGCTGTAAACAATTATTGGCTATCAACGGTTTAACTTTATCAGGCAATCGGTCTGCTAATTGTTGATCGAGCGTAAATTGTGGATGCTTTGCTAAAAATGCCTGCACAACACCGTCATTTTCCTCTTTATCTATTGTACACGTACTATATACTAATGTGCCACCTTGTTTCACTAAAGGTGCTGCAGCTGATAAAATATTTTGTTGAATTGCTGCCAAACGACTGACATCCTCTGCGCTTTTTGCGTATTTCGCATCAGGCTTTCTTCTCAACACACCCAGCCCTGAGCACGGAGCATCAACCAATACTTTATCAAATGATTCAGGACCGAACTTTTCCTCTACTTTTCTAGCATCAAATGCATAGGTTGTTATATTGTCCAAGCCCAGTCGAGCGGCCGTTTGTTTTATAAGCTTCACTTTATGCTCATGCAAATCCAGTGCCACAACTTGTCCTTCAGTCAGTCTTTCTGCGATTGAAGTTGTCTTGCCCCCAGGTGCTGCACACGTATCAAGCACCTTATCCTCACCTGAAGCTCCTAGCGCATAAGCAACCAGCATCGAGCTTTCATCTTGAATAGTAAACAATCCGGCTGCAAACGCTTTAGAGTGCGCCATGTTTCCTTGCAAACAAACGATACCTTCAGGAATGACAGAGCTCGCCTCAATAGAGTAGCCCTCCTCTTCCAATAAATCCAGTACTTGTTCACGGCTTGCTTTTTTCAGATTGACTCTGGCTGTTTGCTTTGGAGCCTGCAAATTTTTCTCGCACATTTCCTTCGTTTTAGGAATACCGTACTGTTCACTCCAGCGTTTCACAAGCCATATCGGTGTACTCGTTTCTACAGAAATTCTTTCAATTGGATCATCAATTAAATCTAGCGATGGCAGACCTTTACGCTGAATAGAACGAAGTATACCGTTTACCATACTCGCAATACCCTTATGACCACGTTTTTTAGCGATTTCAACCGCTTCAT
>JAEIGA010005699.1_pt1 | contig 18975 bp, 22 predicted proteins | sample 9270691 | NCBI WGS metagenome assembly JAEIGA01 (sample SAMN17057246, study PRJNA624740) | gut metagenome | biome: biome; isolation source: fecal sample | host: Bos grunniens | place: China: Xizang | collected 2019 | reverse complement strand
TGACCAAAAGAGGGCAAACGATGCGATTGAGTGGATTGAAACGCATACTTTCCACACTGAGGGTAAACTTGCACCGAATCCGCTTGTTTTGGAGTTGTGGGAAAAGGCTTTTGTTGCCAGTCTGTTCGGAATTGTTAATAAGAACGGCCTGAGACAGTTTCAAGAGGTTCTGCTTGTTATAGGCAGAAAAAATGGTAAATCATTACTTGCGTCAGCGATTGCGAAGTATGTGTGGCAGCAGGAAGGCGGCTTCGGTGCCAAGGTTTACAACATCGCGCCGAAACTTGACCAAGCAGATATTATATACAACAACATTTGGCAGATGACGATACTTGATCCTGAGTATCAGCAGATGAAGGAAGTATTTTCAGAACGGAATCAGCATAACATGAAGGTGCAGGATGATTCCATACTTCCAAGGCATCGGCAATCGGATCTGTATATCATTGCCACTAATTCGACCGTTAAGAAAATAGCGTTTAGCGCAAAGAAGTCTGATGGTTTCAATCCGAGCCTGTGTATCTGTGATGAAGTCGCATCATGGGAAGGCGATGCAGGCCTTAAACAGTATGAAGTCATGAAGTCGGGCATGGGTGCAAGGGATGAGGGCATCCTGCTGTCATGTACTACATCGGGATACATCAATGACTCGATATATGACGAACTAATAAAGAGGGCAACACGTTTTCTGCTTGGAGATTCCAAGGAAAAGAAACTGCTGCCTTTTTTATATATGATCGATGACATTGAAAAATGGAATGATATTAACGAACTGCGGAAGAGCAATCCGAATCTTGGAGTATCAGTCAGTGTTGACTTCATGCTTGAAGAAATTGCTATTGCAGAAGGCTCACTCAGTAAAAAGGCTGAGTTTATCACTAAATATTGCAATCTGAAGCAGAACAGCTCCCTTGCATGGCTTGACGCTCAGACGGTTGAAAAGTGCTTCGGGCCGAAACTTCAACTTGAAGACTTCCGCAGTACATATGCGGTCGCAGGCATTGACCTGTCGCAGACTACGGACTTGACAGCAGCCCTAGTGGTCATCGAAAAGGATGGCGAACTGTATATTTTTGCGAAGTTTTGGCTTCCGTCAGAGAAAATTGACGATGCTACCGCCAGAGATGGCCTTCCGTATCAGACATATATCCAACGTGGCTTGCTTGACTTGAGCGGTGATAACTTCGTGGATTATCACGATTGCTTTAATTGGCTGATAAGTTTGGTGGAAGATTACGAGATCCTGCCACTTATGTCCGGGTATGACCGATATTCGGCTCAATATCTCATTCAGGACATGAAGCAATACGGTTTCCGCTGTGATGACGTATACCAAGGCGATAACCTGTGGGGGATCCTTCAGGAAATGGAAGGACTCATGAAGGATGGTCGCGTACATTGTGGTGACAACGATCTGCTGAAGGTTCATTTGCTTAACAGCGCGATCAAGATGAATACAGAACGTGGTAGAGGTAAGTTGGTAAAGCTCAATCCCAAGGATCATATTGACGGATGTGCGGCATTGGCAGACGCCTTTTGTGTCCGGCAGAAGTGGTGGGATGAATTAAACGATCGATTAACTAATTTATAAAGGGAAATATCATGGGATTATTTGACAGAATCTTCAGACCGAAAGATGCAAAAAAATCAGAGCAGGCACTACAAAATACGGTGATATTCAAGGAACTGAACAATTACAGACCTGTTTTCACTGATTGGCATGGAGAGATATATGAATCCGAGCTTGTACGCGCTGCCATTGATGCGAGGGCAAGGCATATATCGAAGTTGCAGGTAGAAATGCGCGGAAAATCGCTTCCGAGTTTGCAAAGCAAACTGCGACAGGGACCGAACCAGTGGCAGACGTGGAGTCAGTTTCTGTATAGGCTGTCAACAATCCTTGACGTACATAATACGGCATTTATTGTACCTGTGTTTGATGCTTCGATGATTATTACCGGGTATTATCCTGTACTTCCGAAGCAGTGCGAGATTGTCGAGTACAAGGGCGAACAGTGGCTTCGATATAAATTCAACAGCGGTGACACAGCGGCGGTTGAGATGCGCAAGTGTGGCATCATGAATAAATTTCAGTACAAGGATGACTTTTTTGGAGAGCCGAACAGCCTTGAAGACACCATGAAGCTGATTGATTTACAGAATCAGGGCATTGAGGATGCGGTTAAGAATTCCGCGACTTATCGGTTTATAGCACAGGTTAATAATTTTAGTAAGGCCGAGGACTTATCGAAAGAGCGTCAGCGGTTCAGCCACGAAAATCTGACCAAGGACTCCGAAAGCGGCGGTCTGCTCCTGTTCCCGAATACTTATCAGAACATACAGCAGGTCAAGTCAACACCATATACGGTTGACGCGGATCAGATGAAGCTGATTGATGATAATGTTTCGAAGTATTTCGGCGTAAACGACAAGATATTGAAAAACGAAGCGAATGGTGATGACTTGGATGCCTTTTTTAATGGCGCGATCGAACCGTTTGCGATTCAGTTTTCAGAAGTAATGACCAAGGCGATGTTCTCAGAGCGTGAACGGTCGCAAGGGTCATTTTTTATTGCCAACGCGAACAGATTACAGTACATGACCATTTCGGAAAAAGTATCACTTGCACAGCAGATGCTTGACCGGGGTGCTATGAGCATAAATGAAGCAAGAGAACTGTTCAATTACCTGCCTGTTGATGGCGGTGATGTGAGAACAATACGCGGTGAGTATAAAAACGCAGGCGATGAGGAATTGATAGGAGGTACAAATAATGCCAATGAAACCGAATGAGCGAGAGTATAGGGATTTTACCCTTGCGATCGTAGAAAACGAGAATAATGACACAGAAGAACGGAAGATGGTCAACGGCTACGCTTCCGTTTTTAATACGCCGTACACACTGTATCAGGACAGTGATGTGGTTATTCAGGAACAGGTTGACAGCCACGCGTTTGATGAGGCGGATATGTCAGATGTTATTTTTCAGTACAACCACGAAGGAAGGGTATTTGCAAGGACATCGAACAACACACTTGCGATTATCCCGGATGAGAGAGGTCTTTCGATAGAGGCTGACTTGGGCGGAACAGATATCGGCAATCAGCTCTATCAGGAGATAAAAGGTGGCTACACCACAAAAATGAGCTACGGATACACCGTAAGGGATGCGGAATGGACTGATTCCAAGCTGGAAGACGGCAGGACTCTTGAGCTGAGAACAATAACTGCTGTCAGCAAGGTCTATGACGTATCGGCGGTTAGTATCCCGGCGAATGATGCAACCAGTATATCAGTGCGAAATCTTAGTGACGGAGTGATTGCCGAGATTGAAGCGGAGCGACTTAAAGCACTTGATTTGGAACGCAGGAAACTACAAACAAAATTACGTTTAGGAGGATTTTAAGATGTTTGAAGAGATCAAAAAGTTTACTGCTGAACAGATTGAAACACGCGCAGCAGAAATCAAAGCAGAAATCGAAAACGCAGATTCTGAGAAACTCGATTTATTGAATCAGGAGCTTACGGCACTTGAGAGCCGCAAGAAAGAGCTTGAGCTTGAAACACGCAAGGCTGACATGAAGGCAGTAGCTGAGGGCGCAGGCGTTGTTATCGGCAAGGCTGTTGTAAATGAAGAGAGAACTATCGATTCAGTAAGAAGCTCTGAGGAGTATGTGAACGCATACGCAGAGTATCTGAAGACTGGTGATGATCGTGAGTGCCGCGCACTTATGACTGACCTTGTATCCGGCGGAACGGTTCCGATTCCTACTGTTATCGACAATTACATTGATACCGCATGGGAGAATGCAAGGCTCCTGTCAAGGGTCCGCAGAACTTCCATAAAGGGTACAGCTAAGTATCCGTTTGAGTACAGTGCAACAGGTGCTTTCGATCATGTTGAGGGTACTGAGGTTTCGGCAGATACAGAGGAGCAGCTTGTACTTGGTACAGTTTCAATCGATCCCAAGATGATAAAGAAGTGGATAACCATCACGGATGAGGTTATATCGCTCAAGGGTCAGGCATTCCTTGACTATGTATGGGATGAGATCGAAGAGAGGATATTCGAGAAGGCTGACGCAAGGCTTATCGCAGCTATAAAGGCAGCTCCTGCTTCTGCTACTGAAACGGCAGCAGGCGTTCGCGCTGTATCTGTTGAAGCAATCGATGCTTCTACAATATTCAAGGCACTTGCAGTGCTCAGGAACGCAGCTTCAAATCCTGTTGCGATCATGAACAAGCAGATGTATTTCAATCAGTTTATGTCACTTACAGACCTTCAGAACAGGCCTATATATGACATGGTTTCTGCTAACGGCAGACCTACTTATTACATCAACGGCGTTGAAGTTATCTTCGACAACACGCTCAGCATAAATGAGCTTATCGTTGGCGACCTTCGCGGTGCGATCGCTAACTTCCCTGATGGTGAGCAGGTTAAGTTTGTAAATGATCCTTATTCACTGGCTGAGCAGGATAAGGTTAAGGTTGTCGGTAAGATGTATGTCGGCATCGGAGTTGTTCGTGATGGTTACTTCTGTAAGGTTACTGTCGGCGGAGCTTCGATCTAATGAAGGTAGAGATAATCAAGCGGTGTTCCGTTATTTGTGAACCGGGGTCAATAGTGGAGGTCACTGAGAGTCAGTATAAGACTCTTGGTGGCTTCTTTAAGCCCATAGAGGAAAAGACGGAAGCCATACCTAAGAAGACCACTCCGAAGGGTGGCAAGAAGAAAGAGGTATAGAAATGTTAAACAAAGTCAAGTTGGGGCTTCTTATTACAGAGAATGATTTTGATACAGAGCTTACAGATTTGATAAACGCATGGATCATCGATATGGGGATTGCCGGAGTAACGGCTGACACATTGATTCCTGAAACGACAGACGCGGCTTTAGTGGCGGCGTGTGTTACATACTGCGGTTATCGGTTTGAGCTGATGCACGGATCACTTGATAGGTCAGCGGCATATAAGAAGTCATATGACGAACAGAAGGCGCAGCTTGGCATGGCAACAGGCTATACCACATGGAGCAATTAGCATATGAACAGGGCGAAGAAGATAAAGTTAATCGGGAAAACGTACACACAGGACGAAATCGGGCAATCTGTCGCGACTGAAACCGCATTAGAGATATTTGCTATTGTGCGCGATGTATCCGGCACAGAGTCAGAGCGACCTGTTGAGGGTTTAAGGCCTTCCAAGGTGTTCGATGTTCTGATGACCGAATATGACAATCAGGAAGTGGTCGAGTACAAGAGTACAAAGTACCACATATATCGGACGTATTTGCGCGATGACGCTCGGGTTGAGTTATACGGCGGAGTGAGGATAGGATCATGACTTTAGCTGAAATATTCACAATGTTAAACGGCATAACAGGCTTCAAGGACAAGGTTGCTTATAGAGCATTCCCGGTCGGCAAAACTCCTGAATTGCCGTTCATATGCTATTTAGACACATATACAAGCAATTTTTTCGCAGATAACAAGGTATACACGGTCATACAGGAATTAGATATTGAGCTTTACAGTCAGCTCAAGGATATAACATCAGAATCTTTGATTGAAGCTGAACTTAACGCTCACGATCTGACGTGGCAGAAATCCGAGGAATACATTCCAAGCGAAGATATGTATGAAGTTGTGTATACGATCACAGTAGACCAATAAAGGAGATAAATCATGGATAAGGTTAAATTCGGTATTAAGAATGTTCATGTATTCCCTATTGAATCAATGACAGCAGGCGTTCCTACTTACGGATCACCGATAGCTGTTCCCGGTGCTGTTTCATACAGTGCATCGGCTCAGGGTGACATAAACAAGTTTTATGCTGACAATATCGTTTATTATCAGTCAGCTTCAAATAACGGCTACGAGGGCGATCTGACAGTCGCACTTATCCCGGATGAGTTTTATGAGAAGATATTCCTTCAGATACCCGATGACAACGGCGTTTACACTGAGAATTCTAATGTTGAAGATAAGGCATTCGCTATGACCTTCGAGGAAGAGGGCGATCAGACAGGCACGAAGTTTGTTATGTACAACTGTACAGCAACAAGGCCTTCAAGAGAGCTCAATACCATCGAGGACAGCAAGACACCTACAACGCAGGCACTTACGGTATCGGCTGCACCTTTACAGAGTGGCGACGTTATGGCTATGACCAGTGCTACCACTCCGGCAGAAGTCCTTGCTTCATGGCATGAAACCGTATACATGGCTTCGGGAAGCATTTAAGGAGATTAAGGATGAGCAATAGAAAAGTGACAGTGGATGATTTGGCAAGCGCAATTATGCAAGAGCTTGAAGAGTTTCAGGGCGTGACTGATGAAGCTGTCGAAAAAGGAGTTTCCGAAACTGCCAAAGAGGCGGTTAAGGAACTCCAAAACGCTCATCCGAGTGGTTCGGGCAGATACGGCTCTTGGGATAAAAAGTATAACAAGGGTTGGAAGGTCACGCAGACTAAGACTGATAAACGGTATCACAGGAAGGCCACCATTCACAATGCGACTGATTATCAGTTGACGCATTTACTTGAAAAGGGTCATGCGTTACGGAATGGCGGCAGAACGAGAGCGTTTCCGCATATCGCTCCAGTAGCTGATAAGTGCGAGGACGAGCTTGTTAAGAACATAAAGAAATGGATTTGAAGGAAGGGAAGGAAAGTATGGACAGAATTATAACAATCGGTGAGCGCGAGGTAAAATTCCGCGCCACAGCAAGAACGCCGCGATTATACAGAATGTTGATAAACCGCGACATGATTATCGACATGAACAGTTTAGGTGAGGCGTTCAGAAAAGCAAAAGAAGCGAAAGATAATGGTGAAGCAAGCGGATTGACTACTGAAAATCTGATGATATTTGAGGACGCGGCATATGTTATGGCAAGGCACGCGAATCCTGAAATGGAAGAAAAATCCCCGGATGAGTGGCTTGATACGTTTGATATGTTTGATATATATGATATCCTGCCCGAATTGCTTGATTTATGGAACATGAACACGGCAACAACGGCGGAAAGTAAAAAAAAATAGCTCCAAGAGATAGGGAGCCAAGCGGAGCAATCTTCATGTTAAGGTGTGCTGAGCTTGGCCTTCATTCTGATGACTTGGAAGATTTAAGTATTGGAATGGTCATGGATATGCTCACAGAAAAGGGCAATGACCACGAGAAGTATGATATCAAGGCTCCGGGCGGAAGTATGCGGAGCTTTTTCAACGGAACGCTTAATTTGGGAGAATAAGCAATGGCATCGACTAAGATTCGCGGAATCACAATAGAATTAGGGGCTGATACTTCCGGGCTAAGTAAGGCATTAAAGGAAGTCAATACTGAAATAGGCAAAACTTCCAAGGATCTGAAGGATATCGAGCGTCTTCTGAAATTAGATCCGGGCAACACTGAACTACTCGCGCAGAAACAGCGGCTTCTGAACGATCAGATTGGCGAAACCAAGACAAAGCTCGACTCACTGAAACAGGCTCAGGCACAGATTGACCTTAGTACAGAAGAAGGACAGCGCGAATATGATGCTCTTACGCGTGAGATCGTATCCTGTGAACAGGAGCTGAAGAAGTTAGAGGATGCGGCAGGACAGGCAAATGTGGCTGTTCAGAAAATAGGCGAAGCAGGCGAAAAGCTCAAGGATATGGGCGGCAAGGTGTCCGATGTCGGCGATAAGCTGACCACTCATATCACGGCTCCGATTATAGCAGCAGGCGCAGGCGCGGTTAAGGTTGCGACAGACTGGGAGTCGGCATTTGCAGGCGTTATGAAGACGGTTGATGAAACCGCAACAACGACTTACGCCGACTTAGAAAAGGCCATCGGAGAAATGACACAGCGCACGGCAAGCAGTCGTGAAACAATCGCAGGAGTCATGGAGATAGCAGGTCAGCTCGGTATTTCTGCGGATGATATCGTTGGATTTACTGAAACGATGGTGAAGTTAGGCGATACGACAAGTCTTTCGGCGGAGGAAGCCGCTTTTGCAATCGCTAAGTTTGCCAATGTCACAGGAATGTCAACCGCTGATGTGGATAAGCTCGGTGCAGTTATTGTTGACCTTGGTAATAACTACAGTGCCACAGAATCTGAAATTGTCAGTATGGCAACAAGGTTATCGGGTGCAGGCGCACAGATAGGCTTGACGGATGCTCAGATACTTGGACTTGCAACAGCACTGTCATCGGTTGGAATAGAAGCCGAAATGGGTGGATCTGCGATGTCTAAGGCGATGATTAAAATGCAGGTCGCAGTTGAAACAGGCTTCGATCAGGTAAACAAAGTCACAGCCGAAACAGGCAAATCGCTCCGTGACCTTGAAATGATGAGCCAGAATGATTCTAAGGGCTTCAAGGAATTGGCTGATTCGCTCGGCATGACCAAAGGCGAACTGCAAGCGGTTGTTACAGCCGGAACTAATCTTGAGGATTTTGCCAAAGTCTCAAATATGAGTACAGAGAAGTTTGTCTCATTATATCGCGATGATGCTCCGGCGGCATTGCAGGCATTCATTTCAGGCCTTGGAGATACGGAAGGCAAGGGTGAATCAACTATTGCTATGCTTCAGGAAATGGGCTTCACCGAAGTAAGGCTCAGAGATACATTGACAAGGCTTGCAAATTCACAAGGGCTTGTTACTGATGCGATGCAGGCAGGTGAAGCGGCATGGGATGAAAATATCGCTCTGAATGAAGAAGCACAGAAGCGTTATGATACCACAGCGGCGAAGAACGTACAGCTCCAAGAAAAAATCAAGGGTGTAGGCGTTGAAATAGGCGATAAGCTGATGCCTAAAATCCTTGAGTTTATGGAGAAGCTGTCTGACCTTATAGATAAGTATGACGCACTTGATGATTCCGAGAAGGACGCGATCATTGCCATTGCAGGAGTTGCGGCGGCGATCGGCCCGGTACTGTCGGTCATCGGTCGGCTTATGACAGGACTCGGTAGCATAATGACTGCCGTGCCAAAAATAGCAGGCGGTTTGAGTAAGATAGGAGCAGGATTTGCGAGCATAGGTGCAAAAATAGGGCCTGCTGCCGCGAAGATTGCCGAATTTGGTAGTGGATTAGTCGGCAAGCTGTCCGGGGCGTTGCCTGCAATCGGTCAGTTTTTCACCGCGGATCTCGGTGCAACAATGGCGGCAGGTGGAGCTACGGCGGCAGCCACAGCAGGCGCAGCAATAGTCGGTGGCTTAACTGCATTTATCGGCGGTTCTGAGATAGGCAAAAAGGTCGGCGAATGGATATTCCCGGATGATAAGGAGCTTTACGAGAAATATGAAGGCGTCAAGGGTACATTTGAATTATATAAGGACTTTTTCGTTACTTTAGGCGAAGAGATATCTGATAAGGTCGGCGGTGCTTGGGATACTGTCAAGGAAGCGACAGGCACTATGGTCGAGCGTACCAGTGAGCATTTTGACAAATTTAAGCAGAAGTCAACGCAGACATGGGATGACGTTAAGGAAGCGGCAAGAACATTTGTCGAGCGTACAGATGAACACTGGACGAACGCCGCAAACAGTCTGAAGAACTTTAGCGATGGCGCGAAAGAAAAACTTGAAAACTTCAAAAATGAAATCGGGAACTTTAAGGATAAGGTATCCGAGAGTGTCAAGAACGTCAGTGATAAGTTTGATGAGCTAAAGAAGAATGCGTCCGAAAAGATTGAGGAGCTTGCCAAGAAATTCGGCGAAAAGGTGTCCGATATTCAGGGCAAATTTAACGATTGGAAGTCGAAGGTCGATCAGCTAAAAACCGATATCAGTAAAAAATTCAATGATATTAAGGACAGCATTGTCAAAGCGTTTGACGGCATAAGGGATGGCGTTAAGGGGCCGATAAATTCCGTACTTGGATTCTTTGAAAAGATGGTCAACGGAATTATCGATGCTTGGAACGGCTTAGCTGACAGGCTCGGCTCGTTTGATATTGATGTTCCTGATTGGGTGACAGAAAAGACAGGTATCACGGACTTCTCACTGTCATTGAGAAAATTTGACCGCATATCAATTCCACGATTAGCAAACGGCGGCGTTATGACGAACGGTACAGCGGTTGTCGGCGAAGCAGGCGCGGAGCTGTTAAGCGTAAAGAATGGTCAAGCTATGGTTCAGCCGCTTGGTGGGCAGAATGGTGCGGCAGAATTGACAGACTTACTTGAAACCTATCTGCCATACTTAGCAATGCGTCAGAACATCTTGCTTGATGGTAAGGCTCTTGTCGGTCAGACGGCGGCATCAATGAACGAAGCACTTGGTCAGATATCGTATAGAGGAAAATACGCATGAGCAATTTGACGTATGGCATAAGTATTTATGTTGAGGATACGAACAAAACATATCATACATTGGATGATTGGGGATTCGCGCTCGGTAATAATAATTACATCAGTGATCCCGAAATGGAAACCAATTACATCGATGTACCGTATCGAAACGGCTTGATTGATGCATCTACGGCGTTGACAGGCAGGCCTGTGTATAAGAAGCGGAAGTTGTCATTCAATCTTGGCGGCGAACGTCCGCGTCTTTCGTGGGATGCTGTGATATCAAGACTGCGGAACAACATACACGGCAGGACGTGTCAGTTGACACTTGATAACGATCCAAATTACTACTGGCGCGGTCGTGTGTACCTTCAGGACTTTGATCGATTCCGTGGGCTTGGTACTTTTACATTAAACGTGCCGAATGCAGAACCGTACAAGTACAACAAATATTCATCAACAGATCCTTGGTTGTGGGATCCATTTAACTTCGAAACAGATACAATCACACAACAGGGCGCATGGACAATCAGCGGAACAGGAAGTCATTCTATACCGGCAGGACATATGCCGACTTGCCCGACATTCATAGTCAGTGATTTGGTAGGTCAATCGATAACGATGGAGAACAACGGCAATACATACACACTGACCACAGGTTCAAATAAATTTCCTGAAGTCATGGTTAATGGTGATACGATTGAAACATTTGATTTTACAGGAACTGCAAAAGTACAGATTGTATATAGGGGCGGCAGCTTGTAATGTATAAAATCACAATACAAACCTTAACAGGTGAGGAAAAAACATTATATTATCCCGGCAGTGAGGACTATGTTGTATCGTCTGCGGTCTTATCCTTGAAGGTAGGCTCCGCAGGCGAATTTAATTTCACGGTTCCGCTTGATAATCCGCTTTATGATGAAATTGTTGACCACGCGATTATCACAATCTATGAAGACAACGCCGAAATGTGGCGCGGTGATATCCGGGATATACAGCAGAACTTCGACAAGTCACTTGCTGTCTATGTGCTTGAAGACCTTGCATGGTTGGGCGAAGAAACTGTCGAAATGACGGCAATCGAAAATCAGACATATTTGCAGAGATTCGCTGCGGCTATGAACGGATACAATGCGAATCAGCCATCTAAAAGGCGGTTTTTGCAAGGTTATCTTACATCTGTGACAGCCACTAATACTTGTCATTGGCTTCCCCAGTATGAGGAAACACTGCTCGATTGTATCAGAAGATGTATTGCTGACGATGGATACCTCAAGATCAGGCGTGTACCGTCTACTGGTGCAAATGGTGTTACGGTCACGTTTGACAGCCGGACAAAAACAGAGAGTGGTTTTGATTTTATCGACCTTTACTATGAACAAGGCGGCACATTTTACAAGAGGGCGTTATCAGGAAACATCGGTGACTTATCCGTATATATACCGAGTACGAACTTTTGGCTTCATTGGCACACGGACGGAAGCGTTACCGAATGGGGATGGAAAATATCAAGCATCGTTCCGCAGGCAAGCGGCACGCCGACAGGGTTCAGTGCTGCAACATTGCCTTCTGCGACATGGAGTACGGTAATTGATACGTCAAACCTTCCTGAGTCTAACCATAATTACAGCAGTAATGAGAACGCTTATTATAAATTTGAGCTGCCGAGTGAGCGCGTTATCAGATACCTTGATATCGTAAAACTTGAGGATTATGGCACTCAAGCGGCTCAAAAAATAGAATTCGGTAGCAATTTACTTGATTTTGTAAAGGAAATCGACCACACGAACTTCGTCAATGCTCTCTATCCTTACGGCAAGGAAACCGAGGAAGTGCTGTATGGTGAAGTTATGAAGCGTGTAGTTGGTACACCGATACAGAATGATGTTTCAATAGCGGCATTTGGACGTCATGCAAGGTCGGTCGTATTCGAAACAGACAGCGAAACCACACTGAACCGCTTAGCTCTTGCTTATCTGAACCGATACAGTCAGCCGAGCATGAAGATACAAGGCAAGGCGATTGATTTAGGTAATATTGAAGACATAGCACGGTTACATTTGGGTGATTCGGTCCGTATCATTGCGCGACCGTTTTCCGTCGATCAGTGGTATTACCTCACTCATCAGGATCTTGACCTTCTTGATATCGCGAACAACCAAGTTGAGCTGTCTGATTCTGTTAGAGTGCAGACCATAACCTCACAGATCGCAACGCAGGCTGAGGAGATAAAGGATCTGCCGTCACCATTCAGCGTATTGGAAGCCGCGAAGGAAAACGCGCTCAAGATACTTGAAGGTACGGATGGCGGAATAGTTACTTTCGTTATCAATTCGGACGGACAGATTACAGAGCAGCGGATTCTGAATAATCTTGACTATGACCAAGCGACTAAGGCGTGGCGGTGGACGTTGGGCGGCTTAGCATACTTGCACCGTACATATCCAAGTGATTCTTGGCAGGTCGGCATTGCGATGACCATGGACGGTCAGATAGTTGCGGACTTTATAACGACAGGATCGCTGACAGCTTCGGTGATGCAGACAAATGTTATATCTGCCATCAATAATCAGTATCTCAAGATTGAGGCGAAAAATATTGATATTACAGGTTCGGTTACGTTCAATGATTTTACGTCATCGGTTCAGAATACGATAAACGGTAAGGCCGACACAAGCGACCTGAACAATTATCCGACTAAGACATCGTTACAGACAGGCACAACAACCATCAATGGCGGATGTATAACGACAGGTAATATCAAATCAGAAAATTATTCAGAAACATCGTCTTCAAGTACGTTTTCAACTTCCGGCACTAAGTTTGATTTAGACACAGGCTTGATAAAGTCTAAAAACTTCCGCATAGATAACAACGGCGGACGGTTCGGCAGTTTGATTTTGGATGCATCGGATTCATCGATGTACATAGAGGGTTACAAAGAGCTATTCTATTATGACGGAGCGTTTACAAAGACCATTCGCACTTATGTATACTTTTGTCCGTTAGCTGATGGATGGACTCAATCATCGAAGATTGAAATGTTCGTTAATGCTGATGTTAGCAGTCATGAAGGGAACTTGGTAGCAAGATTTAATCTGCAAGAATACAACAGCACAACAGGCAAGTGGTCTACGACAGAATACAGACGTTTTGACGATAGCGCGAGGGAAATGGATGGCAAGGATGATGCATTCAGCTCGACATTCTCAGCAACCGACAGTACAATTCGCAGAATACAGATAATCGCGACAAGGCATTCATGGAGCAATAGTTTATACATTTGGATGTATGCGTCTATACGGATGCATATGTTTGAAATCGGTGAAAAGAATATAATCGGGTCATTCCAAGGAAATCTGAGTGGTAGCGCGAATTTATCATCAATGTCGGTCGGTTCTGTATCTATATCTTCGCTCGACAATATGATAACGCTCGATGATACAGCATCACTTCTTGTTGATGGAACGGGTGACTTATATAAGACAAGCGGCAGCTCAAGAATATCTGTCACATGGAGCTCTTCTGATAGACGAATTAAGGACGATATCACTGACCTTGATACGGACTTCTCAAAGAATTTCATAGATGCGACACAGACAAAACGGTTTAAGTATAAGGATGATGAAGGGTATCACTTCGGCATGATAGCACAGGATGCGAGAGAGCTTCTTGACGATCTTGGCGAAGTCAATGTTATGCTTGAACATTCAGCTCATATCCCGGATGAGGTATCGGGCATCGAGGATCAGCGAACTATCGACTACAACGAATATATCGCTCCGCTTATTAACTACGTCAAAGATTTACAGAAGCAAATAAACGAACTTACCGAAGAAATAAAAATATTGAAGGAGGAAAGATAAAGTAATGGCAGACATTAGCACACAATTACAAGCGATACTTGATGCTGTGTATGGCGAAGATGTCCGGGGAAGTATTCATGACGCGATCGAGATCGTGAATGCGGTCGGCGAGAAGGTACTATCAATCGGAACTGCGGTCACGTCAGCTTCATCCAGTACGGCAGGCTACTATGATGCGTCACTGTACATCAACAACAGCACATGGGATGTTTGGAAGTGTACCGGGTCGGCTTGGGCGTTACAGGGCAACATCAAAGGCGCGAAGGGTGACACAGGAGCGACAGGAGCCACAGGGCCGCAAGGCGAACAGGGTATACAGGGCATACAAGGTATCCAAGGCGATAAAGGTGATAAGGGTGACACAGGAACAGCCGCAACAGTTACGGTGGGAAATGTAACAAGCGGCGCGGATGCTTCGGTTACGAACAGCGGCACACAATATGCTGCTGTTTTTGATTTTGTGCTTCCGAAGGGTGACAAAGGCGATACCGGGCAGACAGGTCAAACAGGAGCGACAGGTGCAACGCCTCAGATATCAATGAGTGCTTCGGTTGACAACAATGTCGGCACGCCATCGGTAGTTGTGACCAAAACAGGAACGGATGAACAGCCTGCTTTTAATCTTGCCTTTTCCAATATCAAGGGTATTCAGGGCGAAACAGGACAGACAGGTGCGACCGGGCAGACAGGGCCTGCCGGAGCAGACGGAACTGACGGCGTATCTCCCGAAGTAACGATCGCGACCATAACAGGCGGACACTCCGTCACGATCACGGACGCTGACCATCCAACAGGACAGACGTTTGATGTCATGGACGGTGCGGCAGGAGCGCAGATAAGTTTTAGCGGTGACGCAATGATAATAAGTTAATAAGGAGGATGAAAGATGGCAGTTAGAGTTAGTAAATGGATTCAGCCGCAGGCGTTTCCGAGTAAGTTATTTCAGGCGCAGTTATTCGCGGATGCAAAAGAGGACGTGACGGCAGGCATGACAATAATCGGCAAGCCCGATGGCGAAATGGCTCCCGGAAGCTCCGTGATGACAGCAAAAGGTGAGGTTGCTTTTTTGAAGTCTGATGGTACATGGAGTTGGGTATAGGAGGTAGCTTATGGATAACGAAACATATGCAGCAGCGGTTGCATACATGAAAGCGCATGGCGGCGGTGGCGGAACGAGCGACTATGAACAGTTGAGCAATCAGCCACAGATAAACGGACATACTTTAACAGGCAATAAGACGAGTGCAGACCTTGGTATAGATACAGTAAGTATCGTGGGTGATGCGCTCGTTATTAGTTAGGAGGAAAAATAGATGGCAAATGAAATAACAAAGATCACAGACCAAAACAGCGTTGACCATCCTCTTCGGGATGCGGCGGCTCAGACTGCGCTGACTGGGATTCTCGACGGACAGAGCATAGACAGCTTCGGGGATGTGGAGAGTGCGCTTGCGGGAAAATTTCCAAGAAGTGAACAGAGGATACTGGGGGCAAAAAGTCTTGTGCCAAATGACGCCGTAACATCAACAGTTAATGGAGTTACGCTAACGGTCAATGATGACAAGACTGTGCAAGCTGTATCAGAAAATACACCAACAGGAAATGTTTGGTTTGTTTTATGTGCTGATGTTCGACCATATTTAGAAGTTGGTGAATCATATATTATATCGGGTGGTAAAGGAATTAACAATGAAGGGTATGCGGTACAATTAGGTAATGATGTAGGAGTAAGTTGGCGCGAAACCGCTCAAGGTGGTGCAGAAACAACATTTTCTTTATCACAAGCAGATTTTAACACAGGGCCTATTGTATATAGAATTGGTATAAAAGCTAATGTTCTTGCGTCCGCAATAAATTACTTATTTAAGCCAATGATTCGCTTGGCTACTGATATTGATGATACATATGCTCAGTTTGCTATGACTAATAAAAAATTAACTGATATGATGACTCCTGTTGATATTAGTAATTCAGTCACCATGGCTGAACAGAGCCATTATTCGTTTAATTATACACCATCTATTAGCAGAAATGGAAATGTATGTTTTGTTGAAGGTATAATAACTTCTGTTGATAAAGAAGAACAACCTATGGGAAAATCATGGACAACTGCAATAACAGGGTTTCCAAAACCATTTAAAGAAAGTCCAATTATGAGTCCTGCAAGTAATCCTGCGAAAAATCCTATAAATATAAATATCAATACAAATGGGGAATTTATCGTAAGAGGTGGGTCAGTTGGTGAAGCATATTATTATAATATCAGTTATCTCATAAAATGAGATATTATAAACAACTTACCTTTATAGGAATCTACCTCATCATGTGTATTCCTGTGAAAGCTGACGTATCATCCGAGTGGAACTTGCAACCGCATAACGTGCAAGCCTATGTTACACAGCAGAACACGGATATACAGGTAGTGGATGTTCTTGATTATAATAGTCCAAGTTTGTATGAAACTTATGCTTATACTCGCATGAATGTTGAAAATATGCAGGTATACAGCATAGATATAAGAATAAAGCGTGGATATGAACATACACTTACGCATGAAGTCGGACACTGCATCAGTAATTATCAATGTATTCCTTATTACTGGTGCAACACGCCGACATTCGATGCAATATGGCAAGCCGAACGAGCAAACAACATTATGATGTATCAAGGGCGTGACGATAAGATTGAGTATTTTGCGTGCGCTTATGATATGTATATCAGGTTCCCAAACGTACTGAAGCAGAGTAATCCGCTGACGTACAACTACATAAAAACAGTTTTAAAAATCATATAGGAGTAAATCTATGGGTGAATTTGTAACCTTAGAAGTACATACAGAATTTGTCAAAAGAATCGAAGCCGAAGACAACCGACAAAACAAACGCATTGAAATCATCGAGGCAAAGCAGGCGCAGATATCCGAGCTTGTAGCATCTGTACAAGTACTTGCGGTCAACGTGGAGAACATCGCCAAGGAAATCAATAAGCAATCACAGAGGCTTGATGAGATCGAGGGAATACCTAAGAAACGTTGGGAAACCATCGTTGCGTGCGTTCTGACAGGCTTAGTCGGTGCGGCAGTCACATTCTTTTTGACGCATTAGGGGGTGATACTATGAAGAATGGAACACTTAACAACGGCCTATATTTTTGGCTAAAATGGCTGACAATCATCGTTCTGCCTGCACTCGCAACATTCATCGTGGTTATTTCCAAGATATGGGGATGGGCCGATATCGGAACGATGGTATCACAGACCATAACGGCTGTTGCGACCTTTTTAGGAACAATACTCTGTATATCAAATTATAACTATTATAAGAAGGATGAAAAGAAATGAACGGCATAGACATCAGTGGTCATCAATTAAATATCAACCTTGCAGCCGTGCCGTGTGATTTTGTCATCATTAAGGCCACACAAGGTACTTCCTTTGTCAGTAAGGACTTTAAGCGGCAGGTTGAGCAGGCATTATCTCTTGGCAAGCTGACAGGCGTTTACCATTACGCGAACGGAGCAGGTATCAACGAGGAAGTGAACCACTTTGTTGACGTTATTTATCCGTATCTTGGCAAAGTCATCCTGTGCCTTGACTGGGAAGGCGAACAGAACAGCCGATTCGGTGATTATCACTATTGCGAGTCGTTACTTGAAGCTATCAAAAACGTAACGCGCAAAACGCCATTCCTTTATATGTCAAAGTCTGTATGTCGTCAGTATAAATGGGAGATAGGTCGTGCATATCCCTTGTGGGCGGCTCAGTACAAGAAAAACGCTCCGACAACCTACACTGACAATCCGTGGACAGACAGCAAGGGCTTCGGACCGTGGGCTGTGCCTGACATTTACCAGTATTCAAGTGTGGGTCGTTTAACAGGCTACAACAAAAACCTTGACCTTGATATAGCCTACATATCCGCTTCTGAATGGCAAAGCTACGCCGCAGGTAATTCGGACGAACAGCCATTACACATCGACATCAAGCCAACACTGCGCAAGGGAGATCGCAATGAGTATGTCGCAAGTTGGCAGCGCTATCTCAATGAACACGGCTATTGTTGTGGCAAAGCGGACGGCATATTTGGCGATAAGACCGAAAAAGCGGTTATTAAATATCAACAGGACAAAGGCATGGAATCCGGGATCATCGGAGCGCAGACTTGGGCTACGCTTCCGTGTTAATAGATCCAATCGCATACTTTCCTTCAGGGGGCATCATCAATTCGATGGTGTCCTCTTTTTTTTATTGCACAGAAAAGGAGCCGACAGGAAGAGGCTGCCGACTCCCGGGGGAGTATATAAATGAGTGATGCTCAGCTGTAATAATTGTATCATTTAGGACGAAATAAGACAACGTTTATATGTATCTTAAATGTAACAACAACCGCTACAAACCGCGCAACCGCGCAATGTTCGATTCTGCTTAGCAGCATCAAAAAAATCCCTTCAAATGCCCATAAATACGGCGGTTGAGGGGATTTTCTTTATGTATTTTGTTGAATTCACAAACCGCATAAAACCGCATAAAATCGCATAAGTTTGTTTTCGTATGTAACAGTAATGTAACACGAAATCAGTATTTCAACAGCTCGATATTCTGCCGTAATTCGTCCATTTCAACGTGCGTGTATACGCGCTGTGTCAAACTGTTAATTCTGTGACCAAGAATCAGTTGCAGAACAAGCGAATCGCAACCGCACTCACGCATTTTCGTTGTGAACGTATGCCGCGTGTCGTGTCCATGATGTTCAATGCTGAAATTCTTCTCAATGGCCTTATTTAATCCGTTTTGGGTATGAGGGTAAATTCCTATGCCTT
>JAEIGA010005698.1_pt1 | contig 18977 bp, 19 predicted proteins | sample 9270691 | NCBI WGS metagenome assembly JAEIGA01 (sample SAMN17057246, study PRJNA624740) | gut metagenome | biome: biome; isolation source: fecal sample | host: Bos grunniens | place: China: Xizang | collected 2019 | reverse complement strand
GGTCTCGATGCCAAGGAGGGTGAGCCCTATGTGGTGATGGTTGTGGGTGTGAATGGCGCAGGCAAGACCACCACGATAGGAAAACTCGCCGCAAAGCTCACCGCCGCAGGTCGCAAGGTTTATATTGGTGCTGCCGACACATTCCGTGCTGCTGCTATCGACCAGCTGGCCGTATGGGCCGAGCGTGCCGGAGCGACGATGATTCGCCAGGAGATGGGTTCCGACCCCGCTTCGGTGGCATACGACACACTGAAATCGGCCGTAGCGAATGGTGCCGATGTAGTGTTGATTGACACTGCAGGTCGCTTGCACAACAAAGTGGGACTGATGAACGAGCTTACGAAGATTCGCAATGTGATGGCAAAGGTTATTCCCGATGCACCCCACGAGGTGATGCTCGTTTTGGACGGCTCTACGGGCCAGAATGCTTTTGAGCAGGCTCGACAATTCACGCAGGCGACGCAGGTTACATCGCTCACAATCACAAAGTTGGACGGCACAGCCAAGGGTGGCGTAGTAATCGGCATCAGCGACCAATTCCGCATTCCGGTGCGATACATAGGCATTGGTGAGGGCATCGACCAGCTCAGAATGTTCAACCGCCACGACTTTGTAAATGCTTTGTTTGGCGAGGCAAAATAGTATTCGGCAATTATGAAAAAGATAAATGTCATAACGCTCGGCTGCTCGAAAAATGTGGTCGATAGCGAACATCTGATGGCACAACTCTCGGCAGCGGGCTACAAGGTTGTATTCGACAGCGACCGTACCGATGCAAAGGTGGTGGTAATAAACACTTGCGGATTCATTGGCGATGCCAAGCAGGAGTCGATTGAAACAATATTGACAGCGGTGGAAGCAAAGCGCACAGGACGCATTGAAAAGCTTTTTGTAATAGGCTGTCTGAGTGAGCGTTATGCCGACGAGCTACGCGAAGAGATACCCGAAGTAGATGAATATTTCGGAGTAAAAGATTGGGCCGAGATTGCAGCCGCACTTGGGGCAGAACATCGCACAGAGCTTGAGACCGAGCGCGTGCTCTCAACGCCTGACCACTATGCCTATTTGAAAATTGCCGAGGGTTGCAATTGGCTCTGCGGCTATTGCGCCATACCGCTCATTCGCGGTAAGCACACCTCGGTGCCCATCGAGCAGATTATAGAGGAGGCCAAGAAATTGGCTGCACGCGGCATAAAGGAGCTGATGGTCATAGCCCAAGATACAACATACTATGGCATAGACCTTTATGGCCGTCGCCGCCTGGCCGATGTATTGACCGAACTCTGCAAAATCGAGGGCATAGAGTGGATTCGTCTGCACTACGCCTACCCCGCCGCATTCCCCGAAGATGTTATCGAGGTGATGGCGCGCGAAAAGAAGATTTGCAAATATCTCGACATACCGTTCCAGCACATTTCGGACAATATGCTCTCGGCGATGAAGCGTCGCCACGACAAGGCCGAGGCTATGGAGCTCATCCACCGTCTGCGCAAGCAGATTCCCGACATAGCTCTGCGCACTACGCTTTTGGTGGGCTATCCGGGTGAAACAGAGCAGGATATGGCCGAGCTGGAGGCTTTTGTTAGGGAGGTTAAATTTGACCGCCTTGGCGTATTCCCATATTCCGAAGAGGAGGGCACATACTCGGCTCTCAACCTGAAAGACAATGTTCCACAGGAGGAGAAGGAGCGCCGCGCAGCACGCATAATGCAGATTCAGGAGGAGATTTCGCTGCAAAACAACCTCGCCAGAGTGGGTCGCACGATGCGTTGCATTGTGGATGGTCGCCAGGGAGATTATTATGTTGCACGCTCGGAGTATGATTCACCCGAGGTGGACCAGGAGATTCTTATCCCTGCCGATGGCAAGCGCCTCTGCAGAGGTCGTTTTTACGATGTACGCATCACCGACGCCGAAGATTATGACCTCTACGCCGAGGTTGTAAGCTCAGCACAAAGACATGGCCGATAAGGCCATTTTAGCCTTTTACCATAGGTAAATTTGCTATTTATATATTTTTTTATTACCTTTGAATGTCTGAACTTATTTTGTCAGCAGAACAACTATGGCTCAAAAAAGTATTATATCGCATATTGAGGCTCAAACCGAGAGAATCATATCACAATATGAGGCTCTTGAGGCAGAGTATAATGCCTTGAAGGAAGAGCGCGACGCCTTGAGAGCAGAAGTACGCGAGCAAGAGGAGCAGCTACGCCAAATGAAGGCTGAAATTCAGCGTTTAAGATTGGCAGAAGGATTGGCTGGCGGCAAAACTTCGGACAATGATAAATCGCGAGCACGCATCAACCTATTATTGCGGGAAGTTGATAAGTGTATCGCCCTACTGAAAGCACAACAGAACTAAAAATTATGGCTGAGCAGAAAGAGCAAAAGATAACCTTGAAGGTTGCACGCAAGCCCTACTCGTTGAATATTCCCAGCGAGAAGGAGGAGGTGTATCGCTTGGCCGAGCGTGAGGTGAACGCCTACATCAGCAAATGGGAAAAGATATTTGGCGACAATAGCAATATTCAGGATTGCTTGGCACTTACAGCACTTCAGTTCTGTATAAACAACATATCCATTACTCGTGAAAGCGAACTGAGCAGCGAAGACCTTGAGGCTTTGGATGCACTCTCGCAGCGAATGGATAAGCATTTGAATCGCATAGCCCCACCCAAGAAAGGTAACACAAAGAAGTAGGATTGGGCTTCAGATAACGGAAAAACGCGTTCTTTACATATAAAAATCTACCCGCATAGATTTCCTTATAGCTTTGCGAAACTGAACACTTATTATATTGGGTCAACTCTCGGTTTCTCAAAATCAGGCCTTGACTTCTTTCGAAGTGTGTCTGCGGACACCGTTGGAAGATTGCGAACTCCGGAGCCCCACACCTTGACTTATCGGCAGATTCGTCAAACAAGAAAAGGAAACACTATGCGGTTTTTTAATGTGACTACAACTTAAAAATATAATTTATTAACAATTAACATTAAACACAACAGATGACAATAGCTATAATTACTACTGCTATAATATCAGCCTTAGTGGGTGTATGTGGTTACGCCATTGTAACAACATACATAACCAAGACTTCGATAAAGAAGCAGCGAGAAGCAGCACTCAAGGAGGCCGAGGCCGAGGGTGAGATGATTAAGAAAGAGAAGATTCTCCAGGCCAAGGAGAAGTTCATTCAGCTAAAAAGCGAGCATGACCGCCAAATAAACGAGCGCAACCAGAAGATTGCACAAAGCGAGCAGCGTGCCAAGCAGATTGAGAATAATATGATTGGCCAGCAGCGCGACCTTGAGAATAAAATCAAGGAGAATGATCGCATCAAGGAGCAGATGAACAATCAGATGCAGAGCCTTAATGCCAAGAAAGAGGAGTTGGCAACAATTATCAAGGAGCAGAATGTCCGTTTGGAGCAGATTTCGGGAATGAGTGCTGAAGATGCCAAGAACATCCTTATGGAGAACATGAAGGCTGAGGCCAAGGCTGAAGCTGATTCATATATCAACGAGACTATCGAGGAGGCGAAGCTCACAGCTACCAAAGAGGCAAAGCGTATCATCGTAACCTCTATCCAGCGCGTAGCCACAGAGACTGCTATCGAGAATGCCGTTACGGTATTTAATATCGAGATCGATGAGGTTAAGGGCCGCATCATTGGCCGCGAGGGTCGTAATATTCGTGCTTTGGAGGCTGCCACAGGTATTGAAATTATCGTAGACGACACCCCAGAGGCCATTATCTTGAGTGGTTTTGACCCTGTGCGTCGCGAGATTGCTCGTCTGGCATTGCACCAGCTTGTAACCGATGGCCGTATTCACCCGGCACGCATCGAGGAGGTTGTTGCCAAGGTCAAGAAGCAAATCGAGGAGGAGATTGTCGAGGTGGGTAAGCGTACTGCCATCGACCTTGGAATTCATGGCTTGCACCCCGAACTTATCCGCTTGATTGGTAAGATGAAATATCGTTCATCATACGGTCAGAACCTCTTGCAGCATGCTCGCGAGACTGCAAACCTCGCAGGAATCATGGCTTCGGAGCTGGGTCTTCCTGTTAAGGCTGCACGCCGTGCAGGTTTGTTGCACGATATTGGTAAGGTGCCCGATGATGAGCCAGAGTTGCCACACGCAATTATCGGTATGAAGATTGCCGAGAAGTACAAGGAGAAGGCCGATGTATGCAATGCAATTGGTGCTCACCATGACGAGATAGAGATGACATCGATGATTGCACCTATCGTACAGGTGTGTGACGCCATCTCGGGAGCACGCCCTGGTGCGCGTCGTGAGGTTGTAGAGTCTTACATCAAGCGTCTGAAGGAGATGGAGGGTATTGCACTCTCTTATCCGGGCGTTGTTAAGACCTATGCTATTCAGGCGGGTCGTGAGTTGCGCGTAATTGTAGGTGCCGACAAGCTTTCAGACCAGGAGTCAGAGATGCTGTCACACGACATAGCAAAGAAAATTCAGGATGAGATGACTTATCCCGGACAGGTCAAAATTACCGTTATCCGCGAGACTCGCTCGGTAAGCTACGCAAAGTAATAGCAGGATACAAAACAATAAAGCCCGACCTCGAAAGTCGGGCTTTATTGTTATTATATATATCAAAACTCTCTACGGTACAGGGTCGTATCCACTTCCTCCCCATGGATGACAACGCAAAATGCGCCTGATGGCAAGCCAGCTACCCTTTATGGGCCCATGTTTACGCAGAGCCTGAAGAGCATATTGCGAACAGGTTGGAGTAAATCGGCAACATGGCGGCTTCAGTGGTGAAATACAATATTGATAGAATTTCACCAGTGCAATGAGCGGGAAGAGTGCAATCTTCTTACAAATGCTCCGAAATCTGCCCCAAAATGCGTCGCACTGCATGTTCTACGGTTTTATAACTCAAGATATCCTTAGTGGAATAGACCAAAGCTAAATCTATACTCTTACCTGCCGACCCATCGTGCAGCATACTCTTATTCAACCTGTATGCCTCACGCATACGGCGTTTAAGCAGATTTCGCTTATTGGCTCGCTTATGAAACTTCTTCGGCACAGAGAACATCACCTCGACACTCTTCTCATCGTTGCCCACAGCAGGATTATCTGCATCCATCGGAAGCACAACATCCTCCACCAAGACCATATATCGGAATGGATATACAAATCCGCTACGCCCCTCAGTAAACAAGCGGCGAATAGCACTCAACGAGCGCAAGCGCTCCGAACGCGGAAGAGTATAACCCGACATAAAGTATCAAACGATTAAAGTATACGGTAAAGGACTATTTCTTCTCCTCTTTATCGGCCGCAGCGCTACGAGCACGGCTCTTCTTGGCGAGTTTATTCTGCTGTGTACGGATAAACTCCTCTTTGGCATCATCCTGCGTAAGCTGCACGCATTGCACCTGCTCACCTCGCTTCAACTTCTCGATATAAATCTCGATAGCCTTGGCCATAGAGGGAGCCTCGGGCGATGGAGCCGAAGCCTTGACATTCATACCTGCCTCCAATGCGGCGCGGAGTGTCGATTCACCAAATGTTGCAATAACAGGCAACTCCTCAACCTTGAAGTTCTCCAACACGCTCTTGACATCCGAAGGCGAGTAGAGGGCCATAACATCATACGACGAAGGCTCCACATCACTCATATCGGCTGCAACGGTAAGAGCAAGGATTACAGGGTGAAAATCCATCTTTAACTTCGCCAACGAATCGGGCAACTCAGGCTTATGTGGCTCGCTCAATGCCAACAGGAACTTCTCGCTCTTATGCTTGATGATAAGCTCCATGAGTCCCGTAAATGAGCCATCGGCAAACGAAATTTTACGCTTACGATAGACAATATATTTTTGCAAATAGAGGGCTACAGCCTCGGTATTACAAATATATTTCATCGTTTCGGGAACCGTTATGCGAGCATCTTCACATATCTTAAAGAAACTATCTACAGTTGTACGCGAAGTAAAAATTACAGCCGTATGGTCCAATATTTCAACTCTCTGCGCACGGAACTCCTTAAGAGAAACACCCACAACCTTGATAAGCGGTTTGTAATCCATTTCAACGCCATATTTTGTCGAGAGCACATAAAAGGGTGACTTCTCCAAAATAGCGGGACGAGGTTGTGATATCAATACTTTTTTTACCATTCTACATCAATTTATTATCTCAAACGCAACGCTATCTGCCACAGCAGAGTAAGCGGTAAGATTTCGACGGTGCAAAGGTACAAAATCCAATGTAAAATGGAAATTTTTTTAGAAATAAACAATTCAATACTCTCCCTTAAATATAAGATAAGCACAACAGTTGCGACCAAATATGTTAAAATCTGCCAAATCACATCTTGGCCAGATAGTGCAGCAACCAACAATAGGGGTGCAACAGATATCGTTGCAAAGACAAAATAGACCAGGCGCATACGCATAAGAGATACCACAAACGATATTGACCTCGTGATAAAACCGACAAGCAAAAGGACGATATACTGCACCACAATAAGTGCAATAAACAAGCCCATACCTACCAGCGGTGTCAAAGCCATATACTCCTCCGATATCGGGCTCACCATGCTACCATGACGAATAACCCACACCGAAGTAAACACACCCACGAAACCAACTCCCAGAAGGAACAATTTTCCCAGGAAACCATAGAAAATATCGCTTCTACGACGCTCGTTATCTCTGTTTGTCGGGGCATTACGCTGCCACGATGAGTGTATCAGAGCCATGACATCATAGTAATAGAGATACATGCAAAGCAGATATGCAAAAACGACAATAAGCATACCCGCATTAGTGACCAAATCCAACGACAGCCAGCCCTCCGCAGCACTCTCGCATGGGAGCATATCAACATCCATCGTCACCGAGTCACCTATCACACGCACTCCTTCAGCAAGCATGGCACCATCGCCAAATACCGCCTCTACGACCGTATCGCGGTAGATTTCGTTCATGCTCAACGACTGCTGCTCGATCTGTGCAGCTTCCGACAGTGAGAAATCCTCATAGCCGACACCCGAAAGGCTATCGACGACCACCTCCTCAATCGACGAGCGCAGAGAGTCCACCTCTGAAGAGGTCTGTATGTCAAGTTCTAATGGCATTACTCTATGACTCGTTTAAGGGTTATACGGAAAGTTGTTCCATGGCCGACCTCCGACTTTGCAACCGCAATATGGCCATGATGATAATCCTCGACAATACGGCGCGAGAGCGAGAGGCCCAAGCCCCAACCTCGGGTCTTTGTGGTAAAGCCCGGTTCAAATATCCGTTTCCAATTACCTTTGGGGATACCTTTTCCCGTGTCGTGGACATCTATCATCACCGTCTTATCGTTTGACGATATACTCACATCTATCTCGCCACGCCCCTGCATGGCATCCAAGGCATTCTTCAGCAAATTCTCCACTACCCACTCAAACAACGCAACATTTATATTTGCTTTGATGGGAGCCATTGCCAAACCGTTATACGAGAGAGTGACATGTCGAGGTATTCGCTTTCTGAAATACATAACCGTCTCGCCCACCACCTCGTTGATATTATTGGGAGTCAAAACCGTCTCCGAGCCGATTTTCGAGAAACGATCCACAATCTTCATCAGATGCGACAAATCCTTGTTCATCTCATCCACAGCCGTAGCATCCACCTCTGTATTGCGGAGATACTCCACCCAACCCAACAGCGAAGATATGGGCGTTCCCAGCTGATGTGCCGTCTCCTTTGCCAAACCTATCCACACGCGATTCTGTTCATCCTGCTTGGTTGATTGCAGGGCAATATATGTAAACAGAATAAATATGGCAATAATCAGCCACTGCACATAGGGGAAATAGTATAACGCCGTCAAGAGTTGCGATTTGCCGTAAAATATTATATGGCTGTAATCCCCCGACCACATCAATCGCACCGTACGAGGAGTATTCTCCTCGGTAAGCTCATTAAGTTTACGGCGATACTTCTCGGGATTGTTCAGCACCTCCTCGGGGATACGGTTACTCATTATGAGATTCAGATTCTCATCCGTAATAATGAAGGGAATATTGTTTTGAGTACTTACGATGTGTGAAATCAGAGGGTCTACATGGTAGTTTCCAAACGCCTCACGGCTCACACGCTCCATCGCCGCAACCCACAATTTCACATCATTCTGCTCCTTTTCGCGCAAGACATCGGCCAAAAAGTTGGTATATATCAACGACATCACAGCCAAAATCAATCCCATGACAAGGATTGACATTCGACTACGAAACGAAATCTTATTTAGGCCGAAAAACTTTTTCATATCTCTTTATGCGCGAAGTTTTTATTAATTCTTCTCGGTATCCTGCTCGGCAAGGATTTTTCGATAGCGCTCACCATCGCGCAGCAGCTCCACAGCCTTATGTACCGTACTATCCGAAACCAGGTTATGCTCCACGACACCCTCATAATAGCTATGGCGCAACACCACATCGTTATTTAGCATATCGAGTATCTCGGCACGGTAACGACGCAGGTTGTCCGCCTTCTGGTCCTTGAGTTTCGACTCCAAAGTCGCAAGATCCTCAATAAAGTCTTTATCGTAACGCTCCTCCTCCGAGCACTTCTTCAACACATCCAGAGCCATGCGTGTACGCGACTCATAAGGCACCGCCTTATCCTCCATATACTTCACAAAATCCTCGTAATCAGCATCCGTAAGCGAGAATGTGCGATTATCAATCTGCTGATTGGGATTACGGCGCATATATCCATCCAGAAAATCCTCCACATAGCCCAAGTTGTAAAGCATAACAGCAAAAGTGGATATATAATCGGCCTCGGTCTTGACATCGGGCATCAGACCCTTACCCTCGTAGACCTTGCGGCCATTGCGTGTAGTAAACTCCTGCATCAAAGAATCGGGCACCATTTCCGAAGTAGTACCATCGTGTGACGAGTAGTTGATACGCTGTATGCAGCGGCCTGAAGGGATATAATATTTAGATGTCGTAACCTTCAAATAAGCATTATAACCAAGCGGCACCACCGTCTGCACCAAGCCCTTTCCATACGAGCGCTGGCCCATGAGTACGGCGCGATCCATATCCTGCAATGCTCCACTCACAATCTCGGCAGCCGAGGCACTGTTTCCATTTATCAGAACAACAATGGGTACATCCTTCAGCACAGGATTCGACTCGGTCTTATGACTACGCGTAGCGCTACTTGAGCGGCCCTTCATCGTAACCACTTCAGTATCTTTAGGCAGGAACATCGACAGAATCTTCACCGCTTCCGACAGGCTACCACCTCCATTGTCGCGATAGTCCAGAATAAGACCCTGCAAATCACCCTCAGCGAGCAGTCGCTCCACCGCCGAGCGCATTTCGTCGTAACAGCCGTCGGTAAAATCGTTATGCGAGATATATCCAATGCCATCCTCCACATAGCCGGCATACGACACTCCGGGAATAGCGATACGAGCACGCGTAAGCTCTAATTCCACACTCTCTCCGGTCATCATTCGCTCGATACCGATTTTAACCTTTGTCCCCGGCATACCTTTCAGGCGTGACGAGATGTCGGCCGTCGAAGATTTCGTAACATCCTCACCGTCAATCGACAAAAAGCGGTCGCCAATCTTCAGACCTGCCAAATCCGACGGAGTACCCTTATAAGGTTGAGCCACAACGACACCACTACTGTCGCGCTTCATTCTGATTGTTGCGCCTATACCTCCATACTTACCCGTAGCTTGCAGCTCAAACTCCTCCATCTCCTTCTCCGACATAAACTGCGTATAAGGGTCCAAATTGCGAACCATACCCGCAGCACCATCGTCCATGAGTTTATCGGAGCTTACCTCATCGACATACATCGACGAGATTTCACGCATCATATTGACCATAATCTCCATGTTGCGTCCCAACCCGAAGTCATCCTTCGTCGCCCACACGCCTGTAAGTATGGTTGCCACAACAACTATCGCGGCACCCAATCTTATCTTTCGGCCTCGCTGTATACTCTTCATAATCTTCACTAACCTATTTGACTACTCACCGCGTCGCTTATTCTCGATATACAGATACAAACGATACGCTGCATTGGCAACACCACGGCGAATACCCTTAATCTCAACCCATTGAGCATATTGCTCGACAACAATTTCATCCTCGAAGAGCATGAAAATACGACGCATCAGGTTATCACCACGAAACACCATGCGACCATCGCTCTCCTCTCGCAAGGTAAAGCCGGCCATAGAGAATGCCGCCAGCAACTGCTCTCTATCCTCCGTCATATCACACTCCACGCGGCGTGTCATAAATCCAAATACGGGATATAGGGCCGACAGCAGGACAACAGCACCTGCAAGCAACAACCCTCGCGTTGTCTGCATGGTTGCCATAATGGAATCAAATGCCGACACACCCATGCCTTGCGACTTCATACCCAACCATACAATTGCTACATACAAAACGCAGAAGGCACAAAAATATTTCACTGCACGAACTATGTACTTCATAACTCTATATTTTAAGGTTTTTACTTATTTATCTATAAATTAATAATTTTCACAAATAGCATCGGCAACCTGCTCCATAAGCCACGCAGGGGTTGATGTAGCGCCACAGACACCTACACTCCGACACCCGTCGAACCACGCATCCTGCAACTCGTTCTCATCCTCGATTTGATAGCTATGCGGATTCGACTCTCGGCACACCTCAAAGAGGACTTTTCCATTGCTGGATTTGCGCCCGCAAACAAAAATCACAACATCAAAGCGTCCTGCAAACTCCTTTAGTGCCGCTTCGCGATTCGACACTCTGCGACAAATCGTATCATCGACTGTAAGGGCCACACCTTCGCCCAGACGCTCACGCATAATCTCCACCAAGCGATGAAACAGCGATATACTCTGCGTAGTTTGTGACAGGAAGAATATTGGACGCGAAAAATCCACCTGCGCCAAATCCTCCTCTCGCTCGATGACTATTGTAGGCTCGGCGACCTGACCCGTAAGGCCCACAACCTCGGCATGGCCACGCTTACCCAATATCACCACGCTGCCACCTACCTTCTGCATCGCCTCGTGTGCTGCCACAACCTTACGCTGCAACTGCGCAACAACAGGGCATGTGGCATCAATGACATTTATACCTGCGCGTGCAGCTCGCTCATAGGTTGATGGAGGCTCGCCATGAGCTCGGATAAAGAGATGGTGCCCACCAAGATGCTCCATATCCTCATGCGTCACGGTATGCAGTCCCAGGCGCTCCAGGCGTTGCACCTCGATGCGATTATGGACAATATCGCCCAACGAATAGACATCGCCCTCAAACTCCTGAAGTGCCGCCTCCGCCTTGGTTATGGCCCGCACCACACCGAAGCAAAATCCCGAATTTTTATCTATCTCAACCAGCATAGCTGCAATTTTCACTATTTCCTACTCGCCGACCACAGCCTGATAGCGTTGCATAAACCACTCCATCTGCTCCTCGACGCTCATATAGCTATTATCCAAAACTACGGCATCCTCGGCCTGACGCAACGGCGAAATAGCTCGGCTCATATCGGCCTTATCGCGCGAAACAACATTTTCCACAATCTCCTCCAAAGTGACATTATCGCCTTTGGCTGTAAGCTCGGCATAACGGCGCTTTGCTCGCACCTCCGCATCTGCCGTCATAAAGATTTTAAGCTCGGCATCGGGGAAAACCACAGTTCCTATATCGCGGCCATCCATCACTACACCTCTTTCGCGGCCCATGCTCTGCTGCATGGCAACAAGCTTCTCTCTAACCGCACGAATCGAGCTAACTCCACTCACGCAGTTACTAACCTCGATAGAGCGAATACGGCCCTCGGCCAAATCTCCATTGACATAGATATCGCTTGCGCCACGACGCGGATTAAAACGAAAAGTAATCTCTATCTGTGACAAAAGAGCCTCAACGGCATCCTCATCCACAATACCCGAGCGTATAGCGCCATGCTCCAAAGCATAGAGCGTTACAGCGCGATACATAGCACCTGTATCGATGAAGATGTATCCAAGGCGAGCGGCAATAGCCTTTGCAAAAGTACTCTTACCACATGACGAGAAGCCATCGATGGCAATAACTATCTTTCTGTTTTTATTGTTATTCATTATTGGGGCAAAATGTTAATAAATGTAGACAAAATGGTATAAATTCCCAACACGGCAATTATAACGCCTGCGACATGATTTATCGTAAGCATATGTCGGGGACGGAAACGACGGCGGAAAATATCAATCGTAAAGGTCAAGAGTGTCCACCACAATACAGCACCGGAGAGGAAGCCCAAAATAGTCATTCCACTACGGGCAAAAGATGCCATATCTTCACCCTCGGAGTGCATACCGACATTAAACATGGCAAAGAATGCCAGCAAATAGGGTATCACGACAATAAAATTGGCGAGGGTAAAGGCAAACATTGACGAAAAATCTTGCCATGGGTCACTCTTTCCTGCACGATTTTTGCGAATCTGCGGTACCGGATTCTGGAAAAAGATATAGACTCCTACGATAACCACGAATATTCCACCCACAACTTGCAGAATAGCGCTGTACTCCTCGATTTGAGCCTGCAACATCGAATAGAAGAAAAAAGCGATTATGGCCATCAGCATATCGGCACAAGCGACACCCAATCCCGACACAAAACCTGCGCGGCGGTCCTTGCTTAGCGTGCGCTGAATACACAACACGGCAACAGGCCCCACCGTTATAGACGATGCAAGCCCGACACACATTCCCTTGAGTAAAACTTCAATTATATTTACCAACATCGTAATAAAGTTCGTTTCAAACTGCAAAGTTAGGAATTTAATATGAAATATTAAAAAATTATATCCTCTTTGAATTTATCACTTATCACCCAACCAGCATCATGAAAGGACAAAAATATAGAATATAAAGCTCCTATCGCACAGCAGAGGCACCAAAGGCCTAAGAGAGAGCGTCAAATTGTTAATAAATTATCGAAAACTTTGCCTTAAAAGGCGAATATTTTTACGACTCATCCACTAATTTTGCATTATCCAAAAGATTTTACTTATGGCAGAATTCAAAAAGCAAGGGCTCGACATAGAGCTAACAGAGGAAGTAGCGCAAGGACACTACTCTAATCTTGCTATCATTTCACACTCGACATCAGAGTTTATCCTTGATTTTGCAACGCTCCTTCCCGGAATAAGCAAAGCAAAAGTTAAAAGTCGCATTATACTCACTCCGGAACATGCAAAGCGCCTATTACTCTCTTTGCAGGAGAATATCACTCGCTACGAGAGCAACATAGGAAAGATTGAAATCCCACGAGCGCACTCATCTAACGAGGACCCGATTCTCAACATGGGGCCTATGGGAAAAGCTTAGTTTTCAGAGTATTACAAAATAAAAGCGCAGAGAGCAACTCTGCGCTTTTATTTTGTAACAACTCGCCTTTAGGTTACATCACCTCGGCAACCACAAAATTGCTGCCTCCGACAAATATCGCATCGCTCGGCGAGGCCAACTCTTTAGCGCGAGCCAGAGCCTCGGCAACCGATTTTACAACCATGCCCTCCAAACCTACGATACGCGCCTGCTGCGCCAGCATATCGGCATCGGCAGCACGCCCCGAAGAGGCTTGAGTAAAGATATATTGAGCATCGCGTGGCAAAAGAGCGAGCATCGACTCCACATCCTTATCCGACGAGAATCCGACAACGCATATCAATTTCTCCGTTCTTTGCGACAAGCGCTGCAAATCCTCGCATACAGCCTGCAAGCCATGAGCGTTGTGTCCTGTATCCATAACCACTATGGGTGACTCACCAACAACCTGCCAGCGACCGACCAGCGAAGTTGCCGAGATGACCGTAGCCAGACCCTCGACAAATGCTCGACGACTGATTGTAAGCGGAGATGACTCATGCAACCAGTCCACCGCCGTAGCTACAGTCAGCAGATTCTTATATTGATAGCTTCCACACAAATCGAGTTTCAAATCAAACTCATAGCCATCCCTTTGACGCTTAATTTTAATATTCTGACACAACTCTCCCGCCATCTGCGACAAGCACTCAAATGCCTGCTGGGCATAAACAACCGATGATTTGAGCTCCGAAGCACGATTTTCGATAACGAAATTATAATCATCAGAGGCCTCACCAACAACCACAGGAACACTCTTCTTGATAATGCCGGCCTTCTCTGCTGCAATTTTTGCAACCGTATCACCCAGCAGATTGGTGTGCTCAAGGCTGATATTTGTGATTATGCTCAACAGCGGAGTTATAACATTTGTAGCATCCAAACGACCTCCCAACCCGGTCTCTATCACGGCAACCTCCACATCGCTATATGCAAAATGGTCGAAAGCCATAGCCGTAGTCATCTCAAAGAACGAAAGGTCGAGTTCCTCCATTTTCGCACGATTCTTATCCACAAAATTCACCACCTTCTGCTTGGGAATCATCTCGCCATCAACGCGTATACGCTCACGGAAATCTGTCAAATGTGGCGAGGTGAACAAGCCCACACGATAGCCGGCCTGCTGAAGTACCGACGCCAACATATGCGACACCGAGCCTTTGCCATTCGTTCCGGCAACATGAATCGTATAATAGTTACGCTGCGGATTACCCAAATGGTGACAGAACTCCGCTATACGCTCCAATCCCGGCTTATAGGCATCAGCACCTACATTCTGATAGGATGGCAAAGCATTAAAGAGGTAATCAATTGTTTGAGAGTAATTCATATATCAAGAAAATCAATCTACTAAATGGTTGCGCCTACGCACACGATATGCTGTATAATACATCACACCCAAAAAAGTCAGCAAAAGAGCCATACGGCCAACCCAATCACCATATTTTACATATAGAGTTTTATCGTCGCGACACTCAACATCCCCGACAAGCACTCCGCGCTTATCCCATGTAAGCCGCTCGACGACATCACCTCGCGAGGTTATAAAGCCCGAAACTCCGGTATTGGCACTGCGCGCAACAGCACGGCGACACTCGACAGCTCTCAGACGACAAAAATCAAACAATCGCTTATGGCCTGGCGTATTGCCCCACCAGCCGTCATTCGAAAGCACCGTCATAACATTGGCCCCCTCCCTTACAAAGCGAGCAAAACTATCTCCATACAATCCTTCATAGCAGATAGCAGGACCAACCGCCACATCACCGCAATGGAACACCGTAGCTTTATCGTTTCGGCCCAACTGGCCGGTGATTCCACCCAAATCTACAAATCCATTCAAGATATTGAAGGTCGGCATAGTCTCCACTCCGATAACAAGGCGCATTTTATGGTGGACATTGCCTCCCTTAGTGTTATTTAATGCCACAGCCGAGTTATACACATCGTAATGATAGCCTCCGTGTGCCTTTCGGGCGGTCTGAGTACGCGGCTCCTGAGGAGCATAATATTTCACGGTAGAGGCTCCCGCAACGAGCATCGCATGATTATATAGCGAATCTGCGGCCTGCTGCAATATCTCCACGCTCCAGCCATTCTCCGGTGCATTATCCTGAAGGTGTTCAGGCAGAGCCGTTTCGGGGAGAGCTACAACCTCAACATCTCGAGGTATTTCGCATAGCAGTTCCACGATATTTTCCATCTGCCACTCACCATTATCGGCAAACTTCTCGTCATAGCAATCCACATTAGGCTGCACAACAGCCATCTTCGCACTCTCCTTAGAATACTCATAGGTCGCATACATTACGAGCGACATACAGAGTGGCAACAATACAGCAGCCGCTGCACCAACAGCACGCCCAGCGCTACGACTGCGCAACGCCTCAAATATCAAAACATTACATATCAACACCCATATCGAGCCGCCCAAAACTCCTGTCCACTCATACCACTGCACAGCCCATATCTCACCCGAAAAACCATTACCCAAAGTCAACCACGGAAACGACATAACTTCGGCATCGGTATACAACTTTTCGACCGCCACCCACGCCGCAACAAGCAAGGTATAGGATAGCGTTTTGGGGGCACGCTTCGACACATAGTGATAGAGCATAAAAGGCACAACGCTCCAAAATGTAGAAACTATTGTGGCCGCAATAGGCCCGATAGGAGTTGCTATCCACACCCACCAAATCGTAGCAGCATTCCAGAGGGCAAAAGTGAGGGTTGCCCACCCTGCCATATGCCAAAAGTCGCGCGCAGAGTCGCCATACGACGCGCTAAGCAACAAAAGAGGCACCAAAGCGACCAGCAGCGAAAGCCCGCTCACACCCAGCCACCCCGAAGCCAACAATGCAACCGACAGGAGGATATATATAAGTTTTCTCGACATAACCAAGCTTTTAATTTCGAAATTGTTTCTATTGCAAAGATAATACATGGCACCGAAAAAACAATGAATTCGGTCAATTTATAACACCGGCATCAACACTCTTCAGAAACAAAAAAGGCTCGGCGCAAATGCACCGAGCCCATATACCATAAAACGCGCAAGATTACTCCTCTACGCTCTCCTCCGCAGCAGGCTCTGCAACGATAACATCGTGCAACTCAACCTTGAACTCCAAAGCCTCGTTAGGGCCGATGCTGCCACCGCCACGAGGACCATAAGCCAAGTCGGCAGGAATCCACAAGGTAATCTGACCGCCCTTGCCTACATACTGCAAGCCCTCGGTCCAACCCTTGATAACGCCAAGCAATGGGAACTCGATAGGCTCACCACGCTCGTAAGAAGAGTCAAAAACAAAGCCATCAGAGAGCTTACCCTCGTAATCAACCTTCACCTTATCCTGAGCTGTAGGCTTAACATTCTCGTCACCTGCACGGTCGATACGATAGAGCAGACCGCTCTCAGACTTCTGAACACCACTCTTCTTCTCTACCTCTGCCAACCATGCTGCTGACTTCTCCAAATTTGTAGCAGGAAGAATCTCCATATAGTAACGACGGAGATAGTCCTGAGAAGCGCGATAACCTGTATCGGCATCCTCAGCAACACCGGCCTTCAAACCCTCAGCAACCCAATAAGTCTGCAAAGGCATGCGTGAAGTGCGAACATTGAAACCGAAATCGTAACCGTAAGCGTATGAAATCTCCTTACGCTCTGCCTCGTTCTCGAAAATATCCACATCCTTGATATTGAACGACTTGGTAGAATCAGCCTCGGCAGCTGTACGCATCTCGGTCAAACGAGCCTGGCGAACATTCATAAAGAACTCCTCCAAAGTAGAGTAAACCTCCTGGTGCTGAGGATCCTCCTTAACATCCAAGGCAACCTTCATACCCTTCTCGGCACCCTTCATAACCTCGTCCCAATCCATACGAACATCAGGCATGTTCTGAGCAGTACCATAACCTACCGAGAAACCAACAGCGTGAGAGAGCGAGTCCATTACAGACTTATTTCCCTTTGTAATGTACTGTGAGCCAGAGCCACCGCACGATACCATCATCAAGGCTACAGCCAAAGAGATGGCGCCATAAATCATTTTTTTCATCTTTGTTTGCTTATTTTTTTGTTAAACTTCAAGTTCTCAAATTTTCACTTTTGCCTCACCGGTCAAGAGTCCGAATATAACCGCTATGCCGATAATTTTATTATCTACGGCGACGCTTCATCTCTACCAGCTCTATCTCGTAATGCAAAATCTCGTTGGGTTTGATGCCCTTCTCGACATTACCCTCGGCACCATACGCCAAATGAGAAGGTATCCACAAGATTATCGAACCACCCTCGCCGATAAGCTTCACTCCCTCCTTCATGCCGGCAGTAAGCTCTCGCAACGCCATGCGCATCGTATCCTGACGCTCCGCCACAGCATCTACCTCCTCGCCCGAAAGGCGTGTAGCATGATAAACAAGTATCACAGAATCGCGTTCACTCGTTGCTACTTTATTCATATCACCGAGTTTCTGCACTTTATAGGTCAAGCCGCTCTTCGTGCGCTGAATCTTGTTATCCGAAGCCTTCAAATCCGAGAGATACTGCTCCTCATAATTTTTCACACGCTCATAGACATCGTATGTCATGTAAGAAAGGAAATATGTTCGCGCATCATCGATACTCAACACCTCTCGACCCTTCAACACATCATTTATGCCTTTAACTATAGCATCGGCCTGATATGTGCTATCCATCTTTAGGATATTGTAGCCAATATTCATACCCACGACATACGACAACGAGTCCAACTCGTTTGCCAGCACGGTAGTCTTACTATTTTTATCGCCTCCACAAGCCGTCAGCAATACTGCTAGAACGACAAACAACGAGGCAAAAATATTTCTCAGCGTCATAATTTCACTTATGTAAATACAATCATCGAATCGAAAATCGACCGACATTTATAATATATACAATGCGCAAAGATACAAAAAAATCATTTTTTCACTATATTTGATGCGGAAAATAGAGATAAAAAGATAATGAAAGTCGTAATTGACAGCGCAATACCCTATATCAACGGCATTTTGGAGCCTTTTGCCGAGGTTGTTTATCTCCCCGGCAAGGATTTTTCACGCGAAGATGTCGCCGATGCCGATGCACTCATAATCCGCACCCGCACTCGCTGCAACGAGGCTCTGCTGCACGGCTCGAAAGTGAGGATGATTGCTACGGCAACCATCGGGTTCGACCATATCGACCTCGATTACTGCCATAGGCACAATATCAAGGTTGTAACAGCCGCAGGGTGCAACGCCGCAGGTGTTCTGCAATGGGTGGCGGCAACATTGGCGATGCTCTCGGCCGACGAGGGTTGGCAGCCAAAAGATAAGACATTAGGCATTGTGGGCGTGGGAAATGTCGGCTCACTTGTCGATGAGTATGCCCGTGCGTGGGGATTTCGTGTTTTGCGTTGCGACCCGCCACGCCAGCAGCGTGAGGGAGGAGATTTTCTACCGTTGGAGGAGGTGGCCAAGCAATCGGATATCATCACTTTCCACACGCCTCTCGACTCGACGACTTTTCATCTGATTGACGAG
>JAEIGA010005697.1_pt1 | contig 18978 bp, 29 predicted proteins | sample 9270691 | NCBI WGS metagenome assembly JAEIGA01 (sample SAMN17057246, study PRJNA624740) | gut metagenome | biome: biome; isolation source: fecal sample | host: Bos grunniens | place: China: Xizang | collected 2019 | reverse complement strand
TTGGGAACTTGGGTTTGCACCGAATAAGGTAAAGAAAGTACACATGATTGATCCAGCCGGAAAAGAAGTTATAGTTAAAATAGATAGTATTGAAAACTATAAAAAACTTGGATATAAAATAAAATAAAATTAATTCATCGACTATTAATTTTGATCTTATTTGAAAATAAATAAGAGAAGATATAGTCAGATCCCCTATCACAAATAGGGGAGTTATTGGGTAAGGGAGTTGTCAGTGCTGTTAAACCAGATCATGAAATGCCTATTATGGTTGATAAATCTGGAAAACGCACTAGAGTCGAAGTAGTAATGAATCCATATTCTACCATAAACCGTAAAATTGCGGGTGTACTTTTAGAGTTGAATTTAGGAAATATCGCACATAAAATTTACGATCTTGTTGAAGAATATAAAAAGACAAAGACTGGTCAGAAAAATATAATGCCTATGTTGTCAAAGTATTATCCCGGTCGTTATGATAATATGAGTGTTGAAGAATTTATCAAGCACCATGAAACTCATAAGATGGAGGATGTATATTATTTCAATGTTGGCTGTTATTCCACAAAGTTTACACCGGAACTCGTAGATCAGTGGTTAGAGGATTTAGGCCTTTCCAGTCAGAGTCAAATCTTAATGCCTGAGTCAGAATTAACGGACTTGGACGAACTTAAAGATAATTTGGGTGAAGAGGAGTATAAGAAAATTGTTGATGGCATGTCAGGAAAATTCATACCTGTAAAGAAAGATTTGCAGTGTGGATATATGACTCTCGAACAGTTATATCATATTCCGTCTTATTCAAATAAAGTAACAACTTCTCTTTATGGCGTTGATGTAAATCCTCGCCGAGATGAGCCTATTATGGGACGTGGTAAATATCGTCTCACAGGCCAGAAGATTGAAATCAGTCTTTTAACTTTGAGAATTGCTAGAAATACTTTAATTTAAGTAAATTAGCAATATAAACTTAGTAAGTATAGTTTATATTCAACGACTATGTACAAAGCTCATATAGAGAAGATATAGTCTAGGTGTTATATTATAAGTATAATACTTTTGTGATGAAATGAGTTTAAGTTGTTACCTATCAAGAAATGCTCGTCAATATTTGCAAAAAGCCCGTGAAAATACCGCCCGAGAAGATAATCAGCTGTTCCTTAATATAATTGAGGCTAATTTATTTAGAAGAATTTTAAGAATTGCTGGAAGAAATTTAATTTTAATCAGCAGAATTATAAGTTTTCAACGACTATATATTAAAACTATAATTAAAATAGATGATATAGTCTAATTTTGTATTAAAATACAAGTAATAATGAATAATCTACTGGGACTAGGATTGACGGTCACAGACTCAAAAGGTTATAATCAAGGCGGTTCAGATGTTAAGAATAGGCTTGAAAAGATGAAAGCCAAATTTAGAATTAAAAATAATAAATAAGGGAGATGGAAGATAATATGAATAGCTGCTTGATGTGGGCAGTAGGACTTTATACTCCCGTCGATCTTGGTAGTGTTTTTGATTCGGCGGATTATAAGGGTGTAGGATTGGAATTAGATTCTCACATCACATTGCTTTATGCTCAAGGAAAAATTTTACCTAAGGCCACGTTATTTGAGGATCTTAAAACGATTCTTGGTGAGTCTAGGTGGGATTCTATTAAGAGTTTAATATCGGGTATGACTAGATTACCTATTCTTGATGCCTTTGAGCTTGGAAGTTTTGAGAATGATTCAGATTATGTTGTCTTGAAATTAAAGAAAGGTAACAATATTTATGAGTTCCTTAGGATGGTTAATATAGGATTGCGTGAAAAGTATGGAGTTAATACAGAATTTTCACAGTACACACCTCATATTACTTTGGCAGAGCTTAATCCTGGAACGGCTAAGAAATATGTAGAATCTGAATGTCTAAAGAATGTTTTAAAGAATTCGCTTTTAGACTTCGAAGATTTGGTTGTCTCTTATGGAACATCAAGCGAAGTTACCGATCGTAAACAATACTTTCTAACACAGTATAAAAATATCGATCGTTATTTCCGCTTGAGAAATCTTAAAGAGGGAAATAAACTCTTCGAATAAATAAAAGGGGTAGTATAGAGATTTAATTTTCTATACTACTTTCTTTTCTTTCCTTCAATTCCTTATAGATAGAAAATTATATAGTATTATGGAAAATGATAAATTTATTGTATTTGCAGGTTTAGTGTCATTAATTACTGCAATAGCTTTATTTATTAAAATTGCGGTAGATATAAAAAATGATTCAGACATGCCAAATCTGGTTTTTATATGTTTGTCAGTGATTAATTTTATTATAGGTGTAGTCTCATTAATTAAATATTGATGTTTGCTTTATTAACTATTTTAGCGATTATATTGTTAGCTGTAATACCTTGGTTGGTCATTTCAGAAAATAAAAGAACTTGTATTATCGGTATTTATCTTAGTATATTGATTATAGGTATTATGTTTTCTGTTGCTTATCTAAGTAGTATATATAAAACTTGGGAATTATTTAAAGTATGGGAACTCTAGCAATACGTACAAGTCTAGATGTAGAATCTGAAGAATTAGTAAAAGAAATATTTAAAAATTTATACACATGGACACCTCGTAATATTCTTAGTGAGGAGGATATTATGTTAATAGAAGGTGGAAATTTAGAGAACTTATTTTATATTTCTTGGGATCATGGTTTAGGTAGGCCAGTAATATTACAAACTGAACCAAGTGAAGATAAGGATTGTTATAGCCTTGAAGATTTTATAGAGAAATTTCCAGAGTCGATATACCTAGAGCGATGTGATATCAGGATAAAAGAAAGTGGAGAAGAATTAAATATAACTGGATTAGCCTGGGATGAGTTTAATAGTACAACCAGACTAATTGAATCAAGCCACAAAACTTATACTAAACCTGAATTGATCATAACTAAGTTGATTGAATACCCAAAAACATTAGAGAGGTGTTTTGACTTAGTAAGTCCAGGAAGTAAATATAAAGTATTAAGTGGAGTTGGCTCAGGATTTTATGGAATAGTTGATAATTTCCACCATCTCCTTGTTTGTATGAAGGCTTATTGGGTTGTATGGAAGAAATACTATCCATCTTTATCTAGTAAAGGAGTGAGTAAAGAAGGTTGTATTTTGAGAGGTATTATAAACTTACCTGACGAGAACTCTATGAACCAATTCTATCATAACTTCGGCAATATGATATATCAAGTCGAAAATGATTTGAGAACATTAAAATTATTATGATAATAGAAATAGGTTTTCAAGTATTTATTATTGCACTAACGATTTCGATTAATTGTTTTGTATTTCGAAATTTATTAAAAGAATTTTATACAGGGAAAGATTGGTTCGGTGTTGGTTTAGTATCTACAGGGATACTGGTATCTTTGGGTTTAATGATAATATCTATTAATTTACTGTGGGAAGCAGTTTCACAAATACTCTATTAATTCTTTTAGTTATTTTACAGACTGTGTATGTAGGATTTCTTACCTGGAAGAGCAAAGATTTATTTATATTGATTCCAGGTTTAATATCTATAGGTCTATATATCGGATTGGCTGTTTTGTTATGGAATTGTTGATAGTTTTTGGAATCCTAATGATAATCGGGATAATGTGGTTAAGAACTTTGAAAATAACAATAGGACTTTTCTTGATAGGTTTGATAGTTATTACTGGTCTATCTAGTTTTATTGTTCTGGTTAGTTTTCCGATCGATGTATTTAGGGAGGCTGGAAAGATCTTAAGTTCCTTATATGTGAATAATTAATTTAAATAAAGAAATATGAATAAAGATTTTAGAAAATTTTTCAAAAGCAAGAATGAATTCGGAATGACAGCCTTTGATGATATTATGAGAAAAGGCGTTATGAATCCTCAAATGGTAACACCCTATATTCTAGAAGAGAGACAGATGAATATGACACAGATGGATATATTCTCCCGTCTTATGGCAGATCGTATTATATTCTTCGGTGAAACAGTAACATCGGAGGTATGTAATATTGTAGTGTCTCAGCTTTTGTTTATGGAGAGTACAAATAATGAGGCACCGATTACAATGTATATTAATTCAGGCGGTGGATCTGTATATGATGGCTTGAGCGTAATTGATACTATGAATTTTATTACATCTGAAGTATCAACAACATGTACTGGATTGGCGGCATCAATGGGAGCTATGTTACTTTTGTCCGGTGAGAAAGGAAAACGATCAGCACTCAAACACTCTAGGATTATGCTACATGAGCCTAGTACATCAATTCCTAGATCGACAGCTTCAGATATTGAGATTGAGTGGAAAGAGATATCACTGATCAAGACAGAGCTTTTTGAGATGATATCAGAAGCAACCGGTCAAGATATCGAAAAAGTAAAACAAGATTGTCAGAGAGACTTTTGGATGAGATCAAGTGAAGCAAAAGATTATGGCATTATCGATACTATAATTGGGGAAAAGAAAAAATAAAAAAAAAAATAAAGTTAGATTTGGATATAAAATTCCAGGTCTAACTTTTTTATTTGGAGAAGAAAAAAAAGAATCAGAGAATTAAATCTCTAACTCTTTTTTCTTTAGTTTTTGTGGCTTACTTTTCTATGCCACATTCATTCCTGATAAAATCAGGATCTATGTTTTCGATTATCTGACGGATCTGATTCATCTCGTCAGAACATATTAATGATATTAGTACGAGATCTTTTTTCTCGTACACTTTTTCGAGGTTGTTTATTATGTTGACCTCTCTTTCGAAATCTTCAAGGGCCTTTTTCATTGGCTCCTTGTTTCCATTGACTAAGGCTTCTCCTGCAGCATTGCCTATAGCTGCTGTTGCCAGTCTTAGATGTTGTACTCGTGCCTTTATCAGATCTACCAACATGTTTTTTGTTGTCTCTGTAAATGTTCCTTTATGCATCATAATATTGTTTATTTGTGTGGATGAAAACAAAAATACCTTAAAGTCCATCCACTAAACTTTAGGTATTATTCTATTACATATATAAGGCTTTGAGGGGTTTATAGACGGAACAAGAAAGACTAGGAGAGATTAAGCCATCTCCCCTAATTTTTCATTATCCTGAAAGTGTTTATTCAGGTTCCTCAGGATATCTTCTCGATCCCTTCTCAGTGCCTCTACTTTTTCTATACTTATAAAAGTAGGATCCAAATTCTTCTCAATCTCGTTTATTTCGTTATGGAGTTTAAGAAGGCGCTCCCTCCCCTCAACGATGGATGAAAGGTTTTCTTCTTTTAGTACATTTACTTTAATATCAAATGCTGTTTCTGCCGAGTGCAGGAAAAACTCCATTGTTTTCTTCTTAAATAAATCAAAAAAATCATCAAATTTCATATTTTCTTTTTTTAAGTTTATTATCTTTATTACATATACAAGGCATTTAAAGATTTTGAGACGGAACAAAAAAAGATGCTATGGGTCTCGTTCTTACAGTAACTCCCATAGCCCTAATGAAGATATATACATCCTAGGTTTATTGTATATATAATAAAGTCTTATAAATGCTTCACTGTAAGTATAACTACACATTCCAATAAGTACTTTACCTCGACATACATTAGTTTTTCTTTACGTATATAAGATTTTCAGCCTGTTTTAATTTCCTCTTTAAATTTTATATCTTTGAGGAAAATCAACTTGAAATTCTCTAAAATATTTTCCCTAATCTTTATATCCCCTAGTTCAGGAAAATCATCAACCCAATCTTCTAAGGGCACTAATATCTCTTTATCACTTAAAAATTTATCTCCAAGTGATTTTCTTACTTTAGTTAGAAGACTAAAAAAGACTTGATTTCTCTCCACAAAACCTTCAACTATACTCTTTGAGAAATCTAATATCATTGGAGACACTGAAAGATTGGAGGGGTTAAAATTCTCTCTTAGTATTTCCAAGTTTTTCTTTTTATTCTCAGGGGTTTCACCAAAATTAAGAAGCCTAGTTGTTTTCATCCTATACATATTAGACAAGTACATATCTCTTGCTCTATCATACTTTATTTTGGGGAAATGGAAGTTTGAATCAATTTCCACACAAAGATCTAAATAAGGGAATAGATAATCTAATTTGAAATACTTAACATTCCAGGCTGCATTAGTTGACTCTACTCCATTCAATTTTAACAAATCTCCCCAAAGTTCTTTATTCTCGATAGGTATTATAAATTCTGGAATATTTCTAAGGTATAGTTCTTTATTCTTCTTTGGTAAGGATTTAGGTATTTCAGTTTTTAGGGCAAGCTCAAAGTTTTTAACAAAAGAACTTCTCTTGCTTTGTAATTCCTGATTCCTGGCCTTTTCTAAATTAGTCAAGCCTTGATTAATATATTTAGGTAGTATATAATCTTCGACTCTAAAACAATAAATCTGATTATTTCTCAAATAATTCAATAATATAGTATAATCATTCATCTCAGATATAAGGAAATAAAAGGGGAATTCAGAAGGCCCCAAATTCTTATATATGTAGAAATTAAGTAACAAGGTTGGCGAGATGGTGAAATGGTAGACACGGCGGTTTTAAGATCCGCTGGCTATTGGAGCTATGCGGGTTCGAGTCCCGCTCTCGCTACTATATTAAGAAGATAGATCCTATAGGTTTGAGTTATTGAAGTGGATCTATCTTCTTCTTTTTTTTCTTTCTGAAATCATTGAATCACACTCATATTAACTTAATCCCCTTAAAATTGATAGATAGGGTAAGGACTTTATTTTTTCTTGCCCAAAGAACAATTATAAAATTTAAAATTCTATGGCAGATTATGTAAATAAAGTAAAAAAGCGGTCAGAGGTCTATCGAATTGAAGATACCCAAACAAAAGAGTATCTAGATAAGGAGATAGCTAGGGCCGTAAAAGAGGAAGAAAAAATAAAGGAAGATCTAGAAAGGGTTCAGGCAAAAGCAGATTATTCTCAGGTAAAACTTAATATATTATCTGGCGACAGTGATGATAGTATACAGGGAATGATTGACTCTACTATATCTCATGTTACAGAGACAACTCCAGAGGTTTTTAAAACAATAAAGGGCCTTGGTCAGTGGATGGAGACAGATGAAACAGGTGCAGCAGCTATTTCAACTCAAGTAAATACTAACAGAGATGAGATACAAGCTTTGCAAAATTCAAAAGTGTATTTATCTATGGAAGAGTGGGAATATCTTTTGGAAAATAATCTAGTTCAGCCTGATATTGAATATAATATTTACGAAGAGGAAGAATAATGAAAATACACAATGGAAAAGAGATCACAATAAGATACTATGGGAAGAAAATCCTGGTAGCTACTTATTATGGTCTCAATTTAATTTGGCAAGCAGTTAGAAGTTGTTTCGGAGCAGGTTATTGGAGAGGAGATAAACCTTGGGACGGATCAGATGCTTGGAAAGGATAAGAAATATGTAAACTATGGCAAATAATAAAACTTATGATAATCCCATCGACAAACATATACCTTGGGATGGTTCTGAAGCAACAGATAATTTACCAGTCAGAGGAAAAAGAATTGAGGAGTTTCTAAAAGATCAATTATCTCATAAGGCTGGCGTATTTTACTATGATACCACAAATAATAGGTATCTATTTTTTGCTGATTTAGAAACTAGAGATGAATACCTCGAAGATACAACAAAGATAGATTTAATCTTAGGAACCTTTGATGCTCCGTTTAATTATTCAGCAAAAATAATACTTGAGACACCGATATATAATACTATTGCTCTAGGTACTACGGGAAATTACTTAGATTTTTCTTTTGCGATTGAAAATAAAAGTGGACAACCAACCGGAGAAAGTGTGGTTTGTACTTACACGTTTAGAAAAGGATCTATTAAGCAGGTAGTAACAGAACAATATGCGGCAGGAAGAAATATACATCTAAATATAGATAAATATCTCTCCGAAGGAACAAATAATATTACTATAGCTATCCAAGGAAATACTACTTTGGCTGCAACTACTGTATCTGTTGTATTTCAAGTAGTAAATCTTAATCTAAATACAGAGATGGATATTTCTACTCCATATGATCTTAGGAGTGGATCGGGGACAATGACAATTCCATTTACTGTAAGTGGATATGGTACAAAGATTGTTGAATGGTATATCGATGGTCAAAAATTAGATTTCGTAAAGGATGAAGATGAAGTTGTGGATGTAGAGGTATCAAGAACTAAGTATATAACATTGTCAAATCTATCTCAAGGAACACACAATCTTCAACTTAGGGCGTATACTACAGTAGACGGTGAGTTATTTTATTCGGATACACTTTATCGGGAATTTATCATCTATACTGGCATCTCTGAAGAAATAATAACAGCCGTCTCTACAGATATACCTTCAGAATATGGAATTATTGAGACTAGAAAGTTATATGGTTTAACTCAATATATCCCTTATAATCTAATTTTTGCAACTTTTACACCAGGAAACTCAACTATATCAGAGGTTGAAATAAGACTTGGAGATATTACACTTGGATCATTGTTATCTGAAAATAATAAAGTAAATGAATTCTCAATTATTGCTCCTAATGTAGGTAATAATACTATTTCTATTATATCTGGAAATACAGTATCAAGTATACCAGTTGAAGTATTACCTACTACAATGAAAATATCAGAAATAACAAATAATCTTCAACTAGACTTTAGAGCTATCGGAAAAAACAATAATAGTAATGATAAAGATTCTTGGACCTATGGAGATTATTCAGCTACTTTCTCAGGATTCAATTGGAATAATACATCTGGTTGGGTAGGTAATTCTTTGGTTCTTAATGCTGGAGCTAGTTTTGGAGTAAATCTAAAACCATTATCACCAAACCCTTCAACACTAGGAAAAACAATAGAAATAGAATTCCTAACTAAGAATGTAAACAATGATGATGCTATTATTTGTGATCTGAGAAGTGAAACAACAGGAGCAGGTATACTTATTACAGCAACTAAACTCTCACTTATATCAGAGGCTGGTGTAGTAATTGAAACCCCGTTTAAAAATAATGAGAGTCTAAGAGTAGCTTTTGTCATTAATAAATCAAGCGGTTCTACTAATAAGTGTATGTCATTTATTTATATCAATGGTAAATTAGCGAGGGGAACTTCTTGGGCTTCGTCTGATAGATATATATCTGATCGAGAATTACTATTTAATGGAACAACAGATGCTGAAGTAGAAATAAAGTATGTCAGAATTTATGATACTGCTCTAGGAAATGATCAAATCTTGAATAATCATATACTTTATAGGTCAAATATTACTGAAATGAACGAAATCTATGATAGAAATGATATCTATCTAGAGGGAACAACGACTTTTGATTATGAAAAAATGGTTGGAAGATTGCCCGTTATGATTGTTACCGGTAATATACCTACCCTAGAGAATACTACAAATAAAGATGAACAAATAACTGTAGATATAGATTACATAAACCTACAATATCCAGAACACAGCTTTTCTTGGAAATCTGCTGCACTACGACCTCAAGGTACTTCATCTATGGGTTATCCTAAGAAAAACTTTAGACCATACTCAAGAAAATTAGACTCTACAGTATGTTATGATAATCTCGGGAAAATTGTTCAAGATAGACTTTACTCTTTTAAACCAGGTGCACAAAGAGTAGATTGTTGGTGTCTAAAAGCTGACTATGCAGAATCCTCAGGTACACATAATACTGGTATAGCTAGGCTCTGGAATAAAGTATTGGTGGATGCAAAAATAGAACATACAAATATTCTTGGAGAAAAAGTAAGTGGTAATGTACTAAGAACTTCAGCACAACAGTTAGCAATAGCAAGTGGATTTGAGTATGATGTTAGAACTACTATAGACGGTTTTCCTATATTACTATTCTATAGATTAACTGTAGATGATCCATTAATTTTCTTAGGTAAATATAATTTTAATAACGATAAAAGTACACCCAGTGTTTTCGGTTTTGAGGGAATTCCTGGATTTGATAATACTAAGATGCAGTGTTGGGAAATACTTAATAATGGTAATCCACTGGCATTATTTACTAGTTTTGAAAATTTTGATAATACTTGGGAAGAAGCATTTGAAAGTAGGTACCCAGATACAAATACACCTAACACTACAGATCTAAAAGGATTTTGTAAATGGATGTCTGGTGTTACTCAAGAAGACTTTACAAGACAAAAATGGGAACATCTTGATATATATAAAGTAGCTGCGTATTATGTCTATCTTATGAGATTTGGTGCAGTTGACCAGACAGTTAAAAATGCTATGTTAACTAGTGAAGATGGACAAAAATTCTACTTCATTAATTATGACAATGATACAATTAATGGTTTGACTAATGAAGGTAAACTAGTTGTTCCTTGGGATGCTACCAGAGAAACATTAGGTATCGATGGACAACCTTATTATGCAGGCCCAGGCAGTAAACTTTGGAATAGCCTTGAAGCGGATTCTGAATTTATGGAAATAGTACGATTAGTTGATGAAGCACTCTATATAGCTGGATTAAAATACGAAGATATTATTAAAATGTTCGATAAAGAACAGGCAGGTAAGTGGGTGGAAAGAGTATATAACCAGGATGCCCAGTATAAATATATCGGACCGTATGTAGAAAGAGGAGTAAACAACCTCTTCATGCTTCAGGGTGATAGAAGTACTCATCGTAAATATTGGCTTGCAAGAAGATTTGCTCTATTTGATTCTCTTTGGGTATCTGGTGCATATAAGGCTAATTCTGTTGAAATAAAATGTACTAACAATACTCCTGCCGGACAACAAATAACTATCAAGGCAGGTACTACAATGGATTATGGTTATGGTATAAATAACTTACCTCGTGAGAGTAATATTTCGCTTTCTGAGGGTGAAGAGCATACATTCATTACCTCTGAAGTTGTTAACCTTGGAGACCCTATTCGTATCTATGCAGCTCCTAATATTGAAAGTATAGACCTCTCAGCAATGACAGGTGTTCTTGCTGTAGTTACTGTAGCTAACGTCTATAATAAAGATACAGGAACTAAGTTGAAGAAACTGATCGTAGGTAATGCAACGGTAGAGAATAATTCTGTAACTGATATTTCAGGATTGGCACAGGCTGAGAGATTAGAGTATCTTGATGTACAGAATATGAAAGGCCTTACTTCGCTTAATCTCAGCAATCAGAACTACTTCAAAACATTAAAAGCATTTGGTTCAGGAATAAGTTCTGTACAGTTTGCTAATGGTGCTCCCGTAGAAAACCTTGAACTTCCTGCACAGCGTACATTGACTCTCGAACAGATGCCTTACCTGAATTCGCTAAGAATAGAGGATTGGTCGTTGCTGCATACTGTTGTTATTAAGGGATGTCCTAATATAAGCAAGGATATTTCTCTAATCACTAATTGGATTGATACTGTTACAGCTGACAGATGCTCTTTAACAATGGATAACATTGCATGGGATAATGTTGATTATAGAGACCTCCTGAAAGTTGCATCTATTGGGGATTTACATTTGAAGGGCTATGCACGATTGTCAGAAAGTTCTCAGGAGATTATTGACGCAATAACTGAAGCTTTTGGAAGTGACATATTCAATGCTTCTTCAGACTTCTATGTAGATGCTCCTGCGTCTGTGTTTATCAGCGGACCGACTGAGGTTCTTGAGGGGAACAATGCACAATATACAGCAGTTGTATTCCCCACAACAATGAAAGGGTCTTTACGTTGGTCACTTGAGGGTAGCAGAACAGGCACAAGTCTTGATAGTAACGGTTTATTGACTACTACAGAGAACGGTAATAGTGATTCAAGTTTAAAGGTTCGAGTGCAATTCATCCCGGAAGAGGGAGATTTTATATTTGTTACTAAGGACATAGTGGTAAAGAAAAGGATTTACCCTTCAACTTCACAACTTTCTATTTCAGGTTCTACAATGATATCTTCTCCGGAAACTTATACTTTGCAATGTAGCGCGACTAATATCACTGGAGATTATATTGTCGAGTGGGCATTGGGTGGAGATATTGCAAGTGTGGCTGTTATAGAGAATGCAACCAATAGCAGTTGTGTGGTGTTACCAGAAGAAGTGATGACTGCTGTGGCAGGTACTATCAGCGCAACTGCACGCAAGAGATATAATAACAGTACGATAGGTACTGTTAGCTTAAATATTTCAGCAGTGAATGATACGATAGCTGAGACGGATGCAGGTGTGTGTGCTGCTCTGTATGCGGCAGGGTTGTGCGCAAATGAGGGTTATATAACAAAGGACGAGGCAAGACTAATAACAGCGGAAGATTTACAGCCAGGACAGTCTGAGTCGACCTCTGTCTTTTATGCACAGCGCAAGAATATTAAATCATTTGATGGATTTAAGTATTTCACAGGGGTATTAGAATTAGGTGACCATCTTTTTAGGAATTGCACAGGTCTTACAAGTATAACAATTCCTAACAACGTAACGAGCATAGGGAATTATGCGTTTGGTAGCTGCACAGGTCTTACAAGCATAACAATTCCTAACAACGTAACGAGCATAACATATGGCGCTTTTTACTATTGTATGGGTCTTCAAAATGTCATTCTCCCTAATAATATTGAATCTATAGGTATGAGTGTGTTCACTCATTGTACAGGTCTTACAAGTATTGTAATTCCAGATAGTGTAACAATGATAGAAAACTACGCATTTGACAATTGTACTAATCTTACGAGTGTTTTACTTTCTAAAAATATCACCTTCATAGGTGGTGGCGTCTTTTCCGGATGTGAATCCCTTGAAGAAATAGTTTTTCCTGATACTCTAAAAAGCATAGGTGCACAAGCCTTTAGCAGATGTAAGTCACTTCAAAAGATACACATTCCAGGAGGAGTAACTTCTATTGGAAATAATGCGAATGCGTTTAACGCATGTAGTGGATTAACTTCTATAACAATTGATGAAAATAATACTACTTATGATAGTAGAGATAACTGTAATGCTATAGTACAGACAAATAATAATAAACTTATTACGGGATGCAACACGACAATTATTCCAAATAGTGTAACTAAAATTGGAGAAAGGGCATTTAATTATTCTAATATTCACGATATAAATTTACATGAAGGAATTACTGAGATAGAAAACTACGCATTTGAATATTGTCCTCTTATAAAGGAAATTACTGTTCCAGAGTCTTGTACTTTAAAGAATGGTGTTTTCCAATATTCTGGAGTGACTAAGGTAACTTACAAACCGTCCTCAGTACCCAGAATGACGTTTAAGAATTGTGAAAATTTAGAAGAGGTTATTTTTGATAGTGATTCATCTGTCGCTATAAACGAAGAGTCATTTTATTACTCAGGAGTGATTATTCTAACGGTAAAAAATTTGTCATACATTTCTGGACAAGTTTTTCAAGGTTGTAGTAGATTAAAAAGTGTCAACATACTTGGAGGTAGTTATTCAATAGGATTCAATGCATTTTATGGCAGCACAGAACTTGAAACACTTATTTTAAAGGGCACTGTTACGGCTATAGGGGCAGGCAGTTTCTCAAAGTGCTTATCTCTCAAAAACATAAGCATATATACAAATTCAGCACCTACAGTACAAGATGCAAATGCATTTGGAACATCCGTCGCAGAAAGTACTGGACGCAACACTTATAATACGGGAGAAAATACCCTCTATGTTCCAGCCGACGCAACAGGGTATGAAACAGGTGCATGGCTTGACCCTCTATGTAACTCAGAAAAATGTGGTTTTACTCTTTCTAAAACTCTTTAATTATGTATAAAATAAAAGATATAGTTTATGCCGATGCAGGTTACATTCTGCTCGGCTCTAATAAAAAAGGTTATCAGTTTGAAGGTGAATTGTCTGAATTTAAGGAGAAGAAAATTTCTCTTGACGATATTCGTATAGATGGGGAACTTGTCTTCTATGATGGTATCGTTCAAATGCTTCCGAATAAAATAGATTATGCTTCACTCAAAAAGGATATGGTTAAACGTAGATACTCTATCGATGACCAGATTGCTATTATTCTGAATAAGGATGAGAGCGATGAAGATAGATTGAGATACGACAAGATGCAGGAGTGGAGAGAATGGAGTGCAATAGTAGCAAAGAAAATACTTGATTCTAATTCAAAATAAAATTTAAAACCTAGGGAGAAAATATATAAGATTCTCCTTAGGTTTCCCTTCTTTTCCTTATAATTGAATTTATAAACAAAAATTAATTATATGAGAGATTTTATTATTGTATTTGTTTTATGGATACTTGGAATAATTTTAGGTATACTGAGTACTTATTTTATTAACCGAGATGATCTTAGAGGTACTACCTTAGGTCATATACTAAGTCAGGTAAATCCTTTATTCTATTTTCCAATTCTCGGCTTAGTTATGGCAATTTTTATAATATCTTTTACTTTTATTTATAGTATCTTAGGAAAATCAATTCTACTAGGATTATACTTTTTGACCAAAACAATGCCGGAATATGTAGCATCAAAAATAAAGGTTCCTGAGATTATTAAAACAAAAATTAATAAACTTTTAAATATTAGAATTAACTTATGAGACATTATGAATTAAGAAAACATCGGAACGGACAGAACGATATTAAACCCTCTGATGACTCTACTAGTTCAGCTGAGTATTGTCGACGAGGTAAGATAACAAAGGTAATAATCCAAGAACATAACTACTCTGATGAAGTTGAGATTGAGCTTGATGGTTATGAGTTAAGACAAAAAGAAAATGGAACTTGGGTAGCAACAAAGAAGCCTAGAATAAATCCCTCTGATCTTAAGGAGGGTGTTGAAATTTTGTATACTATCAATCTTGAGGCAATAGATAGAAGTTGTTTTGATTTTGAGTTGACAGGTAAAATCATAGCACTACAAGAGGGTGTTGGAGAAAAATACTATATTACTAGTTTAGGACATATTATAACTGAAGATAAAATAATTGAGATTCTATGATAAAGTTTATAGGTTTTTTTATTATTTATATTCTTTCAGTAGTTGGATGGGTTGCTTTATTATATTATTTGGATAGGGAAATATACAGAGGCCGATCAGTCAGGGAAGTGTTGAAAGGTTGTTTTTATTGGATTTTCTTAACTCCAATTTTTAATACATTAGCTTTAGTGGTTATTTGTTTTCTTTTTGCCACCAGTTTAGTCCTGAAAAAATTGCTCAACTGGATTAAAGGTTGGCCAGTGTGTGATAAGATAAATAAGTGGTTAGATGAAACAAAAGTAAACCTATGAAAAGAGATTACCCTATTCAAGATTTAGCTAGACGTTTACCTTGGAAGACTAAGTGTAGAGTAATTGGGGAGAATAATCAGATCTACACTATCATCGGCTTAGATATTCCCCAAAGATTAGTACATCTTCATAGGACAGGCAATAGTGGTGAGAATATAACTAAGATTATTGCCATCGAATCTATCAAACCTTTTCTAATACCCCTAGAGAAAATGAATGAAGATCAAAGAAAATTTCTGATTACTATATCTGGGGCATCTCGTTTTAGCTTGAATGGTTATTTTTCAGATATAGATAGAATGTGGTTAGGTAGTAATTTAATAGCTGCTATCGGATTTTTAGATTCTGAACATTTCGACAGTCAGGGTTTAATTCAAGATGACTTAGCTCTTGATGCAACACAGGAAGGAGGAATATATGGATAAAATGAAAAAAGAATTATTGATTAAAGAACTTTGTGCGAGGTTACCTTACAGGCTGAAATGCTCTTTTGGCGTAGATGATGCTATATATGAAATAACCGGCATCAATCCAGGTGCTTGTGGGGCTTCAGAAATTCAAGCAACCCATATTAAAAGTAGTATCAACGGAGATTTTAAGTTGAATAGTTGTAAACCATATCTCTTCCCTCTTTCAAGTATGACGGAGGAACAACGAGAAAAATTACATGAGTTATGGGATTTTAATATGTCTGCTGCCCTAGATTGTGCTATATATGGAGATGAATTAAAGAGTAGCTTACATCAACTGACTGCCGCAAAGAAAGTAAACGAGTGGTGTTATGAAAATCATTTTGATATAAATGGTCTTATTTCAATGGAATTAGCAAATGATGCAACGGGATTAAATATTTATACAAATTATGATAATAATTAGTTTTTGTATTTTTCTTATTCTATTACTAGTCTTAGGAGTTTATATAAAAATGAGAATAAGAATACAATTTCAAAACGTCAGTTGTTCTGAATGGATATATATTTTCCCTTGTATCTGTTTTCACATAAAAGGATGGAGGGAAGAAATTACTACATTTAGACGATTATTTCCTAAAGATAGACAAGGTTTTCAGATTTTGATATTTTGGTTGTGGTTTCAAGTTTTTATAGAGTCTGATAATCAAAGGAAATTTACGTGATATGAAACTTTGGATAGCAAGAACAAAAAATGGGAAATTAGGTTTGTATCCATTTAAACCACTTTATGACAACACATACGATTTGTGGATTTGCAAACTTGGAGTATTAATTATAGACAAAAAATATTTCCCCGAAGTAACATTTGAGAATAGCCCACAGGAGGTTGAACTTAAATTAATAAAATAACTATGGAATCTATACGTACATCAAGACAAATACTAAAAGAATGGGTTGAATCAAATATGAATACTCATACAGATTGGACTGGAACAAGAGTAGAAACAAAAAATAAATATGATTCAATAGATGAAATGGTTGATAAACTTTATGAGTATCTCGTAGATAACCGTTGGAGATGTTGAATATAACTAAAATCAAGACATTATGACACAAATTGTATTTTTAACCCTTATAATATTGATCGTGAGTTTGATATTACGAGAGCAACTCTGGCAAATAAAGAAAATTCTCAAAAGAAAAGAAATGCAAGATATTTGTAATTATTTGAATAGTGGGAAAATCAATATTCGAGATAAAAATTGCAATATGTGTAATTTTAACGCTCATATTGTTAAATATACCGATTCGAATGATGATAGTATAATTATAGATCTGAAATAGAAGGAATTGGTTCTGGGTTAACTGGTATGATGTTTGGTGTAGCATTAAGTAGTATTTTATCTAATATTTAAATAATTATGGAAAATAAAGAACTTTTACTCAAAGATCTATGTGCAAGGTTGTCATACGGGGTTAAAGTATTATGTCTTGGTGATTCTAATCATGTATATAATCTTGAATCAATTGACATCAAAGATAACGAAGTATATATATCTACGTATGAACCATGCTATTCAAATAAATATACTAATATCGAGAGTATTAGACCATACCTCTTTCCTCTTTCAAGTATGACTGAGGAACAAAAGAAGGAAATTTCAAAAAGATACAACTATCATAATTCTTATCAATTATGTGTGGAAATAACCAAGCACCTTGAAGGATATTGGGATAATGATAATTCTTGTGATTTACAGGATTATTTGTGGTTGGAAGATTGGTTTAATAAAAACCATTTCGACTACAGAGGTCTTATAGAAAAGGGACTTGCGATAGACGCGACAAATAAAAACATTTATTAAATAAGATAAAGAATTATTATAATGATAACTATAAATCCTAATACATACAATGGTTCTTTAAATAAAAGAGATATATGGGAAATAAAATTAATATAGCTAAAATCTTAAAAGATTGCCCAAAGGGTATGGAGTTGGATTGTACTATTTGGGAGAATGTAACTTTTGAAGAAGTAGTTACTGTAAAAGGTTTTGATGATAAGAAAAGAGTAAAAATAATTTTATCAACCCATTATTCTGATGGTACGAAAGATGAGATTATATTAACTGAATTTGGAACATATACAGATGATGAAACTGCCAAATGCGTCATCTTCCCGAAAGGTAAAACTTCTTGGGAGGGATTTCAAAGACCATTTAAAGATGGGGATATAGTAACGTGGGAAGATAGAGGCTCATTAGTTGCATTTATATACAAAGAAAGAAAAGATGTTGCAGTTGTTAAACATCATTTTGCTTTATACATAGGAAGTTTAGACATAGTAACAACTGGCGAAATTTCTTTGGTTGAAAGCGAGATAGTATTTGCCACCGAAGAGGAAAAAGCTCAACTATTTGATGCAATTAAAGCAAATGGCTACGAATGGAACGCTGAAACAAAAACTTTGGAGAAGTTACCGAGGTTTAAGGTGGGAGATAGAATTAAACAGATTAAAACAGGTAATATTTACGAAATTATTAAAATCCTCTCAAATTATTATGTAGCAAAATATCTTGGTTCAGATATAATGATTTCGTTTAACGACCACGATGAATATGTACTAGTTTCAGATAAATTTGACATCAATACTTTGAAACCTTTTGATAAGGTGCTAGTGAGAGATTATGATAATAAAGTTTGGAAAACACAATTTTTTGAAAGACTGAACAACCGCTTAAAAGATAAATTTATATGTATGGGTGGTAACAGATACCATCAATGTGTACCATACGAAGGAAATGAATATCTACTAAATTATAGTAATAAACCTAAAGACTTTTATATAAATTGGGAGTAATGAAACAAGAAAATAAAGAACTTTTACTTAAAGATCTATGTGCAAGATTACCTTATGGAGTTAAAATATCAGTTAACGATAAAGTTGAGTCCTTACAAGGAATCAATATATTAGATAATGTTATAGAATATGGTTCGTTTCTTTCATCTGATACTGAAGAAGTAAAACCATACCTCTTCCCTCTTTCAAGTATGACTGAGGAACAAGACAAAGAATTTGCTTTATTACAAACAAGCTCAGGTAAAGAAGGTTTTTTATATGCGTGGAATTGTGCTAATATGATGGATTGGCTTATTAAAAATCACTTTGATATAAATGGCCTTATTCCAAAGGGGATGGCTATTGACGCGACTGGACTAAATATATATTAATATAATAAGATTTGGAAATGAGACTAAAATTATTTAAAAATGAATTAA
>JAEIGA010005696.1_pt1 | contig 18978 bp, 8 predicted proteins | sample 9270691 | NCBI WGS metagenome assembly JAEIGA01 (sample SAMN17057246, study PRJNA624740) | gut metagenome | biome: biome; isolation source: fecal sample | host: Bos grunniens | place: China: Xizang | collected 2019 | reverse complement strand
ATCAAGAATGGAGAAATTGTGATCGATGCAGAGGCTAACAACTATCGTAAGGCATGGGTGTTCTCAGAAGGTCTTGCAGCTGTAATGAAAGATGGTAAAATAGGCTTTATCAATGCTAAGAATGAAGTTGTGATTCCATTCCAATTCGAGTATTCCGACAAATGTCGTATGTGGAACTTTGGCTACCTATTCCACGATGGATATTGTATAATGACGAATAAAGATGGTGACTTGGGCTTGATTGACACTACCGGAAAGTGGGTTATTGAACCTGCATACGATGAAATCTGGGCTCCTCACGAAAGTGGTTACAGAATCATTGTTGATAACAGTAAACACGGTGTTCTTGATTCAAGAGGCAATGTTATTTATTCGGCAGAATATGGTTATGTAGATGTGTTGTCTGATGGCTTTATCCTCACCAAAGATGGCAGGAAGTGGCAGGTGGATTTTGATGGTAATATAATTCAACCATTTATCTTTGATGGAACATATTATCTAAATTACCCGATTGGTTACAACGAGTGTGGAGATATTCAATATACTTTTGCCGATTATGCCAAATATGAGGTTATGAACTGTTATGGTATAATGAATCGCATAACAGGTAAGCCGATAACTCTTGCGATATATTCGGATATTAATATGCTCTCAAAGGATTTGTTTGAGGTACAAGATCCTGAAAGTTATGATTGGTACTTGGTGGATATAGATGGTAATGTGATTTCTGAAAAATAGCTATATATTAAAAGTCTGTTGTCAGAACCTTGACAACAGACTTTTACGTTCAGGCGTGAATTCTAGATACTCAAGGCTAAGGAAATGACACTCAAGAAGGCAAAAATGATACTCAAGAGAATGAAGATGGTGGACAGAAAAGCTGGACAGAAAAACCTGAATGACACCAAAAATTAAAGAATGAAACTCTCTGTTGTTGAAGCAAACTCCTGAAATGATAGTATGGAATTTTCTAAATTACTACTTTAGAAAAGAAAAATAAAGATGGTATACCATACCTCTGAAATCCTAAATCTCTCTTCTTTTGAGAAGCAAAAAGAGTATGTTTTGGCACTTCTCAAAAACTCCTATTACAAGGTAGACGGATATAAAGAAACTCATAACATCTGCAAATGAAAGGGACAAAGCTCATTTTAAAAGAGTGTAAAGTTATAGCTATAATAGATCTCTTAGATTTATCGATAAAGGCAGTTTAGTTTACTCCTATTCTATATATACATTGGACTAAACTAAACCACTAAATTTAATAGCAATTGCAGGTGTAATTTCAGCTCCAATTAAAGGCCATTTTACCATGCAACGAAATGCAAATATGCTAAAAATTCTAAATAAAGTGTGTTTTTGCAGATTTTATGGGTTTCTTTGCAAAAATACTGTCCCCTGCTTGTCCCCCCCGAACGAATTTTTGTCCTTCGGTATAAGCTTGTAATACATTGTGTGTCTATTGTTTACAAGAACATAAATGGGCGTTAAAAAAAATATTCTGCATCGTCAAAATCTATTGTACTATTCTCATTTGGAAACTTCTTTGTAAATTCAAAAAATGTCATTTCCTATCCTTTTATGACACAAATTTACAAACAGCCTGTACCAAAAGATGGCATAGGATGCAAATGATGGATTATTTTACAAGACTAAAGTAGATAGTTGCCAATTAAATTATGATACTCCGACAAGTTAATCATCAACGCTCGTCACTAAAAAGAGGTGTAAACTAATACAAATTGCGCCCCAAGGGACAAAGCTGCGATGAACACAGGAAATGTTTATATTTTGACCCCATAAAAGCCCTGACCGGTAAGGCATTTTTTATTCTGCATTACTTACCAGCCTTAGATGCATTAATCTTGTACACACTCTCACCAATAAGTTCTATCGATGTGCTACATACACGATGCAATCAAGTATAGCATCATCCACAGTTGGATCACCTATTACATCATACCAACTAAACAAAGGTAGCTAAGGTGAGAGTATAATCGACTTTCGCCCATGACGATACTATATGATGTCGAGCAGTATAGCCCGCTTCTATCGTAAAGTAGCACAAGGAACCCATCATAAAGGATTAGCAGTTGGCAATGTTCTATCTTCTTGAGTTCTGAATCACGATTGCCATCTTGCAGGACTTCTTTTGGTAGAGCATGACAGGGGCAGATGCAGAAAATCCTTCTCTATCCCCTCAAACGCCTCTCGACGCGACTCCTAGATGCCATGAGTCTGCAGTCATTGAATACCATCAGTGATACACGTATTTAAAAATATTTATTGATAAATCCATATTTTTTTCAGAAAATTTATATAATTTTGGGGTAATTAAACTACGCAATATGAAAGTTAAAGATATTAATTATCTAAAATTAGTACTAGTTGAAAAGAAAAAACTGCTAAATGGTTGGCTCGGGGATTTCAAATAGCACCTGTGACCGCTTCAAATGATGTACCAACACTTCTCAACCACGTTGGGGAATGCTATCTAAGCTTTTAGATGTACAGGTATATAATCTTCTAAAACTCGAAGAACTGCCGGAAATCAAAAAAGTTAAGAATTACTAAGAATCAAATCCATACTAACATTGTGCACTATTATTTATTTAGATCAAACAATCATATCACTGATATATGACAAAAATAAAGAGTAAGTATTCAGCATCAATGACTGGCTGTGGGTTCGTCTTTAACGAATTCAATAGTGTGCTTCCATTGTTAATGAGCTCAAACAGCAAGGAACTTATGAAACAGGAGGTAATTAACAACCAGTACCTGATGATGAATTCAGAGAACACCCGTAAAAGATGTGTTTCTGAATTACAGAAGCGATTTGCTGCTGTACCAGAATCTTTTTGGCAGTATTACATGAATCTCACCGATGAGGATAAACGCATCGCTTTGCTATATTCATTACTTAAGGCATATGCTATTTTAAAGGATCTACACCAGAACGTTGTTCAGCCACAATGGAATTCGATTGACAAAACACTCAATGGTGACAGCCTTTTAGTTGGGATATATAATATAGCCTCTGGTGACGTATTCGTTGATTCATGGTCGGAACAGACCAAACAAAAAATAGTTTCTTGGTATCAGACCGTATTATTTCAAGTTGGCATGTTGTCACGAGCCGATCAGCGGTTAATACAAGTGCGACTTGCAGATGATAGTTGGTTCCGCGAAGAAGGTGAAACCTGGTTCCTTGAAGCATGTTTAATCTAATAATATCTTCTATATTCGATGACAATAATACAGCTATACCAAAAACTCTGTTCTCCGGAGTTTCAAGACACCGACAATGGTAGTCTTGCATATAACTTCTACATCTATCAATACCCAGCAGAGAAGGAGTACGACATGAGAGAGAATATTGTAGACTTCTGTGACAAGTTGGCTCGTCCTGCAGTTTTTGTCGATGTTCTCGCAATAAATCTGTTTAAGGAGTTTTGTGCATACCTAGACTCCACCCCAATGGGAGAAGGTACTGTACTTACAGATAGCCTTGATAGTGAAGCCGAGTATCCAGAAGATATTCTCAACGAACTTAAGGAAACTGCTCGCTCTTCAGATTTCTATAAGTATCTTCATATACGAATTAATGAGCATCTTACGGAACTACAAACAGGTAATGCCAAACCATACGTTTTTGTTTATGGTATCGGTAGTATGTTTCCTTATCTGCGAGCTAATGTATTCCTCACTTGCATGGAGCAGTTCAATCAGGTAAACCAATATAAGATGATTCTATTCTATCCTGGGGAAAGCAAAGGTAACTCGTATAGTTTATTCAGTAAACTGGAAGACATGCATGCATACCGTGGTACACTCCTTAATTACACCGAAGAATAATAACCATCAAACTAATCCAGTAATATGAAACTTAAAGACATATACATCAATAAGATAGAGCGTGATGTCAATCCTGCCGTATCTATCACTGATGAAAGTGACAATACTATTAACACTGAGATTGAAGAGTACGTCTTTACAGATGACATCATCAACAATCTCTACGATCTTCTTGCCACTATTAAGGATACAAAAAAGCAGAATGACTTCGGTGAATGGGTAAACAAGCACGCTCATGTAGGTATTTGGGTAGATGGTTACTTCGGATCCGGCAAGTCTCACTTTCTAAAATATCTCAGTTACTGTATTAACCCTCAGTATAGTAACAAAGCACTGAGTCGCATTATAGATGCTGTTGAAGCAATTGATCCACTTGATGACACTCACGACATTACACCGACAACAGACCAGATTAAGGAAGTTGCCCGCTGGACAAAGGATGCCATTGTCAGAACATGCAATATCAACCTGCTTACATACAAAGATGACAATGACAAGGAACAAAAACATTCATTTCTAAGTATCTTTTGGAGCCTATTCAACAAAATGAGAGGCTACAACTATACACAGTTCTATCTAGCTCAGCACCTTGAAAAGGCACTTGATGAAGAAGGTGTACTCGACCAATGGCATGCACGCATGAAGGAACTTAATTACGATTGGAAAACACCTACCGGTGCATCAGCACTTGCAGGTCGCAAACTCAATATAGCTATTGATGAAGCAAAAATGATTGCTCCCAATCTTGATTACGAAGCTATCCGTGCCAATATTCTTGCTAAGGATGACAAAGTAAATAGTGATACCTTTGCCTATGAGGTAAAAGAGTATCTCGACAAATTTCCTAATAACGGCAAGAATGCACGCCTGCTGTTCCTTGCCGATGAGGTCAGCATGTTTGTTAATGGCAACCATTCATTTCTTGGTCAATTACAAGAACTTATCACTCGCACTTCTGAGGTGTGTGACAACCGAGTATGGATTATCTGTACAGCTCAGCAGAACCTTGAGCAGGTTATTAGCGACTGCCATGTACAAAAAACTACTGATGAGTACGGCAAGATTATGGGACGTTTCGAGGTACGCCAGTCTCTCGAATCAACAAAAGCAAAGGAAATTACACAGAAGCGTATTCTTGAAAAGAAACCTGAGGTTGTCGGAACGCTCGAGACTCTGTATCGTGAGAAGAAATCTGCTCTTGAAGCACAGTACAATCTGCCTGTAGGTTTTGATGCTTTTGACTGTAAGGAGACTTTTGTGGGTTACTACCCATTCGTACCATTCCAACTAGACCTTATACTCAAAGTGTTCGAGGCGTTCCAGGTTCATGGCTTTGTAATGAAGGAGGTAAAGGACAACTCACGCTCAATCATTCGTGTCACCCATGCCACAGCCAAAGACAACTGCGAGGTGGAGGTTGGTCGTTTCATATCATTCGACCAGTTCTACAATACGATGTTTAAAAACTCGTTACAGAATGCCGGTTCACGTGCCATCGAGAATGCGCTCAATGTAGTCAAGCATCATACTGATGCTCAATTTGGCGAACGTGTTGTTCATGTGCTTTTCATGATATGCAACCTTCTTGAAGAAGACCGCAAGATGTTCCCTGCTTCTCTAGACAACATCACCATCCTAATGATGAACAATATCGATGAGAACAAACTACAGCTGAAGAACCGCATCCAATCTGTTACAGACTTTCTCATTGACCACCACATCCTACGAGTAGATAAAAACGAGCAAGGAGTAGAGGCATTCGGATTCTTTACTGCAGCAGAACGAGAGATTGCCAACAAGATAGAATCGCAAACTGTTGATAACCTATATAAAGGCGAACAACTACAAAAGGCATTTGTCAAGATTCTAGGTGCTTTCAAAAACAAAGAGAAGTACCTAGGTCGTGACTTTGCTATGCGATATCAGTTTATTGACCATACGTTGTATTCTGGTAATAAGGATATTGTTGTGGACTTCTGTTTCGAGTCCAATAGAGATACTATCAGCCAACATGTCATGCATAGCAATGTGCTTGGCAATCAGCTTACCTTCTTCATTGATCCTCTCTATACCACAAATAAAACATTGATACGCGACCTCGATTGGTACTGCAAAGTGCAAAAGGTCGCAGCTAATAAATCATCCTATTCAGACCAGGCTCGTTCTGTAATCAGTGATTTTGAGACACGTGCAGACGAGATGTACCGAACACGCATCGAGCCAGCACTCACTGACATGTTCAATCGCTGTGCAGTAGCTTCTGGTCTCAATGAGATTATGCCTATTGATCTTGGGAACCTTAAAAAGGTGGATCGTCTGCGCAAATCATACGAACTCCACTTCTCGCACCTCTACAATAAAGCAGGTCTTGTGCAGAGTCCCTCTATGCCAAAGAACATGGCTGACCTTCGCATTAAGATTCTTCGACCTATTGATGATAATGAGTATTCAGCTCTGAACCCAATCACTGATGCCGAGGATCAGATGATTCAGATCATCAATCGTGCATCACGTACCCATGAGGTGACTGTAAAGGAACTACTCACAACATTTGCCGATGCTCCTTACGGTTGGGTGGATCATAGTACACTTTATGTGATCAACGAACTGGTTCGTCGTCGTCTCTATGACTATGCTATGAACAATAGCACCGATGTAGAGATACGCACTATTGCACAGGAGATTGACACTAATTCATCACACATCACACTGAAGCCAGCACAGCTTATTCCTCAGCAGATCATCAACGACTTCATTACAGCATGGAATAATATCTTTGGACTTGCCAATGCACAAGTCACAACAGATGGACGAGAACTCTGTCGTCGTTGTCGCGAGGGTAATGACAGCCTTGAGAGTTACATCAGCGAATTTAACGAGAAGGCACGCAAGGCTGGTAATAACCTCTTCGCCAAGCCTATAGTAGAAGCCATCAATGCAATGGAGGGTTGGAAACTTATACGTGACCCAAAGACCTTCTTTGATAACATTATCGCAAACAAAGACGCTGGTCGCACTCTCATTGAGGAGGCAAAAAAGTGTATCAAGTTCGTTGACTCGCAGATGACAAACTATGGTAGGGTGCTCGATTTCATAGATAAGAACAACATCAACTTTACTTGTCTACCAACAGACAAGCAACTTGGTGTACAGACTCTCCTAGCCATAAAACAGGATCCGCTGCCAACTATGCAAACCTATGGTCAGCTTATGCGTACTTTGGAGCAATCTATCAAAACGCAGCAGACAGAGTATCGCAAACAGATACTTGAGGCTTATCAGTCAACCTATCAAAAACTCCATGTTATCTGTGATCAAAATAGCATAGAGTACACATTCTTGCCTGATATGATACAGCTTGTTGAGATGAAACAAAAAGAGGAGAACTTACTCCTACTGAGGCAGAATGCCAATACAACGGAGTTCTTCAACGAGCAACAGATGATTATCATCAACGAACATAATAAACGTATCAGAAAGGCTCAGGAGCAAAACAACATTGATAATGATACTGACGATGTTGATGATGTTCAGACCGAAAATCCAACACCTCAAACAAGCGTTGTCATTGAGCCGTTGGCTTTGAACACTCCAAGTAAGGTTCTTCGTACTGAGGCTGAAGTTGACACATATATCGCAAACCTTAAAGCCCAGATTATGGCCAAACTCAAAGAGGGAGAACAGGCTGTAATGGTAATGCAGAATTAAACCAAACGAAAACATGAATACTTCCGAGATAAAGAAATTTGCCACTGCGGCTCGTAAAAAGCTTATTGAAGGCGTAATCAATAAGATATCCACACTTGGTTTCAATGCTCATGGTGAGGTCATTCTTGAGCAGATGCCAGTGTTGGCACATAACGATACCAACTTCAACGGCCGCATCATACCAGGTACTATTTTTTACCATCAGTGGATGTCACTTTACAATGCTATTCAAGAGAAGGGCGTAAAGAATATCTACGAAGAGGTTGCCTATACCTGGTTCAACCGTCTCGTGGCCATTCGCATTCTGCAAAAGCAAGAACAGAGTTTGATCACCAATGTTCTAGACTTCGTTGATGATAGTCGCACACCATCTATCGTCAATGATGCTCGACATGGCATTTTTCCTGAAGGTATCGATGATAAGACAATGATTGAACTGAACAATCTGCTTCGTGACGACAATAAGACCACAGAGCAGTTTGCTATTCTCATCACGGCTTTCTGTCATGCGACCCCCATGATTAACAAGATATTCGGTCGTGTGAACGACTACACCGAGCTTCTTCTGCCAAGTGACATTCTTGCAGTAGGAGGTTTTGTGGATATACTCAATAACTCACCATACATCACAGACGAAGACTATAAGCAGACAGAACTTATCGGTTGGCTTTATCAGTTCTATATCTCTGAGCGTAAGGATGAGGTGTTCGACCTTGACGAATGGAGTGCAGAAGATATTCCTGCTGGCACTCAGATCTTTACTCCTAACTGGATTGTAAAATATATGGTGGAGAACACTCTTGGTCGCATCTATCTTGACAACCATCCTGACGCTTCATTCAAGGACGATCTGAAGTACCTCGTAGAACCGGGCGAGGGTCAGCGCCCTATCTATGAATACGAGTCGCTTGAGAAACTTCGTTGTGCCGACTTCAGTTGTGGTTCTGGTCATATTCTTGGCGAATTTTTCGACCTCCTATATCGTCTTTATGAAGAGGAATGGTATGATGGAAGAACAGCCATAGAGAATATCTTCAAGCATAATCTTGCAGGTATTGACCTTGACACTCGTGCTAAACAGCTCTCAACTTTTGCTCTTATGCTTAAGGCCTGTCAGAAGGATGAAAGTTTTAAGAATGCAGAGTGCATGCCACATGTACTCGATATGCCGTCAATAGACTTCAATAATGCTATTGAAATAGTCAACAAGTTGTTTAAAGACTACAACGCCAACATCCGCAAAGAGGTTACCGATGCATTCCGTCTTGTGGAGAATGCTGACGAATTGGGTTCTATCATGAAGTTCAACCTTTGTGAGGCTTCTCGTGAGGCTATGACTGCTGTTGTAGCTGAATATCGAGAGCAGAAAGATGCCAATCTGGAAATCATAAAGGCTATGGATCTGATGCTGATGCTTACTGACAAGTATTCGGCAATAGCTATGAATCCACCTTACATGGGCGCAAAGCACATGGATGATGTTCTTTCTATCTATGCAACAACTAACTACTCAGATTCAAAGAACGACCTCTATTCTATCTTTATGGATGTTGCATATGATAGACTCATGCCTAATGCCAAATATGGCATGATTAATATGCAGGCATGGATGTATAATAAGTATTTCACGTTAATACGCGAAAAGGTTTTGACACAACAGTGTATAGACAGTTTATTGCATTTAGGTCCTCACACATTTGATGAGTTATCAGGAGAGATTGTTCAGAATGTTACTTTTACAATAACAAAACATGCTCCTACTCACCAAGGAACTTTCGTTAAACTTGTTTCTGGGGAGAATTGTAGTTCGAAACAACAGTTATATTTGTCCCGAAATTCTTCTCTAATTTTTAGAAATATTGATCAGAATCGTTTTTCAAAGATCCGCCTTAGTCCAATCGGAAGTTATTGGGCTTCAGATGCTATTATGGATTTGTTTGATACTAATCCAGAACTATCCACTATAGAAGAGCCATGTGTTGGCTTACAAACAGCTGGTAACGATAAGTTTATTCGTTATTGGCATGAAGTTTCAAATTCTACAATTGCATATGGAATCTCCAATGCTTCTTCAGCCATAGCATCTAATAAAAAATGGTTCCCATGCAACAAAGGTGGTGGACAAAGAAAATGGTATGGCAATCAAACTGAGGTGATCAACTGGTTTAATAATGGAGCACAAATAAAATGTCATCGAGGTGCAATTATTCGTAATGAACATTGTTACTTTAGGCCTTCTATTACATGGAATATGATTAGTGGCACATATGTGACATTTAGATATTTTCCTGCTGGTTTCATTTTAAATAACGCTTCAAATGCGATTCCTGTTTCTCAACCAGAAAGTTTAATAGCATTCTTGTCTTCCAAGATTTCTTGTGTGATTGCTAGCATCCTCAATGCAACAACGAATCTTTCTAATGGTGTTGTTGCAAGATTTCCTTATCTGTCAATCAACAACCAATCTCTTTTAGGCAAAGTTTCTAATAATATTAGCATTTCCAAACAAGACTGGGACGCACACGAAACCTCATGGAACTTCTACGAGAACGAGTTAGTTCGTATCTTTAAGGCTAATGGTTGTGGAGACTCTTTGGAACAAACGCTTAATGCCTTCATTGCAGAATGGACTGCAAAGTTCTATGAGCTTCATAGTAACGAAGAGGAACTAAACGAGGAGTTTATCAATATTTATGGATTGCAGGACGAACTGACAAAGGATGTTCCTCTCGACGAGGTAACAATCCTGCAGCAGAAAGAGATAAACATTGAGAACGGTCAGTTGAAATGGAACAAGGATGTCATCATCAAGCAGCTCATCAGCTATGCTATGGGATGCTGGATGGGACGCTATCGTCTTGACAAACCTGGATTGCACATTGCACACCCATCTCCTACCGAAGAAGAAATTGCTCCATATACTTACAATGGAGCTACTATCGAGATAGACGATGATGGCATAGTGCCGCTGATGGGCGAGGATGCTCCATTCCCAGACAATGCGGAGAAGCGTATGAAGGAGTTTGTTGAAGTGGTGTTCGGTAGTGCAAACAAGGCTAAGAACATTGACTTCATCAATGCCACACTTGGCAAAAACACCAATATAGCAAAGTACCTAAAGAACGACTTCTGGAAGGATCATCTGGCACGCTACCAGAAGCGTCCTATCTACTGGCTCTTCCAGAGTTCTCGCAAGAATCCTGCATTCCAAGTGTTAGTGTACATGCATCGAATGGATGCCTACACCTGCGAGAAAGTGCGCACAAAGTACCTGCTAGTTTATATTGAGCATTTGAAGAACCGCATTCTTTATCTGCAAGGTCAGCCTACTACAGCTGCCGTAACGCGCGAACTGTCACAGCATGAGGCAGCTCTGAAGGAATGTCTCGACTATGAGGCTCGTCTGCACAACATCGCCAACCAGCAGATTGCCTTCGACCTTGACGATGGCGTAAAGGTGAACTATGCTAAGTTCGGAGATGTACTGGCTCCTATCTAATCAAAACAACAAAAGATTATGACTACACAAGAAAGAATATATAGTTACTTCCAACACAACCAGAAACTGCGTGTTCTGTTCATCTTCGATCCGTTTGGTGGGTTATGTGATGAACTGGAGCATGAGGACTGGCAGGCTGGATTCATGTACCATGAGTTCGATGGCAAGTCATGGTTTAATCTGAAATACCATCTGGAACACGACTGGTATGAAAAGAAGGTGGTGTTGCTGTTCCGCCAACTAGAACCTCTGAACTCAAGCGCTTTGCTTCAGTTTCCATTGGCAGATCTACTCGTTGCTAATGCCACCTATCGTGAGGATGACTATGCCGAGTTCATGGAACAACACGGATTGCCTAACACCTTGGAGGTGCAGAAATACGTCAGCAAGCATGTAGCAGACTTCCGACTGAAGAAGTTCAATGATGTGCTTGCACCTTACTTCAACCGCAATGACTTCACCGAGGATAATATAAACCGCGGATTTATCTCTGTTTACCTTGGGCATAAGCAAGTGCTGAACTGGGATCGCATCATAGCTCGAGTAATATGCCTTGGCAAACAGGAAGAGGAAAAGAAACGTGAAAAGTTTTTCCTGCAACTCCAAAAGAACCAGGATGCCTACGATGCATTGCAAAACAGATTGGAGGGTATCACAGGTCAGCGCTATGAAGTCAACCAAACAGAAAAGGTGCGCAATGTTGCCGAAGCCATCAAGTACAACTGTATCATGACACTAATCAGCGAGGATGCTCGTGATTATTATCGTACACTAAAGATAAAGGATCAACTAACATTAGGACGATTCAATCAGTTTATAGAGAGCATCCGTAACGACCGCGAACTGTCTGAATCATTCAACGCTGCCGTAGCAGAATTGGCTCGTGACGTAAAAGAAGATGAGATTATCCGCATCTATGGCACCGATCAGCCATATGCTATGATGACGGATGCCCTATGTTGGCCGATACTGAAGGATACATTAACATTACTACCTGCAGAAGTAGGTGTGGCTACAGATAGGCTCCAAAATCTTTTGCAACTCTTGGAAGAGAATTCTTTAGCTAAACTGTCTGTTGAAACGGTATTGAATATCAGTCGATACTATCAGAAAGCTAATGCTACTGGCACTATGAGACTGAATACTCCAAATGACTATATCAAGCGCTATACAGAGGAGTTCTATCTAATGGATCTTTACTACCGCAAGACATTGGAGTCTTTCTATCAGATAAAGACTATGGATTGTCCATTCTACTCTCTCATCGCAGAACAGAAGAAACTTGTAGACATACACTATTCACAGAAACAACAGCTGTTGAATGAAGAGTGGATAGCTTGTCTACGTGACTTTGGCGGTAAGTTTTCATGTCTGTCATATCCTCGTCAGGAGAACTTCTATCAGGATGTTATCAATCCAGTTACAACCAAACAGGTGGTCATAGTGAGTGATGCATTGCGATATGAGGTGGCAGCAGAATTGGTACAGAAGTTAAATGAACATAAACATAATACCAGTTTCTCTGCTCAGATAGCAATGATGCCAACTGAGACTAAATATTGCAAACTATCACTTTTACCTCACAATGATTTGAAATTGGAAGGCTCGTCGATGACTGTAGATGGAAAAGTACTTACAACCAATGATCAGCGTACAGCTCACATGTCGCAATACAGGACTGGTGCCGCTTGCGTTGACTACAAGAAAGTGACTGAATCTAGCCAAGATGAGATGCGAGAACTCTTCAAGAGTCCTATCGTGTATGTAATGCATGATAAGATAGATAAGGAGGGACATGACCAAAGTGCAATAGAGATGACAACAGCTTGTGCTACAAGCATTGAACAGTTGGCAGCATTGGTTCATCGCATTCACATGACCTTCAATGTGACGGATATTTACATCACCTCAGACCATGGATTCTTATTTGAGGATAAGGCGTTCGAGGATAAGGATAAACATCGGGTAAATGATGCAGACATCGAAAAAAAGACTCGCTACTATCTCACAACAAGCGATGAAAAACGAATGGGCATTACAAAGTTTAAGATAGATGAGGTATCGGGCATGGATGCTCAAGATATTTATGTAGCTGTAGCAAATGGAACCAATCGCATGATGGCATCAGGGGGTTACAATTTTACCCATGGAGGTGCAGCCCTGCAGGAGATCATAACTCCACTAATTCATAGTAAACAGGTACGAAAGGAAATACGTCAAAAGGTTACGGTTAGCTTTGCAGGCAATGCAAATCTCACTCTTGTGTCAAGCATGGTGAAATTTGCCCTGCTACAGAACGAACCTGTAGATGGTACGCTTAGAGCTCTAGACCTGAAGTATGGTCTGTATGTCAATGGTACACTCATAGGTCGACTTGAAGAATGGACAATGGGAAGCATAAGTGAGAACTATGCAGAAAGAGTGAAGGATATCACCATTCGTCTTTCTTCTATCCCTGTAGTAAACGACATAATTGAGCTTCGAGTATACGATGCAGAAGACATGCTCAACCCATTGCTTAGCAGAACCGTAAAAAACAGTATGGCTGGCATATTTGATGAATTGGATTTTTAATCATTGGAAGAAATGGAACAAGAACTTCAGAAAAAAGTAATGGAAGCCTTCATTGGCAAGGTTGTCCGTAAGGATTTGGCTTTCGACGTAAAAGGAAATCTTCCTGTACCTACATACGTTTTGGAATATCTTCTTGGTCAGTATTGCGCCTGTGATGATCCTAAACTTATTGAACAAGGACTAGAAAAGGTAAAAGATGTAATCACCAAGAATTACGTTCAGCGCCAGGATGCTGAGACTATAAAAGGTCTCATCCATGACCATGGTAAGTATCGCATTATAGATAATGTGTCTGTTCAGTTGAGCGAGAAGGATGATGAGTATCATGCATCATTCGCCAACTTAGGCATTAATCATGTTCCTATTGGGGCAAACTATGTGAAACAGAATCCCAAATTGCTTAGTGGTAATGGGGTTTGGTGTATCGTTACCATAGGCTATATCCCTGGGGAAAACATAAAGGTTCGCTGGGAGATACAGACACTCAAGCCAATACAGATCTCCAATGTCGATATACAAGATTACATTTCTCAGCGAGAAAAGTTCACTACAGAGGAATGGATCGATTTCCTTGTTCATACTATTGGCTTTAATCCTGAAATGATGAACAGACGAGAGAAGTTTATATGCTTAAGTCGCCTGCTCCCACATATAGAAAACAACTTCAACTTTATGGAACTTGGTCCAAAGGGAACAGGTAAGAGCCATGTTTTTCAGGAGCTCTCACCTTACGGAGTACTCGTGAGTGGTGGTGATGTTACAAGCGCACGACTTTTCGTAAAGATGAGTGGCAACAAGGAAATTATTGGACTAGTTGGTTATTGGGATGTTGTTGCTTGGGACGAATTCGAGCAACAGAAAGGCCGTGCTGTAGATGCAACTCTGATTGATATAATGCAAAACTATCTTGCAAACAAAAAGTTCAATCGTGGTAAGGCTACACATGAAGCATCAGCATCTATGTGCTTCGTAGGTAATACTAAGCACACTGTTTCATATATGCTGAAGAACTCTCATCTCTTTGAGTCTATTCCAACCCCTTTCATCAAAAGCGCATACCTTGACCGTATTCATCTCTATAATCCAGGATGGGAAGTTAGCATTCTAAAGAAAGAGTCTTTCTCAAAGGACTATGGTTTAATTACCGACTATATTGCTGCTGTACTGCATGAACTCCGCAAAGTCGATTACTCATCTCGCCTACGTGACTATGTAGATTTCAGCAAGTCACTCTCCGAACGCGACCATAGTGCAATTCGTAAGACATTCTCAGGTTTGGTTAAACTTCTTTATCCTAACGGTAAGTTTACTGATGAAGAGGCGTATGAGATTATTGACTATGCAGCAGAGTGTCGTAAACGTGTAAAGGATCAAATTTACATTATAGACGAGACTTTCGTTGAACAAGGTATAGCTAAATTTGAATACGAGAAACCAAATGGTCAAAAGGTTGTAGTAGAGACTCTTGAGAGACTCGAAAATCCAGACATAATGGTAAACTTTGACAACAAGGCAACAGAAGTGGATATTGACACTACTAAGGATTCTAGTGTTGCATCTTCCGCTCCTATAAAGGCAGAATCAAAATTATCATCAAAGTTTATTGAGGTGCGAGAGAACCAACGAGGCATCAGTTACAAATCGCTTTTCGCCGATTACATGCGTTCGGCTAAAAAGATGACTATAATTGATCCATACATTCGAGTTACATTCCAGATAGATAACTTGGTCGATCTCATCCGTACATTTATTGAATCTGCGGAAGAAACAGAAGGATTACAAATTGAATTACACACATACGAGAGTGATGAAAAGCTTCCTGCCTTAATTGATAATCTTGATCAGATTCAGGATGATCTAACAAAGTATGGTATAGAGTTCACATATGCATTCGATGCAGATCATGACCGTAGTATTAATCTTGACAACGGATGGCGCTTCATACTCAGCCGAGGTATAGACATTTTCGAAAAATTCGACCGTTTCTCATTGTCTAATCATCGCCAAGAGCTTCGTCGTTGTCGTGCATTCTCTGTAACTTATTTACAGGAGTGATTTTCATTTAAGTAAACCAGCAAAGAACTTTATGAATAAGCCTCACAGCTTTGACTTTATTTCATCGTATAATAATAAGTATTAGCATTAGTGCAGTCTTCCTGCACTAATGCTTTTTAACTTTGTCTCGATATTAATATTATTAAAAACGTGCAAACAAATAAAAATACCTTAAAAAATCACAAAAATCGCGTTTTTGTATTTGATATGCTTATTTTTGTAAAATCCATTGCCCCGCTTGTGCCCAGCAGGGCCAAAATCAAGCTGCAATCTATTATATATAATTAAGTATCGTGAATTTATAAAAAAAACCACCGCTTTCTGTGTGGGCAAATAATTATTCTACATCGGCATGTTAATAGCAGTAATGAGTTGGCTGGAAAAGATACCTCTCTGTGTGATAATCGCATAGATTATCACATCGTCCGATAACAAGCTTACCTTTTGTTGTATTGGGATACTTATCTGCAACAGTCTTATAATTGCACAAAGCATAGTTTATCTCAGCAGCTACCTCATCATCAGTCGCCATCTCGCAAGCTAATTTAATCAACTCCTTAGCTCTACCTCGGGCGGCTTGTGTGTATTCATCTTTCTCCCAATCTCTTTTCTCGCAAACCTGTCCCCAATAACTAGTGCCACGGTAATATTGAGTTAATCCCCAGCACCGATCAAAAGAGTTGCAAAGGCCGGTAGCATATTTAATCAGCAACTGAGCCTTACGGTTAGGTTCAGAAGTCAACTCTATACTCTGTTCCAAAGAGTACATCCTACATGCAAAACCATATCTAAATTCTGACTTCAATTTTATTGACCTCTTTTTTATACTGAACGGATCATAATCCATATACACATTTAGGTGATTCTTATACGCCTCGCTTACTGCTCCGAGATATTCTACGGCCTCCTTATAACGCATATTTCGCAAGCATTGTGTACCGACTATATCATTGAGATAGTCAGAGCCTGTATAACCACGAGCGTTCAGATATCTATCAAACTCTGAAACGGGCTTTCGCACATTTTGGACATATACAATGGCGGTATTGACACCCAAACTATCCACCATCTCAAAGAAGCTGTTGCAATAGTCATGGTAATTAAAGTTCCCTGAATACCTATAACCAGACATAGTATATACCTCAGAGACCTTATATTCGTATCCATCTTTACATTCGATCCAATCGTAGAGCTCTCTCTTGTTAACTATTCCGAGCAACCTATTGTCGGCCATATTAGCAAGTTGTAATGCACGCGTTGTCTTTCCTGCTTTTAGCATTCTTGGACACACCTCAGCAAGCAAAATTCTACGCATAATATCGTTCCAGTAATAGAAACTTTCACCATTAAATAGTTTATAACCGCGAGCAGTCTCTGTGCGGACCTCATCAGTAATACAATTGACTATTTTAGAATCCAGCCACTTCAACTGTGCGAACAACTTGCTTTCGTATGATGAGTTATAAGGCAGAGTCTTGGCATCTATATACATACGGAATACCTTGATTGACTCGTCAATAAAATCTGTTCTCTTGCTGTTTTCTGCAAGGCCAATAAGATATGACGCATTGCTAACATCGCCTTTAAGGTCTGCCAGAAATGCGGCTGTGTAGTACCACATTCCAGGGTTATCGCTTCTGCCACTCTTGGCCATCTTCAAACACAAGTTGTATAATTTTCGGTTTTCAAGTGTGCCCAGATAATTATCCTCCCAATAGTATTCGCCAAGAGGCTCAAGTTCTCTTACGAAAGACTGTAGTATTCCTTCTATATATCTGCTATTAGGGGCATACTCACAGACTAGGACCAATGCATCGATGGTAGATAGATCCTCTCCTGCACGGCCAGCGCAAAATAACATTGAGTCAACATCTCCCAACTCAGCAAAATATGTTATCGCCTTCTCCGAGTGATTAACACGGAACTCGGCTCCCGCAATATAGGGATGAATGAGTTGACGCATCAAATTATCCTTGGGCAAATGTACTACTTCTGTGTCCCACAAGTTGATACACTCCTCGTATCGGCCCAAAGAGAATAGCGCCCTGACTGCCTGTAGCAAATACCTATCTCTGAGTTTGGTCTCATTAACACTTAATGCTTTCTCTGCAATCTCCTCAATTGTCATTCTCGCACCAATCTTCATAGATGGGTAATACCAGCGAGAGTTGCGCTTCAGGCGTATATACTCATTGGTCTTGGCAAGAAGCATAAAATCGAGAATGGATGTATCGTTTTGAGTAATCCACTCAACAAACTTGTTTCCATTATCCTCCCTGCTATCGTACACTCTTTCAAACTCCTCCAGCGTCATTGTATAGACAACATGATAGATATCTTCCAATGGGATGTTCGCAGAGGTCATCTGTTGCCACTCCATGCAATTTCTACCCGAACCAGGATAAGAACCCTCCACGTCTATATATGACTCTGGCTGGTCGTTTTTAACCCTGTACATGTAGTATCCTTCGGGGGTGTACCAAGGGCCCCAGCAGGCATACAAATCATTTGCACCACAAAGTGCAATTAGACTAATAAGCAAGTATTTTATCGATTTCATTGTGTGCATAATTTTCAAGTTGTTTCGTATCTAAATGGTATAAAATATTTCTGCTTGCAGGTTTGCCAAAGTTCTTCTCGACTACCTCCTTAACCTCCAGTATCTCGGCAAAGGTTGGCCTTTCGTACCTGATATACTCGTTATCTGCCACCGAACTATCTTCTGAAGAGACTATCGATACAAATTGATTATCATTGAACTTCACGCCCCATCCATATACGGGATATGTATAATCGAGAGGAATCTGATATGAGGTCTTGCGCATGTATGGCTCAACATCTGCGATATGAAGGATGGAGTTATATGTGTTAGGGGCCTTCAGAGCGCCAGTATTATAGAGCATCAGAACTCCCCTATCAACAGGCGGAGGTGTCTCCTGTATCTGGTGCAATCTTATGGTTGCACTCACTTTTATACCTTGGGCGACAACCTCACATTTTACAAGTTCACACAATCTGTGATAGCTGCTGCGGGTTGAGGCGGTCCAATCGCAGTCGAGCTGAATCTCACGAATATCTCCGCATTTATTATACGAGGCCATTGCAAGCATTCGCTCGACGATAAGAGGAGCAAATTCGGACTCATTTCCGTTCATCGACCTCAGCGCGTCAATTGTTATGTATGTAACCGGAACTATCTCAACACCGGCTGGAACTTCTGATACAAATTTAGTTGTTGCTATTGGCACAATCTCCGTCGTGCCATTTAGGAAATCCTGTTCTGT
>JAEIGA010005695.1_pt1 | contig 18979 bp, 46 predicted proteins | sample 9270691 | NCBI WGS metagenome assembly JAEIGA01 (sample SAMN17057246, study PRJNA624740) | gut metagenome | biome: biome; isolation source: fecal sample | host: Bos grunniens | place: China: Xizang | collected 2019 | reverse complement strand
CTTCCTCCCAATCAGTTTCATATTTAGGCTCAAAACCATTATTACATTCTATATCATGTCCAGCTTTACATTGACAGCAATATCTAATAGCACAATTATCAGATTCTCTACAATCTTCACAGAAATTTATCTGCTCAGCATATTCACATTCCTCGTAATACTCACATAGAGCACATCTATTTTCAAAAGTATCAAAAAACATTTATATAAACTCCTCATATACTAAACTATTATTACCAGTATAATAAATATGCTTTATTCCAAACTGTTTAATAAGTTTCTGACAGCAAGGGCAAGGTCTAGCTAACGCTTTAGTACCATCTTTAGTTTCTCTATAGATAAATATAGAAGCTTTAGATAAATCAGTTCTCCTTAAAGGCAGTAAAGCAGAAGTTTCTGCATGAATCTTTCCTGAGCTTTCCATTTTGTAATAACTCATATCAAGTTCTGCTTGAAGTCTGTGACACTTAGTTTCACTATTATATCCAGAACTTATTATCTTATGCTTATTAACTATTACACAACCCATTTTCTGATTGTGATTACTAAGTTTACTTATTGCTTTTGCAGCTTCAAAATAAGCAATCTCTTTCTTAGTCATCATTGGATGCCTTCTTCAAATTATAATAAGGTTCTTTATCTTCAAAACAGAGTTCAGGTATAGGGTCGAGTTTATATTCAGAGTCTCTTAAAATTTCATCAAGATGAGCAAAATCAATAGCACAACATCTATAACTTCTATCATCATGTCTGTAGCAACATTCAATAAGTGCTATATCAAATTCCTTGTTAAGTACACCTGTCCTAGAAGACCAAGTATAACCAGTCTCATCTGTAAGACCATATTCAAAGATACCTTCAACATTAGTAGATTTTATCCAGAGTGTTCCTCCATCTATTTCTTTCTGAAGTATTTTCTCTCCAGCAATTAATTTATCTACGCCACTAAGATAAGGCTTGTCAGAACACTTCCCTACAAAATCAAGTTTAAGCATAAAATTGTAACCTCTTTTCTTTCTATTTACATATATATTATAATATAAAACAGTAGATAAATCAACTATAAAATAAAGGAGCAATCATAAGACTACTCCTCTTCTATTAATCTAAATTTAACAAATTCCAACTTACCATATTGGCTAAAAGATCTTCCGGAATTATGTTTATTTATGGCTTGCTTACAAGCATTTTCCTGCTGCCAATATTTCTTTCTAGGACTAGTTATATCCGAAACTAGTTTACCTGATTCTATTTCCCTAGCTCCATAAACATAATCGGATTTGTCATTCAGTACAAAGGTTATCCCTAGTTTATCATTTGCAAACTCCGGAAAGAACTCTTCTATCTGATCTCTATTCATATTCAATAAACCTGTGTGAATAAGATGATTTAGAAATTCTGCTTCCTTTGCATTATTTACTAATATTTTAGTTTTCATATTAATTTATCTTCTCCCATCTTACCTCTGATATTCCATAATATTTATCATAATCAGCTTGATTCAAAAATGCTTTAGGGAGATATGAAGTATAAGTATTTCTATAATCACTAAGAAATAGATTGTAACATTTTTCACATCCAGGAGTGTATTCAACATGAACATTTATATCAGCCCTATGTTTACCACAGAATACATCTACTCTAGTTATTTGTACAGCAACCTTTTCACCTTTATTGTTTCTTACTAAAACATTATCTCCAATATAGTCATCTCTAATTACTTCAAATATATTCATTGTATATATTTCTCCTTTAACCACATTTCACAGACTTCTTTAGAAGAGGGTGCATGATCTAGATGTGGAAAGTACTTACATTTAGTTTCAAGTTCACAGTAAGCACAATCAATCTCTCTAGCTTCTCCTCCAGCTAACTCTGACTCATATTTACATCTGATAGATTCACAATTCTTACAGTACATCTCATCAAACCAGATGTTCCAAGGAGCTTCCTCAAACCTACAGATTTTATCAAGGAACTTAGCTAACTCTTTTAGATGCATATTTTTGATTTTTCTATAGTTGGTCATTTTACAATCGCTCCATAAGTAGTTATAGTTTGCATTTTGATCTTACTTTTATCAAATATTTCTTGCTTGATTTCTTCTTTATGGTATTCTTCTAGTTTATGTGAAATTCTTTCAAATTTACCATCAATATAAGCACATAGTCTATCTAATATTTCCTGTTTATCTTCCTCGCTTAATTTAATCATAAGAATACTCCTTTATCATTTTCTATAATTATTATATGTTAAAAAAGAGGATATATCAACTATATCCTCTAAAGTAATTTAATTTTATTAGTCATTAATTATTATAAATATAACTAGCACTTCTGAATTCTAGATTTGGAAATATATTTACAGCTACATTACGTAAAGCTACAAATAAGTCTCCTCTATCATCGAAGCATTCATCATGGCCATTTACTATATGATATACAGAATTTTCTCCATATGTATTTTTCTTTATGAAAAATTCAGCATTATTCTCAAGCACAAAATCCATATGCAATACTTTGCAAAGAATTCTAAAAGCTTCTTCAGAATCTATATCTATAGTAGTTATTGCTTTTACATTCACATCAATCTTCATGGTTGAAATATCCTCACTTTACAAATTTAGTAGGCTTAAACTTATTACGGATAAGACTTGAGATATCTTTTCTCAATGCTTTATACTTCTTAGATAAGAATTCAAATATATCATCCTGATCATTCTTTAACTCAGCTATCTGATTTTCAAGATCTTCTATTTCCTTCTTATGTTCTTTAGTAAGATATGAAATAGGCTTTTGAAGAACTTTACTAGCTTGAACTCTTGAACACTTGAAAGTATTACACATAAACTCTACAGCACCTTCATAATCAAGTTCAATAAACTGCTTAGTATAATTCTTAAGCTTTATTCTTTCAATTATTTCAAGTACAGTTAACTTCTCTTCGAGGTCTTCAAGTTCTTTCTTTATTCTATTCTTATGAGTATCAATAAGATACTGAATATTAGTTCTAATTACCTTATCAAAACTACAAGGTACATATATCTTATCTCTATCATAGAATGCCATATTATAAGTAGAGTTAGATTGAAGTTTAGTATAAAGTCTCTTATATATTTCCTTCATATCACACTGCTTATGAGGAACCTTTTCAACTACTATACAAATATCTTCAGTAGACTCATCTCTTATATCTATCTTATCAAGTAATACTTCTTTATCAACAATCTTTCTTACATGTTCAATATTCTTACCTTCAGGAAGATTGGTTATAGTAATAATATTTCCTTCAATAGCCATTACAGGAGCAGTCTTCAAAGAGCCTTTACCTGTAGCTAATATATTATCCCAATCCGCTTTACTTGAAAGAATATCTATTTCAAGATTAGGTTTAGGATACTTAGAAGGCTTGAAGTTAATATCTTTAGAATTAAGTACTTCAATATAGTAATCAATCATTCCTACAATATCTATAGTAGGTATATTAAGTGTAGGAAGACCTGAAGGAATACCTGACATTCCATTTATAAAGCAATAAGGAAGTAAAGCAGGAAGAGCTTCAGGCTCATCTTTATCAATCTCACCTTTAACATAATTACAGTATTCAACTGAATCAAGGAATAACTTTTCAGCAATAGAAGCTAACTTACCACCAATATATCTTTCTGCTGAAGCTTCTATCTTCTTAGAACTATCTCCCCAGTTACCTTGTGTATCAAATAACTTAAGTTTATTACCAGACTCTCCCATCTGAATAATAACTCCTGCTACTGAGGTAGGATGCGGATGATATGGTAGGGCATGAGCAGCAAGTTCTGCAACCTTAACTATCTTATTTGATTTATTTTCCCAGATGCCGTATAAAGCACGACGGTAGCTTGATTTTAAGCCGTCAATTAAGCAAGGATAAGCCCTTCCTTTAGCTACCTCAACTGAGAATTCTGAATAATTCTTTTTAACTAATTCAAGCGCATCAATAGTATTATTTTCCATTATATATCTCCTTTGGCTCAAAGTTTTTATGCAAATGTGTATAACCGCTTCCTACTGGAATGCCTGCAATTATAAAATCATAGCCTAAACATACTACCAGTGTGCAAGAAGAACATTTATCTGCATAGTAAGCAGTTACATCTTCATATTTACATCTAGGGCATAAAGAATACTCAGGACCGCATTTATTCCTATCTATATCCATCATCTTCCCTCTTCTATAATTCCAAGCTCTTTAAGTAGATCATTCTTACCTGCAGCAGATCCAAGAATACGATTAAACTCTTCAGGGTCTGCAGGATACTCCAATTGAATTTGTCTTCTTGTATCAGGGTCTACACAGAAATATTTTAACTGGTCATTATTCATTTCTCCAAGACCTTTAAATCTATGTAAGTTAGGAGCATTTTTAGGGATCTCTTCTGCCTTATTACACCAGCCATAAGACTTAGCATCTTTACCCCAACAATAAAGAGGAGGAATAGCAATCCAAACTCTACCTGCTTTAACAAGATCAGGGAACAAGTTAATAAATAATGAACAAATAAGAGAGGTTATATGTTGTCCATCAACATCCGCATCACTTGAAATAACTATCTTATCATACCTAGACTTCTTAGCATCACAAGAAGCTCCAATACCACAACCAATAGCATTTGCTATATCACATATTTCATTATTCTGAACTGCTTCTTTGATTGTCTTACAAGTAACATTAAGAATTTTACCTCTTAAAGGGAGTATAGCTTGTGTTTCCTTATTTCGAGTGAATAGATAAGGTCCTTTAGCTGAATCTCCTTCCACAAGGAACAACTCTGTACCTGCACGCTTTCTGGAACTACATTCCACTAATTTAGATACAACAGTTCTTCTTCGAACATTATCCTCAGTATCATTATTCACCTTTATTAGAGAGCTTATCTCTTTCATGGAAAGCAATTTGTTTTGAGCGATTCGATATTCCTCAAATCTTCTGATAAGTTGCTGTGCAATAAGAATATTATCCTCAAGATATCTTGTGAATTGACTTTTAAACAATCCCATCAGCTCTTCAAAATACTTTTTATTTACAACCAGCTTCTCTTTAGTCTGTGAAGAAAACTCTGTATGACTAATAAATACTGCACACACTGCTCTAAGACCAACTAAGTAGTCATTATTGTGCAATTCTATTGCAGGCTTGATATTTTTATGTTTATCAATGAATTCTTTCCAAGCCACTATAATTGTCTTAGATAACTTTTGAACATGAGTACCACCAAGATAATTAATAAGTAAGTTAGTAAATCCAAAATACCTATCATTAGTTTCAGAAGTATATCTAATAGCTACTTTCATCTTTTCTTCTGATTTAGCTATAACCTCAATCGGCTGGATATTTATATAAGTACTTACATTTGTATTCTCTTCTTTGATAAGATCAAATATAGTAGCGTCTGTATTTATTTCTTTTCCATCAACAAATAACTTACCTCTATAACCAAGAGCAGAAGCTACCTTACACTTATCTTGAATATATTCAATAGGAATCTTAGCACTGTTAAAATACTTAGGATTAGGGATGAAAGATACTTCTGTACCTTGTTGCTTATCCCCTTCCCAGTAAGTGACTTCAAGATCATCTTTATCATTACATTCAGCCATTACCATCTTAGTTTCACGCATAGTCTTTATAACCATGTACTTTGATAATGCTCTTGTAACTGTAAGTCCTAAGCCATTAAGTCCTGAAGAATAGTTATAACTTGTATTATCAAACTTACCACCACTATTAGCTTTAGAGAGAAGTATTTCTACAATTTCTTTTTCTTCTCCGTTATCCAGTTTTTTCATACCATGAGGAATTCCTCTACCATAATCTCGAACAGTATAACAATTCTCTTTAGTATTAACATGAACTTCAAAACAATCACTGTATCCTGCCTGAACTTCATCAATAGCATTATCAATGATTTCAGTAATAAGTGATCTCGGATCCTTTCCTTCTCCAATATACATGCCTTTACGAAGTCTAATGTGTTCTAGATCTGAGAGTACCTTTATATGATCTGATGTATAATTATTTTTCATAAGTATACTCCTTATATTATTATCATATTTATTATAATAGATAAGAGGTATTATATCAACTATAATACCTCTTATTTTATTTATTTAATTGAGCATATCCTGCGGAAGTTACGTAGCACTTACCATAATCAGTATTAATTTCTTTTAAGTCTTGTTGAGGATAAAGAGTAAATGTTACCGGATAGGGATATACTTGTATTCCTGCATAATCATTAATATAATATGCTATCATAAAGTCTACACACTCTTTGAGGCTTTTAAAATAGATCCAGGTGTTAAAATTAGTTGCATACATTTCAGAGGTAAATTGAGGGTAAATCTTATTTAGTATCTTTTCTGCAACCAATCTGTTTTCTTTAGGGGTAAGAGTATGTATGCGATAACACTTATTGCTATTAGCCTTATCATCCCAGACTACTGAATTATTTAAGTTGCTACTCTGCCTAATGTAAGCTAAGAACTCCATAATAAGATTCCTTGGCATGCTTTTCATAATAACATCTACTCTATTCGTCTCTTGTAATAGGGCTCGATTCTCTTTTAACCACTTAAATAATTCTTTAGTCATTTTCTTCTCCTAAAATAAAATCTAGTTATCATAATTATATACAATAACTAGATTTTTATATTTAAGCCTTTACACTCATCATCTCAACAACCTTATCAAGAATAGGGTGTCCAGTGATAACTCTTTCAAAATTACGCTCTCTATAAGTTGATGTATTTCTCTGAGGAGCAGTATGATCACAGAAGTCTGCAGCCGCGTTGACCATTGCCCACTGCGTTCCTTCAAACTTTCTAATATCAGGCATGAAGTAGCAAACCATGAAATCATTTCTAGCTTTAGTCATATTAGCCTTGTGACGATCTGTATCATTCTCATCAATAGGGAAGAGTTCAGCTACTGCAGCCTTAACCTTATCCATATCAAACTTAGTATGTGCATACTGATCAGCCTTAGTCTTAAGCTCATCCATATATTTATTTGCAAGCTTAAGAGTATGAGTTGCTTCAGCAAGCTTATCTTCCATCTTACCCATATGTTTACATGACCAGAATCTAGAAGCATTTGAAAGAGCAATGTTTAAAGTGTTATTGCAAACAACTCTTGTAGGAGTAACTGCTACTTTAACTGCTCCAGTACCATCATGACTATTAGTAAATACCAAGTACTGATCAACATCATCATCAAGAATCTTTGTGCGAGGAAGATTTGCAAGGAGCCATATCTTCTTTCCATTCTTAAGAGATCCTGCTGTTTCATATTTACAATCAGGTCCAATAAGATTATCGGTGAACGCAAAAGCTTCTGCATTCTGAACAATCTTATACTTTTCAGTAACAACCCCCAAGATCGAATTATCAGAGCTTCTAGTGTTTGATACATAACCAGGTATCTGAATTCCATTCTCTGTAAAAATTGGCTTAGTTTCCACAGTCCAATTAAGTCCTGCAAGCTCAATCGCCTGAGCAGAAGTCATTGCTTCCTCAACTCTTACTCCAAGTCCGTGCCAAGGAGTTTCGCGAACATATACCATACTTTCAACTTCATGTGCCATAATAAAAATACCATCCTTTAATTTATTTTATTTACACTTATATTATATAATCAATTGTTAATTAAATCAACTATTTATTAATCATCCTCAAGCAGAATAGAAGTACTTATACCAAGTCCAATAAACATAGCCATTCCAAACCCAACACACATACTACCAAATATGAGATCAAGAATAATTCCTATGGTTTCAGATTCTCTTGAGATACACCAGAATGAGTATACTCCACAACCAAGAACTACAGTAGCTATTATGTTAAGTACCATCAGGATTAAAGTAATCCATATAGTTCTCTTTATATTAAGCTTCATTATTCATCTCTCTCCATATTATTATTTTCAATAGGTTCACAGATATCAGCACAGAAGGACTGACCATTTCCATACCAACAATCATATTCAGGCTTGTAAAGCCAATCCTTATCACAGATATAGAAAGGAGGATAAAGAGAATTTTTAGGAGTAATTCTCATATCTCCATGAAATGCTTTATAACCTTCTACTTTAATCATAAATTATCCCTCCACCTTCTCAAGCAATATATAATTTCCTTCATCATTCCATACAGGTTCATATTCATGTATTTTTATAAAATCATCTGCGCCTGGATAGATATAATGATAGAAGAAATCTTTTACTTCCAATTTACTCCTTAAATGAGTCTCTGATGTGATTATGGCTATTTTATCTTCTTTTCGATAGCTATTATCATGCTCATATCTGACTTTATAAATCATTTCAAGTCTCCTTATCAAAAAGATATTTAAGTTGAGAAGAATGTACAGAAACTATTCTATCATCAAGTTCCCATGCATCATCATTAATAAGTTGGTGAACTTCATCTTCAGTTATTTGAGTGCAATTGAAAATAAGATTACGTTCGCGCTCAGTCCCTGGAATAGGCTCTCCATCACTATCAGCCATTCTAGTTGTAAATGTAATTATTCTAAGATTCGATTTTGGTAAAGTCATCATCAATATCCTCCAATTCAGTCATAGGTGGTATTGCATCCATATTATTGAACGCATCTAAAGCATCATTCAGAGCTTCTTCAAAATCTTCACATTCTCCATATTCAGAATATATCATCTTATAATTATCATTGAACCATAATTTTCTACCTACGGCCCAATTCCAGATAAAATCTCTAATACTGATTTCAAAAAATGGTTCAACTTCACAATCAGTATATTCCCATGAACCTTCTGAATCTTGGTTCATAGGGAAGAAAAATAACTCTTCCCATCTTTTATCCATCTGAGTTATATCAAATTTATCCTTTTCTACTATCTCACAATGATATCCAGTTGAGCTAAAATATTCACATAATATGCAATTACTCATCGATTTCATCCTCTATATAAAGTCCGCCATCATAATTTGAATCCCATGCAGTGCTATATACATAATGAGGAATCTTGAGATTATGATATTTATCATGCATATCCCAAGCCCATTGAGATGCATCATGCTGATGCTCTGCATAGATTACTCTATATTCAAGCGTCTTAGTCATAGGACCTATGAAGAATACAATTGACCTCCAACAATCAATCTTCCTAGCCTTTTCGTGAGTTTCCTCAAGCTTATTAAAAATCTGCTCTCTATATTTCATTTATTTAATCCTCTACTCTATCAATTACTACATCTCTTATTTCAGAATCATATCTAGCTATTCCATAGCCTCTGAATGAGAATCTTCCTGTAAATTTCCAACCATATTGCTCACATCTCCATCTATAACATTCAGAATCATAGTGGAGTTCAGGATCAGTTTCAATCCATTCGCAGCTCAACCAACCTGTAGTTCCATCATTCTTAAGGATTTCTGCGTTATAGCCTCTTACATATCCTGCAATATAGCCTCTATCAGTATAATCTTTTGAGTTAGGCCAAATTTGAGATGCAGGTACCATTTCTTTAATAAAGATCATTATCAATTCCTCCTTAAAGATAAAATTGAGTAGTTTCTATATCGTCAACTGCTCGCTCACTGGGATTAGTAATCTCTGCAAATTTAACTGCATAACGCTTACCTTTATATTCAATAAGCATGTATCCTCTATCCATATTTTTTGTTGAATATCCAGGGGTGAAATCTTTGACTTCATTTAAGATTTCAAATAACTTTGGAATGATTTCAAATTTCATCTTTAGTACCTTCCTTATTTCTTTTTACATTTATATTATAATAGATAATTGTTATTTAATCAACTATAAAAAGAAAAATGCTGATATGTCTACCAGCATTTTGCATATTCATTTATATATTCGTATATTTCTTTCCAATCATGAACTCTATAAATATTTCTATATTCATCTAGATTAATATCTTTATTATGAGGCATCCAAACAAGTAATCCAATATACTTACCTCCAATAAGATTGTTAATATAATCATCTACTAATATATCACAATCAATCATTTGTTTATTATATGTTATAATAACTTTCTTCTTATCAATGAATGGAAAATACTTAAATAAGCACCTATCAAACTTTTCAGGAGCTGTCTTATAGTAGGTAGAAGTACAAATGTATATATCATGACCTTCTTCCATAAGCATAGGGATATATTTAATAGCATCAGACATAGGAGTTACCGTATCCCAAAATTCTGGAGTTCTTAAAGGCTCACATATTTGATCAACTGTAAGGGTAGGAAAGAATTTAGTCATATCCCATTCAGTAATATCTATTATTTGAACATCTAGATTATATTTACTATTAAGCCATCTTAACCAAGCAGGTAAAAGATATTCAATAGTGTCATCCATATCAATACATATTCTTAGTTTTTTCATTTAAAACACCTCTAGCACAGTTTTTCTAAATATGTATATAGTAGGATTATTTTCGAAGATGACCTTCCCCCAGCATTCTCCATTTTCATATTCTTCACCAATATATGTTCCTACACCATTTGGAGTATTTATTTTGTCTCCATATTTGAAGAAGCAGTGATAAGAGTAACAATCCTTGACATGCTCTTCTTCCTCTGGACTTCTATATTCAAAATCCTTTGCAATACATTCTCCATGAATATCATATAAAGCAGGTAGATAGCCTGCAGAATCATTAGTAGATCCTATATAAATTCCAAACTTATCACTTAATTCAATAAGTTCTTCAATAAAATCATTTATCCTAGCTTTGTTCATTCTTTAATCACCTCATATATCCTATTATTATCTATCTGATCAGAATATATAATTATTCTAGTACTATAAATACTTGGATATCGGTATCCTATAAATTCAGTTTTATACATACATCCAACTATTTCAGTTCCCTTAGGAATAACTATATAATCCTCATATTCATGACACCAAGGATAATCTATCTTATCAATATATTCTCTTAAAGTATCATCTTCTAAATTTAAATATAATTCTTCTTTAGTTCTTATCTTCATATTTTAAATACTTGCTCTTGAGTAAAATAATAGCTACCATGGTTTCCTACAAGCTTTACTAGATAGTGGATTCCCCTAGAGGTTGGATTAACAACCTCTATCCAACCTATTCCTTTTACCGTCCAAACCTTATCACCAATTTCAAGCTTATTCATTATCGTCTCCGAAATTCAATGTAATAAATTCAGAATAAGGGAACTTCTCTAAAGTATCACAAAGAGTGTGCCATTCAGTAAGCTTATGATGTCTTCTAGCTTTATACATATTGATAGCTACTTCATAATTAAGAGTCACTGTTCGAAGCTGATTATATGAAGTAGGCAAAAGCTGAATCATCTGCCACCAATATGACTTGTCTTTTGTAGTGATAAATAAATCTCTATTATAGTTCAGTTCATCAATCAGAGAATCAAGCGTTGCTAGGCTACGTTCAGTCATATGCTCACAACTGAAATCATCTCTAGTAAATTCCTTTGCATGAATCTTATGCATAGTAGAACATGAGTTAGCTACAGTTCCAACCTTATAGGTATCAAATTCCTTCCACCAATAGAGAGGAGCATCAATATCTATAGAAATAAAAATCTGACGAAGATACTTTCTATGATCATTTCCTGCCTTGGCTAATTTCTTCATCAAAGAATAATCATTAGGTCCAATTTCAGGGTAATGAATACCAAGTTCATTAGTACAATATTCCTTATCTTCCTCAGTAAATGTATCACTAAGATGCCAGCTATTAAGAGGATTTCTCATGCCTCTGATAGCACCTTCCCAGTTAAATATTTCAATATTACTTACTTTAAGCATTTTTATTAAAACCTTTCATCTATATTATATTTTCTATTACTTACAAAATCATCCCAACTCTCTGGTTCTCTATAAGTAGCTCTAGATTCTTCTTGCATTCTTTCAAAATGCTGCTTATATTTCTTGTCATCCCAACTAAGAGATTCTTTCATTGCAACCATATCAGTGTCATCTGGAAATGGAATGCCAAATTGTCCATAAATGGTTTTTCTAAGGTTTTCTATATTTTCTTTAGTATCATCTGGAATACTTACTGTAATAGGTTTAGTTCCAAAGTGATCTAATAAACATTTAAGATAAGGACAATCTTTACCTCTACTTAAGTTACAATAGCAGCCACCATTGAAAGTTCTGTATTCCCAATCGTCATCATCCTGCATCTTTAACTTACAGTTGCAATATTCGCCTCCAGTACTAACTAAGCTGAATAAACAATCTCTGGGATTTTCAGGTAATTTATCTACCAATATATTCATATCATATATCCTTTTCTAAATAATCGATAAAGAGGGATGCGTCACAATCCCCTTCAATATAACTAAAAGCATTTATAAAATTCTGACTGTTAGTATCTACACCCATCTTATCAAGTTCATCATATAGCATTCTATTAAGCTCTCTTGATTCTTGAGCATTAGAAACCATTTTAGCTACTATCTTTCTTATCTTTGAATTTACTTTCATCTACATTTACCTTGATTCTCACACTTTGAATTAAATAAGCAAGTAGAACATTCATCAATTATTTCAATGTATTCAGAAATATCATCAAACTGATCTAGATTAAATTTATTATATATTTCCCAGAAGCTTACAAAATTGTCATTTCCACAATACTTGAATTCATCTGGAATATAATCATTACTACCTATTCCATAGGTACCACAACAAAAACAGATTTCACCTAAAATTTCAGTACCTTCTTCTCCATCCAACATATCAGGAGCTGTGGAAAATAAAACTTTATCTCCTACATTGATTATCTTACCATTCTTATCTTTTAGATCTAATTTAATATACATCTTATCTCCTTTACGCTATCTCTTCTGTTGCAGGTCGATACTCTGATGAAAATATTTCAAGTTTATCTATTCTATATTCATTAATACTTCCATCATAATGTACACAAACTGCTATCGCACTTCTGTCATCAGTAACAAAGCCTATGATTTTTACAGGTACTTTTGAACCTTTAACATATGCTGGTATGTTCATCTATCCATTCCTCCATTTCAGCTCCACAATGAGGACAAAACGCTGAATTAGTTGATTGACCTTTATAATCATTCAACGCACTACTCCTACAGTTAGAGCAAACAAAATAATCATCTTCTTCAAAGTATTCCCAATGAGCCTTAGTATTGATTCTAAGATCCTTTATATCAATATCTTCTTCATAGAGAAATATTTCATTATCTGCAGGTCGCTCATAATTATCATAACATTCTTGACAATAATTATTCCAATCTTCATTTTCTGCATTCATATATTTCTCTGCAGCTTCTTTATCTAATGTTTCCCAGATTTTTATTCCTTGAGAAACTAAAACATACTTAGTTATTTTCATTTTTAGGGGCATCTCCTAGCATATATTTTAAAAATCGCTCATAACAATCAAAATTATACTTACAATGATCACAACCATCAGAATCATATTGAAGTATACTGTGATAGCATTCAGGTTTAATCTCTTTATTCATATCGGATCACCATGTGCGAGCATATATTCACTGCACTCCTTCAAATATTCTCCAAATTCTTGCAGTTGCTCTCTATATAAATGAAATCTATAGCCAATTTCATCTGAATTCCACATAGCTAGCTGGTAATTATCTTTACTTAACTTATCTATCTTCCAGCAAACTCCATCTCCGCACGGCATCATTTCATTAAATAGATTGATCGTAAATTTAGCATTACTATATTCAACTTCGATCTTTTTCTTACCTTCAAGAATAAGAGGAATTCGATAAGCTACTTCAGCTATAATTGAGCATTCATCACAACCAGATTTCCATAAAACTATTCGCTCTTTATCTTCAGAATATTTCTCAAAAATTTCATAATAATAGTAAACTTTATATACTTCATTCCAACTTTTAGGTGGCTCATCATTATGACTATGGCAATTTGATAAATCCGGTCTAAATCTAAATACTAGTTTAGAATAATCATTTTCATATAGTATAAAATCTATTCTATGCTTTTTCTTCATGTATCTATCCTTATTACCATTATATGATCTTGTGCATGGCCATCAAAACAAAACCAAGCTGACTGTATCTTTTCATATTTAAGCATATTATAATTAGGATCCATTACACTCATACATATAATTTCACCTTCTCTATCAATAATTTCAAAATTACCTCGCCATAACTGTAAAAATTCTCTTACTCTCATCTAATCACACCTCATGATAACTACTTAAACAAGGAATTAAGTCTCTAAGTAATATTTTCAATCTCCTTGTCAAAAAATTCTTCAATTATATCTTCAATTTCGGATATATAAAGATAATATGTTTCACATTGATTATACTTACCATAATACTCAACATGAGATTCTTTACTATCTAAGTGTTTTAATAGTTTTTCTTTTATACTAATTAATGAATCTATATTCATACAAGTCACCTCCAGATATAAATAAGTAAAACAGGACCTTCATATCCATCATCTGATTTAATTGAAGTCACTATACAATCATCAAACCCCTCAAGCCTCGAATCACTGTTAAAGATAGATTTATTATCAACATCTCTTACTTCATAATAACAATCTAATAGAGGTAATAAATTTTTAAGTTTCATTTCTTCCTCAACCTCTTATTCAATCTGCTCTTATGTATCCAACAAAAGTACTGGGATAATAGATATAAGAAAATCCATCATAAGCATCATAACTTTTACTTACCAAGTAAGCCATCAATCAATCCTCACTGTTCTATCATCTACTTGAATAAGGCCTGACTGAAAATCTTTCCACTCTGCATTACAATAAGGACATATCATACTTATATATGCTCCATTATGAGGGATATTTTCAAGATCTATTTCATAGCATTTATGACAGTCAATGCATCTCTTTCTTCTGTAAACCTTTATAGGTCTTCCTACTATTTCCATACTAGTTTTCATTGTGATCTCCTTTGAAAATACATGTTATTTTTAACTTAAATTGTTTTTACATATATTTATCTACCTGAATTAGTTTTGTTAATTCTAAGTAGTTTTATTATATTATAAGTATTTAATATAATAGTCAACCCTCATTTAAAATATATTCCTCAACATCAAATGCGCGAATAGAATCAGCTACAGGAGCATATCGCTTAAGATAAGCCTCTTTTACTGCTTCTATATGATCAGCATCTGCGATTCCAACTACAATTAAATCTTCTTCATATCGCCATTCGACTCTTATTAAATAAAGTTTCATATAAATTACCTCCACTTACATACATATTATAATATAAGAGTCAAGATAAATCAACTAAAAAAATCCCGACTCAATTAAGAATCGGGATTCATTATTATTTAAATTGTTTTATTGAGGTATGCGCTAAATATATTAGCACACCCCTCTCAGAAAGTTTTTCTTAGCTACTTTCAAACTTAAATTGATAACGCAGATGATTCTGCGACTAGTTTTTCTTTGCTACTAGTAAACATATGGTCGAAAAGGTATGCTATGAACATACTATACCAATAAGAGTTTTTTATTCTTATCTCTTCGATATACTTATATATACAATATTTTTTCTTAAAATTTAACCTAAAAATATTTTTGGCAGGGGCTGGAGGACTTGAACCCCCGACACCTAGTTTTGGAGACTAGCGTTCTACCAACTGAACTAAACCCCTAGATGGATTTCACCTTAACGCAGTCGAAATCCTTTATCTAATAAAACTGCACGGCTAAACATTGATTATAGAGTACGTTCAGCTACAAACTCACTTCTAAACATTTTCGCAGTTATTGCATCGCTATCCTGTTCGTAAGTACCTCCGGAATCGAACCCCTCGCTATTCTACCGAGTGACTATCTGCCAGAGTGATAGGCTTTTATCAAGTAGTGCCAATAGCTGGATCTATAAAGATGCTTAAGCCTGGTTATCTCTTGAGGCATGGTCTATATAATATAATTAAATAGCTTGAGAAATAGGTTCTTCTAATATTTCTTTGAATGAAATATCATTACGAAGTTCCTGTATAGTTTTCACGTGTCTACCTCTTCTGTCCTTACTAGAACAGAGAGGACAAGAACAATGAATTTTATTTTTGGAATACTGGCCATCATATTCATAATAACCATCTTCCCAACCTCTCCAATGAGATACAATATTTTTCTTTCTCTTGATGTGTTTTGCTCTCATCTTCCTATAGTAATCTCTTGTTCTATTCATTAAAAATCTCCTTTACTAAGTGCTTGTTTAAGCTTCTTTCTGTTATAAAGTTTTTTACTCTCTACTACACGAGTTCTTAAGAATGTAATATTATCCATTCTTTCTTTTCTACGCTTTTGAGATTCTTGAGATTTTTTCTGCATTGGAGGATACCTCCTTCATTTTTTTATTTATTCTGCTAGAAACGGAATAATATCTAGATAGATATCTTTTTCACATTCAACAAACAGATCATGCCATTCAAGACTTGCATATCTAGTTCCAAGAAGTGACTTAGCACTTACTATCAAAGATCTATCAGTATTAGTAATATAAACTGGTTCTTCAATAGTTGTAGCTACCTTTACCATATCAAGAACAGATGACTGAGTATCAAGATTAATCTTTAATCTCATCTTTTACTTATCTCCCATAATAAAAATTATAATTTAATCAAAAATTGAGGAAAATAGAATCTATCTCTATTATCTTTAACCTATTAAAAGAAAAGGAAAGTAAAACTGCGTGGATAATAAGCGCAGGTATAAGTTAACGCTTTTCTGTGAGCAGCAGAATTTAAGCTATTCCTCAATTAGTTTATCAACTTTGACATACTCGTACATACATATGCAACCTACACCTTTAAAGGTATTGATCAATTAGTAGATTTAAATGGTTACAAGGGCTGGATTCGAACCAGCGTGCATTTTTCAGCAAAGACTTTCATGAAGAGGTCTTGAAATGAAGCCTCTATTCTACCTTGTACTATATTATTATATACATTAAATAGAATTCATATAATAAATATGACCAGTTTCTATTTTGTTTCTCTTAGAAGTCATTTTCTGATTTTCTCTATCGTACTCCCAAGTAACTGCATAGACTTCAGGAAGTCCGTAAGCGATTTTGCCAGAGTTAGCTACTGCATACTTACATGCATCTTTAAAATCAATAAATGTTCCTCTATGTACGGGGTAGCAACCAGTATCTTCACCGTACACTTCATATAAAGTTAATTTTTCCATGTAGTTATCTTTTACTCGCTTTCTCTTCAAGTTCTTTTCTTATATGCAATATAGCTTCTTTACATTTAGGGCATAGTTTAGGAGATATATGATGCCCATATTCAAATTGACATCTTTCTAGCTCAGTTAATTTTATTGGCTCATTACAAACCAAACATCCTATAGATAAATAAGTCATGTTATTGCTCCTCTTTAGAATAAGGTTTTCCTTCAACCTTAAACTTTTCTCTTTTCCATATATAATTGAGCCAGGGTTCTCCTGTTTCGATAGCTTCCTGAAGGTTGAAAGTCATTTCAACTGCTCTTCTAACTACTGTACCTCTTTTAAGCTTCTGATTAGTCCTGATTGTTCTATCATACATATCAAGAACTGCATCTTCAAAATTATTAAATCTTAAGACATGTTCAGATTTTTGGATATCATAAGCAACAATACCCTCTATTTCAGCTTCATACTGACTACCTTTAGCTTCATTACAATCTTTACACATAGTCTGCATGTTATCGATATCATCTTTTCCTCCCCATCTTCTAGGAAGAATATGATCCTTAGTCATCAAAGTACCATCTTCTGCATAAAGATTAAAGTGTCTTCTATTTTCGATATTACCACCATCTCTATCAGCATCAAGCTTGAAGTAGGCACCTTCTTTACCACATACGCAACACTTACAACCTTTCTGATAAAAAGTAGCATACCTAAGAGATTTCTTATATACTTGAAATCCTTCAACTTCGATAGATTCTCTTGTATGTCTCGGCTGAGTTTTTATACTTAATGCTTCCTCTCCAAGCATATCAAATACTTCTTTTATAGAATAAAACATTGATCAATTCCCTCCATATTGAATCATTGCTATGATTAATCTAATAGTGATATATAAACTTACTGAAAAACAAGCTATTGAAAACCACACGCAAGCTTTATTATTTTCCTTATAAGATTGAATAAAAGGTGGAATGCAACATATAGTCGCTATAAAAGCTACTATAATCATTGTTAAATAAGCGACGATGTATTCCATTAGTTATTCTCCTTGTAAAACATAGTAACTTGCTGAATAGATTCTCCGGTTTTAAATTCCTTAGCTGCTTCAAGATCTTCCATAACTATATAATGCTTTTTATTAGTATAGTAAGAATCTTTTTCTATAAGAAGATAACAAGTTTTCTTTTTATATCCCGCTTGAAGTAATCCTTTAACGTCCATTAATAATTACCTCTATAATAATTATTCTCAGCTTCTGCTTTGCTAGAAAACTTTTTAGATATATTTATGCTTCCGCAATAGCCTCCGCCTCTCCACATATCAGCATTACAAACTTTCTTAATACCTTTAGCTTCAGCATCAGTAAGCTTTACAAGCTTATAGCCAGCTTCTTCTGCTGAATAAGTAATAATATACCAACCAGTGTTCATAAAATAAATCCTCACTTCCTTTTAATTACAATATAATTATAATATAAAACTGTTAAGTAATCAACTAATTACACGAATTTCCTCAATTCCTGAATAGGCTCAATGTCTATATGATGTTCTCCTTCATAATCCCATTCGAGTCGACAGTTATCATTTTCATCAATCTCAGTAACTACCATAACAGTATAGAAATAACGATGGCGAACTTTATCTCCAACCTCGATAACATCTTCGGGTCCCACAATACACTGCCCTTCATGATGAATATAAGCACAAGTATTAGGAATAGGCTCCTTGAAATCT
>JAEIGA010005694.1_pt1 | contig 18979 bp, 17 predicted proteins | sample 9270691 | NCBI WGS metagenome assembly JAEIGA01 (sample SAMN17057246, study PRJNA624740) | gut metagenome | biome: biome; isolation source: fecal sample | host: Bos grunniens | place: China: Xizang | collected 2019 | reverse complement strand
TGGCATGCGCGTCCTTGCCCAGCTTGCGGCGGATCAGCTCCGTACCGCCGAGCATGTTGCTCCACTGATCGTCGCCGCCGAACTGCATATTGCAGCCGTAGTGCTGGAAGAGGTAGTAGAAGTCATAGGACTGCATGATCATATAGTTGAATTCCAGGAAGCTGAGACCCCGCTCCATACGGTTCTTGTAGCACTCGGCCCGCAGCATGTTGTTGACCGAGAAGTGCGGCCCGACCTCGCGCAGAAGGTCGACATAATTCAGGTCCAGCAGCCAGTCGGCGTTGTTCACCATCAGGGCCTTGCCGTCGGAAAAGTCGATAAACTTCTCCATCTGCCGTTTGAAGCATTCTGCGTTGTGGTTGATGTCCTCCCGTGTCAGCATCTTGCGCATGTCAGTGCGCCCGGAGGGGTCGCCGATCATGGTGGTACCGCCGCCGATCAGGGCGATCGGTGTGTTGCCGGCCGCCTGCAGGCGCTTCATCAGGCACAGCGCCATGAAATGGCCCGCCGTCAGGCTGTCCGCCGTGCAGTCAAAGCCGATGTAGAACCGGGCCTTGCCCTCGTTCAGCATCTTCCGGATCTCGTCTTCGTTTGTTACCTGCGCGATCAGTCCGCGCGCAGTCAGTTCTTCATACACTCCCATTCCTGAACTCCTTACTTCTGTTTCTTTCCTGTTTTGAAATTCTCGGCATACTGCAGCTGTTCCTCCGCCGAGAGGAGGGTTGTTTCCGTAATGTGGTCGCCGCCGTGAAGACGGGCAAGTTCCAGCCGCTTTCCTTCGCGGTCAAGCAGCTCGACCTGTGTCATGGTTCGCTCGCCGGCCTCATTTTTCAGGATTACATAGTGCTGGTCAGCCATGGCGGCGATCTGCGGCAGATGGGTCACGCAGAGCACCTGCTTTTCGGCTGAGAGCCCTGCCAGATGCTCCCCAACGCGCTGGGCTGCGATGCCCGAGACGCCGGTGTCGATCTCGTCAAAAATCATGGTCGGTACGGGATCTCCCCGCGAAAGCACGCTCTTCAGCGCCAGCATGATGCGGCTGAGCTCGCCGCCCGAGGCGATGCGGCTGATACGGTCGAGCTCCTCCCCCCTGTTTGCCGACAGCAGGAAGCGCACCTCGTCTGCGCCGTTTGGGCCGAGCTTGCCGGTGTCGGCGACCTCGGTCCGAAAGCGGGCCGAGGGCATGCTGAGCTCATGAAGCTCCGTCTCCACCCGCTCGGCAAGCCTGCGGCCGGCCTGCACGCGCTCCTGGTGGAGCTTTGCCGCCAGCTCCGTACAGAGCTTCCGCTGCTTTTCCGCTTCCCTGTCAAGGTCCCGGAGGCGCTCATCGGAGGAAGAAATCTCGTCCAGCTCGCTGCGGCATCGTTCCAGATAGTCCTGCAGCTCGTCCGCCGGACGGCGGTATTTCCGTTCGAGACGCGAGATGTCTTTCAGCCGCTGCTCCAGGCGATCGTATTCCTCAGGAGAAAATTGCAGCGATTCCTGAAAATCGCGCAGCAGTTCCGCCGCATCCGAGAGCAGAAAACCGGCCTCGTCCAGTTTTTTCCCTGCCTCCGCCAAGTCCGGTGCCATGGCAGCGGCATGCCGGCAGTGCCAGGCGGCTTCCTGCGCCGTGTTCAGGGCGCCGCCGTCTCCGTCAAGAGCAGAGCGCGCACTCTGCAGCGACTCGGTCAGCTTTTCGGAATTGCGCAGCAGGTCTCTGCGCGCACTGAGTTCCTCCGTCTCGCCCGGTGAAACCGCGGCCTGTTCAAGCTCGGCAACCGTGTCACTGAGCAGGATCTGTCTGTGCTCCTTTTCCGCTTCATCCATCCGGAGTCGCTCCTGCTCCTCCCGGATGGCGCAGAGCTTTCGGTAAGCGGTGCTGTATACATCGAAAGAAATCTCGCCGAAGCTGTCGAGGGCGGAAAGATGCCGCCGCTCATCAAGCAGCTTGAGGCCGTCATTCTGTCCGTGGATTTCAAGCAGCGCTTCTCCCAGCGCGCGCAGCTGGTTCAGGCTGACCGGACAGCCGTTTACACGGCAGCCTGTTTTTCCGTCCCGGCTCAGCCGGCGCTGAAGAATAAGTTCATCCCCATCTGCCTCGATCTCGTTCTCCTCAAGCCAGCCGGCAGCATCCGAGCGTTCAAAGACGGCTGTGACGGAGGCCTTCTCGGCCCCGCCGCGGATCAGATCCCTGCTCACGCGTGCCCCGGTCACCGCCGCGATCGCGTCGATGATGATACTTTTGCCCGCACCGGTCTCACCGGTCAGGACGTTCAGGCCCGGGCCGAAACCGATATCCGCCTTTTCGATGACGGCAATGTTTTCAATCTGCAGTTCCTGTAACATGGGTCCTCAGCTCGGGATTCAAAACAGATTCCGGATTTCTTCGTACAGCCGCTGGGCAGCAGCGTTGTCGCGCATTGCCAGAAACGCCGTATCGTCCCCTGCCAGCGTGCCGACCAGGCCTTCGACCTTCATGGCATCCATGGCGCTGCAGGCGGCCGAGGCAAGGCCCGGAAGGGTCCGGATCACGAAAAGATTCTGCGCGATGTCATAGGACACGACGCTTTCCTTGAAAATCTTGCGCAGACGCAGCAGATGGTCGTCTGTATCGCGGCGTACGGAAACATAGCGGTAACCTCCGCCCGGAACGGTCTCCTTGGTCAGATGCATATCCCGGATATCCCGGGACAGTGTCGCCTGTGTGGTTTTGATGCCGTGCCGCTCGAGGGCATGCATCAGCTGGTTCTGGGTTTCGATTTCTTCCGTTGCAATAATCTCGAGAATCACTGTCTGTCTGTTGTTCTTCAAAACACCAGCTCCTTTCATACCAGTTTTTCGAGTTGACTGTAAAAATTGCGATTGCCAAGTTCAATCATTTTCACGATATGCTCGGAACAGGTAACAATCAGCCGGTCTCCGCTTTCCAGATCGGCCACGGTATAGCCGTCGACCGCAAGGTAGGCCCGGCGGCCGGTGAGTTTTTCGGTCAGGATCGTGACAGTCCGGTCCGGTGAGAGGACATAGGGCTTGGCGGACAGCGTGTGTGCACAGATCGGCGTCAGCAGAATGGCCCTGGCGTCCGGTTCGACAATCGGCCCTCCGGCAGAAAGAGAATAACCGGTCGAGCCGGTCGGGGTAGCGGCAATCAGGCCGTCACCGGAAAACGAAAACATCCTGACGCCGTCGGACCAGGCCGTAGGCCGGATACACTCGCCGTAGCCGTGAACCACGATGTCGTTCAGGGCACTGTCCTGCAGGATCGTCTCGCCGTCCCGCTGAAGCACCAGCTTCAGCATCATGCGGCAGCTGATCGGCGCATCCGGCTTGAGCGCTTGAGGCAGAAGTGAAATCTCATCCGGCTCCAGTGCTGTCATAAAGCCCACCGTACCGAGGTTCACGCCGATAATCGGCACTTCAAAAACCTGCAGCGCGCGCACGACCGCAAGGATCGTCCCGTCGCCGCCGAGAACGATGGCATGGCTGAGATCCTCCCTCAGGTCGGAGAGTTCCCGAACCGGAAGCCCTTCCGGCGCCTGCCAGCCCTCCTCCGCAAACACGGGCGTGACACAGGCCGGAAAGCCCATCCCCTGCAAAATGGCAAGGCATCTTTTCGTGCAGGAAAGCTGATCGTCCCGGAAAGGATTCACACATACAGCAATCATGGCTGACCTCCGTGTGCGGCCTCAACAACGGCCGTAATCAGTGAATCCGGCGTATGCTCCGCCGATTCGGTATTTCTCAGATGACAGAGGAACTCGATGTTGCCGTCTGCACCGCGGATCGGTGACCAGTCCAGGCCCTGCACCGCATAGCCGTCCTCCGCCGCGGCGTCCAGACAGGCGCGGATCACGGAGGCATGAACAGCCGGGTCCCGAACGATCCCCTTCTTCCCTACCTGTTCCCGACCGGCCTCGAACTGGGGCTTGATGAGGCAGATATAATCGGCATTCTCCTTCAGGAAGGGACGGATAACCGGCAAAATCAGCCGGATCGAAATAAACGACACATCCATGACGGCGAGGTCCAGCTTTTCGGGCACCTGCTGCTCCGTCAGGTAGCGCAGGTTGCAGCGCTCGATGTTCACCACGCGCTCATCCTGCCGAAGCTTCCATGCCAGCTGGCCGTAACCGACATCCACCGCATAGACCTTCTTCGCGCCGTTCTGCAGCAGCACGTCCGTAAAACCGCCGGTGGAAGCGCCGCAGTCGATGCAGGTTTTCCCCGTTGGGTCCACGGAAAAGACCTGCAGTGCCTTTTCGAGCTTCAGACCGCCCCGGGAAACATAGCGCAGTGTGCTGCCGCGCACTTCCGGTTCAGCCTCCGGCTTCACCTGAAGCCCGGGTTTATCCGCCCGGCGCCCGTCAAGATACACCGCGCCGCTCATGATGAGGGCCTTGGCGCGCTCCCTGCTCTCGGCAAAGCCGCGTTCAAAAAGAAGCTGATCCAGACGAATCTTATCCATGTCTCAGGTTTTTGCGCAGAGCCGCACAGCTTCCTGCACGACCGTCTGCGCGTCAATCTGGAAGTCACGCATCAGCTGTTCGCGGCTGCCGTGGGGAACGAGACCGTCGCCGAGATTCAGGAGCGCGGTGCGGACCGGAATGCCGGCCCTTGCCGCCTGGGCGGTCAGAACCGTCCCGATGCTGCCGGCGGAGCAGACCTCCTCGGCAATGATCATGCGTCCGGTCTTCTCAATCGACTGCCTCACCAGGGGGAAGACCTCTCCGTCGATCTCTGAGAGCTTGACAACGTCGGCCCGGATGTTCTTTCTCTCCAGTTCCTCCGCCGCTTTCAGCATCTCGCCCACCATCGTGCCGTAGGCTGCAAGGGTGATATTCTCTCCGGAACGCAAAAGGTATTCCCGTTCGACGTGCACATCGTGATAGCCGCACTCGCCGCCGCGGGGATAGCGCAGCGCCACCGGTCCGGTCATATCCGTGACGGCAGTACGGAGCATGGCGCTAAGCTCACCGAAGCTCGCCGGACACAGGATTTTCATTCCCGGCACGGTACGCAGATAGGAAACATCGAAGATGCCGTGGTGGGTCTCGCCGTCGCTTCCGACCAGGCCGGCGCGATCGAGGCAGAACACCACATGCAGCTTCAGCAGCGACACGTCGTGTATCAGCATGTCAAAGCCGCGCTGCAGGAAGCTCGAATAGACCGCAAACACCGGGATCATGCCCTGCTTGGCCATTCCGGCCGACATCGCCGTCGCATGCCCTTCGGCAATACCGACATCCTGAAAGCGGTCCGGATAGCGCTTCGCAAAGCCCTCGAGGCCGGTGCCGAGCGTCATGGCCGCTGTGACCGCGACCACCCGGGGATTCTGTTCGGCTATGCCGCACAGGGTCTCGCCGAAGCAGTCCGAAAAACTGCGGCCGGTATCCTTTATTTCACCGGTGTTGGGGTCAAAGGGGCCGACCCCGTGATAGATTTCGGGATGTTCTTCCGCAAAGGCGCAGCCCTTCCCCTTCTTCGTCAGCACGTGCACCAGCACCGGCTCTTCCATGTCACGGGCCAGCCGCAGGACCGATTCCAGATCTTTCAGGCTGTGGCCGTCCACAGGGCCGAGATAATTCAGGCCCATGGCGGAGAACATGTTCACCGGCAGCAGGCGTTCCTTCAGGAATTCCTTCACCTCATGGCTGAAGGCGTAAATACCCGGTGTCCGGGAAACCGCGTCCCGGTACAGCCGTTTGAAGCGGATATAGCCCGGGCGGATCCGCATGCTCTGCAGCAGATGGGCTGTCCCGCCGACATTCGGGTCGATGGACATGTTGTTGTCGTTGAGGATGATGACCATCGGCTCTCCGCTGGCGGCAGCCGCGGCCAGGCCTTCATAGGCAAGCCCGCCGGTCAGCGCCCCGTCTCCGAGAACGCAGGCAACATCATAATGCTCGCCGCACAGGGTCCTCGCCTTTGCCATCCCCACCGCGACCGAGACCGAGTTGGAGGCATGGCCGGCGATGAAGGCATCGTCATCGGCTTCACGCGGTTTGGGGAATCCGGAGATGCCGCCGTACTGGCGCAGCGTGCCGAAGCGATCCCGGCGGCCGGTGATGATCTTGTGGACATAGCTCTGATGCCCGACATCGAAAACGATGCGGTCAACCGCCGTGTCATAGACGCGGTGAAGGGCCAGGGTCAGCTCCACGGCGCCCAGGTTGGACGCCAGATGTCCGCCGGTCTTGGAAACCGACTCGACAAGGAAGACGCGCATTTCATCCGCAAGGGTTTTCAGTTCCTCCTCGGACAGTGCCTTGATATCCGCTGAGGAGTCAATTCTGTTCAATACATTCATATCTTCAATTCTTCCGTTCGGCTAGCTTTTCGGCAAAAGCCTCGAGAAAGGCCGTGTCCCGGAAAGCACCGCGCAGCAAAGCAACGGCCTCGTCCGTCAGGCGCCGAATCTCGCGGCTGCAGGCATCAGGGCCAAGCAGCGCCATGTAAGTATTCTTATTCTCTTCCCGGTCTGAGCCGACAGGCTTGCCGAGCTCGTCGGACGTGCTCAGCACATCCAGCATATCGTCACGGATCTGGAAAGCCAGGCCGATCAGCCGGCCGAATTGCAGGGCGGCTTTCTCCTGTTCCCGGCTTCCGTCGGCAGCCGCCGTGCCCATGGCACAGCTCGCCGCCAGCAGTGCACCGGTCTTCCGCAGGTTTATGTCATCCAGTTCATCCGCCGAGAGAGTCTTCCCCTCGCCGATCATATCGAGGTACTGGCCGCCGCACATGCCGTCCATACCCACGGCATCGGCAAGCAGATGGGCGCAGCGAAGCCGGGCGCTTTCCGAAACGCCCGCATGCAGGACGCTGCGGAAAGCCTCAGCCTGCAGCACATCGCCGGCCAGCGTCGCCACGCACTCACCGTATACGATATGATTTGTCGGCTTGCCGCGCCTGAGATCGTCATTGTCCATGCAGGGCAGATCGTCATGAATCAGGCTGTAGGCGTGCAGCATCTCGACCCCGCAGGCCACGTCCAGCGCATCCTCGGGCCTTCCGCCGCTGATGCGGCAGAATTCCAGAACCAGCATGGCACGGACGCGCTTGCCCCCGGCCAGCAGGCTGTAGCGTGCCGCCTCGGCAAAACCGTGCATCGGATCGCTTTCCGGCAGCCGGAAGTAGCCTTCCAGCGCCCTGTCTACCATTTTTTTATAGTTTTCTGCCGTCGGCAGCCACTCATTCTTCAAAGGGAATTTCCTCCGTCTCATCGTCATCTCCTCGTCGAAGCAGGCTGACCTTCTGCTCTGCCTCCTCCAGCTGACTGCTGCAGAGCGCAAGAAGACCCGACCCCTCCTCAAAGAGGCGGATCGATTCTTCCAGCGGGATATCCCCTTTTTCCAGATGGCTGACAATCTCTTCCAGCCGTTTCATGGCTTCTTCAAAGGAGAGCTTTTTGCGTGCCAAGGCTCAATTCCTCCTGTTTTTCAACTGTACATTCCGCGCTGCCGTCCTTCAGACGCAGGCGAATTCTGTCTCCGGGCTGCAGCTGGTGTACGCTTGTGACCGGATTCCCCTTCCGGTCCCCTGCAATCAGATAGCCCCGCGCCAGAACCTTCAGCGGGCTCAGGGCATCCAGGGCTGCGGCACAGTGTGTCAGGCGGTTTCGCTTTCCGATCAGCTGCCGCTGCCCGGCGGAGGAAAGACGCTCGCACAGGCGATCCAGCTCGAGCCTGCGCAGATCGACAAAGGCTGACGCGTCCTTCAGGACCGGCCGGGAAGCCTGCAGTTCCAGGCGCCGGTGCTTTTCGCGGAGCACGCGGTCCATCCCCTGGCGAAGCCGCAGCTCATATCCGTACAGATAATCGGCAATCTCCTCCCGGTCGGGAACGGCGATCTCGGCTGCGTTGGAAGGGGTGGAGGCTCGCCTGTCCGCGACAAAATCGCAGATCGTCACATCCGGCTCATGGCCGACGGCAGAGACAACGGGAATTCGCGATGCATAAACCGCTCTCGCTACCCGTTCGTCGTTGAAGGCCCATAGGTCCTCCAGCGAGCCGCCGCCCCGTCCGGTGATGATGAGATCCGCCGCAGATATGCTGTTCACCCAGCGGATCGCCTCGGCAATCTCGCCCGGAGCCTCAGCCCCCTGTACCCGCACCGGCACCACCAGCACCCTGGACAGAGGCCAGCGGCGGCCGAGAATACGGATCATGTCATGTACCGCAGCGCCGGCCGATGAGGTCACCAGCGCGATCCGGCCCGGGAAGGCCGGCAGCGGTCTTTTCCGGTCTTCATCAAAGAGACCTTCCTTCTGCAGTTTCTGCTTGAGCTGTTCGAAGGCAAGCTGCAGATCGCCGATGCCGTCGGGAATCAGGGCACTGCAGTAACGCTGATACGCACCGTCGCGCTGATAGACCCGCAGCGCACCGAGAGCACAGACCTTCATGCCATTCTCCGGGCGAAAGCGCAGCCTCACCGCACTCGAGCGGAACATGACGCAGCGCAGACTGCTGTCCTGATCCTTCAGGGTAAAATAGTGGTGCCCTGAGGGATAAACCTTATAATTAGACAGTTCGCCCAGGACAGCGAGATCGGCAAAGCGCAGATCAGACTCGATCCGGTCCCGGACAAGGGCGTTCAGCTCGCTGACCGTCAGAGTCAGGGCATCCGGCCTCATTCCGTCTGGGCAGGCTTCTCCGCCCGCAGGAAGCTGCCGAGCACCCCATTGATGAATGCGGCCGCCTCGGGAGAATCAAAGGTTTTGGCAAGCTCCACAGCCTCGTTGACGGACGCCCCTTCCGGAATATCGTCAAAATACAGGATCTCGCACAGCGCGGTGCGCAGAATGGCCCGCGTTGCCGCAGAAAGGCGCTCTGTCTTCCAGCCCCGCGCGTAACTGGCGATCTGATCGTCCAGTGCGGGCAGGTGTTCGGAAACCGTTTCAACCAGGCGTCGGATATAGGAAAGGGCTTTCTCGTCCGGCTGTTCCTCAAAGCCGGTATCCTCTCCCCTGAGTGTCTCATAATGCTCCGGCGAGAAGAACAGTTCAAATGCCTCGCCGGCAGACAGTTCATTCAAATCCATAGAAAACAGAAGCTGAACCGCGATCTGTCTGGCAGTCTTTCTGGTCATATCCTCCTCCGGTTTATCGGTCGAACGAGATGCCGGAGACGTGGACATTCACCTCCGCGTCCCCAAAACCCGTTGTCGCCTGAATCACATCCCGAACCGCATTCTGGACGGCCTTCGCCACACTGACCACATTGCTGCCGTAAGATACCGTGATAATGGCATCGGTAATGATCCGGTTGTCGTCAAGTCGGATCGTCACACCCTTGGGCAGGGTTTTCAGCCCGATCATCTCAGCCAGTTCCGCGCCGGCCGTGGTGGAAAGGCCGGAAACGCCCTCGACCTCGGTCACCGCCGCACGGACGATGCTCGAAATCACGTCCTCGGATATGTTGATGCTGCCGTTTTCTTCCCGGTAGCTGATATAGTTGTCGCTCATCATCGCGCCTCCATAATAATCATACAGAGTGATTGTATCACGAACTGCACAAAAAAGATAGTCTCATTTCGGAAAAAGCAATCTTCTGATTGAAACCTTTGCAGAAATATGGTATATTCTTTCCCACATCAGCTGGGAGGTCAGTTTATGGAAATGAAAATCATGCTTGCGGCGGCGCTGTTCTTCGCAGGCTTTCTTTGGGTATATCTCATTATCCGGCAGCTTCTCTTCAATCTTGCCGTCGCCTATCCGACCCTGAACAAGATGAAAGCACTCAAAGAGGATCTCATCGTGATCGGTGCCTGGCGCTATACGCATATTTCGATGGCCGTATGCATTCTCTTTTCCGCTGTGGTGCTTTTTGTCGTGTTCCGCTTCTGCCCGACCTACATGCTCATTTCGTTCGGGGTAGGCTCGCTGATCTGCTTTCTGTTTCTGGTCACGAAGATCAAACCGGAGAACAAAGCCATGTTTGACAGCTTCTGCAATGCCTACTGCCGTTTTGTGCCGGATGATGAGCTGAGAACCCTCATGTTTGAGAAGGAGTACAAAAAGATCGACCGGCGGCTGCGGGAGCTTGGCTGCAGCGCCAGCTTCGTTCCGGAGTTCAAAAAAGAATCTTAAGACAGAAGAAAACGGCAAAAACCATTTGCAGGGGGACGGTTCCGGTGGGACCGTCCCCCTGTCTTTGTTTTCTGCTGTCAGTCTTATGACAGTCTTAAGAGCATGGTTTTCTTTACCGCGCGGACAATGTTTTCATAACCGGTGCAGCGGCAGAAGTGCCCGGACATGCGGATGCGGATTTCCTCGTCCGAAAGCAGGCGGCCTTCGCTGAGGATCTCCGTCGCGCTCATGATCGCCCCCGGAGTGCAGAAGCCGCACTGAACGGCGGCCTCGTCAATAAAGGCCTGCTGAATATCCGAGAGCTCTCCGTTCGGGCCGGCAAGGCCCTCCAGGGTGAGAATCTCGCGGCCGTCCGCCCAGACGGCAAGAAAGAGGCAGGAATTGACTGCCTCACCGTCAACGAGGACGGTGCAGGCGCCGCATTCACCGACCTCGCAGCCCTTCTTCACGCTGGTCAGGCGAAATTCGCCGCGAAGAAAATCGGTCAGAGAAGCACGGACGTCCACCGCGGCTTCCCTCAGCCTGCCGTTTACCGTGCATCGGATCACCTGAATCTGCTTACTCATGGATGACACCCCCTGCACGTTTTACGGATTCCAGAAACATCCTCTTTGCCAGTTCCCCGGCGATTTGCTCGCGGAGCGCTCTGGATGCCCGCCAGCCGTCCCGGGGATGAATGTCCTGCAGAAAGGCTTCGGCGAAAAGCGCCGGAAGCTGCCCGTTCAGGCGCTGTCCGGTGACAGTGGCCTCCGCCGTAGAAGCCCGGGCGGGAAACGGTCCCAGTGCGCCGCCGAAGGCAGCCCGGGCTTTTTCGATCCGCTCGCCGTCCTCCGAGAGGCAGACGCTGACAGAGCAGTTTACAATGGAGGTGTCCAGCGCCTCCCGCGCGGCGTATTTCACCATTTTCCCTGCAAAGCCCCGGTATGCCCCGGCAGGGATCAAAACGGCCGTCAGCAGTTCTTCCGGCTTTTTGGCCACCGCTTTGGAGCCGAGATAGAAATCCTGCAGGGGGATGCAGTGCGTCCCTTCCGGCCCGAAAAGCTCAAGCTGTGCGTCCCAGGCGAGCAGTGTAGGCGGCGTATCCGCGGTCGGGGAAGCATTGCAGATGTTTCCGCCCAGAGTGCCGATATTGCGGATCTGCGGACTGCCGACCTGACAGGCAGCTTCCGCCAGCGGCGGAATACACTCCAGAATCACGGGGTCTTTCCCGAGGCGGGCAAAGCTGGTCAGGGCGCCGATCCGGAGCGTTCCGTCGGGCGTGCGGCTGATCCCCCGCAGGGCCTCAATACCGCGGATGCTGACCAGTTCCGCATTTTTCCGCTTTCCGTCCCGGATCTGGACCAGCACATCGCTTCCGCCGGCGATGATGCAGGCATCCGGGTGAGCGCAGAGCAGACGCACTGCCTCCTCGGCGTCCCCTGCCTCAAAGTAAGCCCTTATATCGTACATGCGGATCCCTCCCTTCTCGGAATCAGACCGGCCTTCACGAACGAGTCATAGAGATTCTGCGGGTCCATCGGGATTTCATTCAGGCCGACCCCCGTTGCGCAGAGCACCGCGCTGCGGATTGCCGGCGCCACCGCACAGACCGGTGTCTCGCCCAGGCCCTTTTCCCCGAAGGCACTGAAAGGTTCGGGGTTCTGAACGAACTCCGCCTTCAGCTCCGGATGGTCCGCACAGGTCAGAAGCTTGTAGTCCAGCAGATTGTTATTGAGGGGCCGTCCAGTCTTCGGGTCAAAAAGCAGCTTTTCGGACAGGCCGTATCCCAGGCCCATGCTCATGCCGCCGTGTACCTGCGCCTCTGCCAAGGCCGGATTGATCAGCACTCCCGCATCGTGACAGTTGACCAGATTCAGTACTTTGATTTTGCACAGAGCGATATCCACCTCGACCTCGGCGATCGTACAGCCCAGCGTATAGGGGGAGGTATTGATGAGACTGGTGCTCTCGGCGGAGAGGTGGTCGCTGTCGGTCCGATTGTACAGGACATCTTTGGCAAGCGCGCCGAGATCCATCATCTCAAAACCGTCGGAGATACGCACAATCTTTCCGTTTCGGACATCCAGATTGGAAGCCGGGATCCGGATCAGTTTTTCGGCGCGATCGAGGATCAGCGCCTTCAGCTGCAGACCTGTACGGCGGATAGAGAAGCCGGCCGCATGGGTCTGACGGGAGGCGTATGCCCCCGTGCCGAAGGGGCTGACATCGGTATCTTGAAAGGACAGGATGTGTACCCTGTCAAACGGTACGCCGACAGTGTCGGCAGCCATCTGACAAAAGACCGTATCCGCGCCCTGCCCGATCTCCGTTTCGCCCAGCTGCAGCTGAAGAGAGCCATCCTGATTCAGCGTCATACGGCAGGAGGAGGTCTCGAGCACGACCGGCGCAACGCCCGTGTCAAACCAGAAAACCGCCGCGCCGATGCCGCGCCGGAGATTGCCGGTCTGATTCCGGTATTCCCGGCGCTTCTGCACATAGTCGGTTATCTCCATCGCCCGATCCAGGCACTGGTTGAAGGAATCGTCATTCAGTGCCTTCCGGGAAACCGGATCCCAGTAGCCGACCGGCATCAGGCTGCGGCGCCGGACTTCCAGCGGCTCCATCCCCAGTGCAGCGGCAATATCATCCATATGGCATTCCATCGCCCAGGTGATCTGCGGGATTCCGTAGCCCCGCATGGCGCCCGCCACCGTCTTGTTCGTGAAGACGGTCCAGGCATCGATCTCCATGTCCGCACAGGGATAAAGCTGGCGAAAAGCCGGGAGGGCCGCTCCGGCGACGGCGTGGCCGTGTGAGGCATAAGCCCCCTGGTCTGACCATAGCTCCAGCTTCCGGGCGGCGAAGCTTCCGTCCGGGCGCATCCACGAGACCAGATGCATGCGAAAAGCGTGCCGCACCCGGTTGCAGTAAAAGGTCTCTTCTCTGGGCACATCCAGCCTTACCGCGTGTCCGCCGCACTGCAGGCAGAGCCAGGCGCACAGCGGTTCGTACAGGATATCCTGCTTGTTCCCGAAGCCACCGCCGACATAGGGCTTGATCACCCGGATCTGCCCGCAGTCCAGGCCCAGCGCCTGCGCTACGACCCTTCGCACCACGTGAGGAACCTGCGTGGAGGTCACCAGACGAATCCGCTGTTCCCTCATCTCGGCAAAGCAGATGAAGTTTTCGATGTGGCAGTGCTGCATGGTCTGGGTTTCATACCAGCCCTCCACCTTGACAAGCCAGGGCTCGGCGGCCGCCGTTGCATAATCCCCGTCCCGGATCTCCGTATGCTCCAGGACATTGCCCGGATATCTGCTGTGCAGCTGCGGTGCGCCATCCTTCATGGCCTCCTGCACATCCATCACGAAGGGGTATTCCTCGTACCGGACTTTGATCAGGTCCAGGGCCCGGGCCGCCGCCAGCGCGTTCTCGGCCACCACCGCCCCGATGTCATCCCCGTAAAAGCGGACCATATCCGTCAGGATCAGCCTGTCCTCAATATCCCGGAATTTGGTATCCGCTACCCAGGGGTGCCCGGGTGTCGCATAATAATGCTTTTCCTTCAGGTCGAAGCAGGTCAGAATTTTGACCACACCCTCGACCTTCTCGGCTTCCGAGGTGTCGATGGAGAGGACCTTTCCGTGCGCAACGGCCGCATGCAGAACACGGGCGACGTAAGCCCCGCTGTCACACAGATCATCGGTGTATTGCGCCTTCCCGGTCACTTTGTCATAGGCGTCGACCCGCTTTTCGCTTTTTCCGACAGCCATATCCGTCTTTCGCCTCCTTCTCGTGTATGGTGTTTCTGTATGAATATTCACATTATACAGGAAATCGACATGTGAAATCAAGTATGTTCTGATGCGGCAGTCACTCTTTACAGATCCGGAAAGCATCTGTATAATCAGACGCAGGACAGAGGAGGGATCAAGATGGCCGAAGAATTATATACCGTTGTCGTCGCCGATGACGAGCCGGGACTGCTGGAAGCGGTCTGCAGCATGATCCGCTGGGAGGAGATCGGCTTTCGCCTCGTCGGCAGTGCAGGCAACGGACTGGATGCCCTGCAGCTGGTAGAGCAGCTGCAGCCGGACCTGCTGCTGACAGACATTCAGATGCCTTTTATCTCAGGGACGGAGCTGGCAAAGAGCGCCCGCGAGATACAGCCGCTGATTTCCATCGCCTTTCTTTCCGGTTATGATGATTTTGAATACGCCCAGCGTGCCATCGAAAACCGTGTCATCTCTTATCTGCTCAAGCCGATCAGCATGGCCGAGCTGACCAATGCCCTGAAGGATATCCACGTCAAAATGGAGCAGCGCTTTCTGGAGCTCCGCCCGTCGGATGTGCGCGTCAGCAGGCATCTGGCAGCAGCCTCCCTCCTGCTGGATCCCTGTGTGGAAGCCGGCACCGGGACGGCGGAAAAAGAACTTCATGAGAGCGGCATGATCTTTACCCCTCCGTATGCCGTTTCGGTTTTCTCCACAGCGGTCCGCCATGCGGATCAGCGATCCGCGCACATGCTCGACCGCATCCTTCGAAAATACTTCAGCTGCTGCAGCTTTGCCTCCGGGGGCAGAATACTGAGTCTGGTCATCTCGGAAGACGGCTTTCAGCATCTCGGAGCAGCGCTGGACGAGCTGTATTACGCCTGTCGGCGCATGCTGGACGAGAATACCGTTCTTGGTATCAGCCGGGTCTATTCCGGTCTCGGCAGCTGCCGGGAAGCCTGTCGGGAAGCTGACGAAGCGCGCCAGCGGGCAGACGAGCCGGGAATCTTTCGCTACGAGGACCCGGCCGCAGATTCCGGCGCCGGATCTGCCGGCGGTGAGGCAGTTCCGGCACGCGACGGCGTCCGTTCTCTCTGCCAGCAGGCCATGCGCATCATCGCATCGGAATATCAGGATGAGAGTCTGAGCCTGAGTTCTGTCAGCGACCGGCTTCACGTGAACCCGAATTATCTGAGCGCCAATATGAAAAAATATGCCGGCGATACCTTCATAAACCTTCTGATCCGCGAACGCATGGAACACGCCCTTCAGATTCTTCAGCAGTCCGGCAGCGTCCGCATTGCGGAGGTCGCCTCCGCCTGCGGCTACAGCGACCAGCACTACTTCAGCTACTGCTTTAAAAAATACCACGGCATCAGTCCGGCAAGGCTCCGCCGCAGCGCGGAAGCGGAGGAGACCGTATGAAAAAGAACGGGATTCGCATGAGCACGCTGCTGATCTGTTCGATCCTCGGCATCGCGCTGCTCGTCCTGGCTGCCGCGGTCCTGCTCTTTTCGCGCAGCTATCAGCAGCAGCTGATCCAGACCGCCCGGACAAACAGCCTGCGTACCGTAAGCCAGGTCAGCGCAACGGTGGATCATTATCTTGCCGAGGTCAAAACCGTCATGCGTACGCTGGGCAATGAAATGACCGATTCGGAGGAAGAACGGGAAGAGTTTTTTGAGGTCTTTCTCCGCACACGGCCGGAGGTTGTGGCGGTTTCCACCTATGGCCCTGACGGCAGGCTCTCGCACTGCTATTCTGAGCTGGGTCCCCCGACGGGTATGGAAGCGGACGGTGTAAACCTCTCTCTGGATCTTAAGCGTCTGCACAGCGAGCCGTTGGGCTATGTCTCCGCGCCGCATGTCGTCACTTTTTTTGAAAAAGACTACCCCTGGGTCATCACGGTGGTCTCGCGGATGAAGGAAGGCCGGGGAGATCAGTGGGTCGCGCTGGATATCAGCTGCAGCGATATCGCCTCCTACATCAGCGAGAGCGGCATCGGCCATCGCGGCTACTGCTACCTGACGGACACCAACGGGGACATCGTCTATCACCCGCAGCAGCAGCTGATCTATTCCGAGCTGAAGGAAGAGGACACGGCGCTGATCGCCTCGCTGGAGGACGGCAGCTATGTGGAGGGCAGCGTGATCTACGCCGTCAAAACGCTGAGCAACGGGCAGTGGCGGCTGGTGGGCGTCAGCCATCTGCAGGAATTTTTGGCGGAAAGCCTGCGGCAGCTGGGAAGGATCCTGCTGATTCTTGCGGGTCTGGTGCTTCTGGCAACGCTGATCGTCAGCGCCCTGCTGAGCGCCTCGATCTCCCGGCCGCTGCGTGAGCTGGAAGCTTCCATGGAGCAGTTCGAGGAGGATGCCGACCGCTTTCACTATGATCCTCCCCGGCAGGGAATCCGCGAAATCCGCCGTCTTTCGGCTTCCTTCCGCGAACTGGTCGTCAAGCTCCAGCAGCTGATGAAAACCGTCCGTGAAGAGGAAATCAACCTCCGGAAAACCGAACTGCGCGCCTTGCAGGCACAGATCAACCCGCACTTTCTCTATAACACGCTGGATTCCATCTCGTGGATGTGCGAGCAGGGCAAGAACGCGGAGGCCGTCGAGATGGTCAACGCCCTGGCGCGTCTCTTCCGCATCAGCATCAGCCGCGGTCACGAGCTGATCCCCATCCGAAGCGAGCTGATGCACGCCGAAAGCTATCTGGAGATTCAGGCTTACCGCTATAAGAATCAGTTCACCTGGTCCATCGATGCCGACGAGCGCTGCCTGGACTATCTCTGTCACAAGATCACGCTGCAGCCGATCATTGAAAACGCCATCTATCACGGCATCAACGGGCTGGTTGATGACGGTGAGATCCTTGTCTCGGTGAAGGAGGACGGCGAGGACATACTCTTCACCGTCCGCGACAACGGCTCGGGCATGACGGAGGAGCAGATCGCCGCCATCATGCAGAAGGAGCAGAGCGATCACGCCGGAATCGGCATCAAAAATGTCAACGACCGGCTGACCATCTACTTTGGGCCCGCATACGGCATCCGCATCGAAAGCGAACCGGATCAGGGGACCAGCGTTTTTATCCGCATGCCGAAGGTAAAGGAGGAGGCAGACTATGAAAAACGCTAAGCTTCGCATCTCTGCAATGCTCCTGCTCCTTGCGGCACTTCTTCTCAGTGCCTGCGGGCATACCGAAGGCCGCGCGGCACAGTACAAAATCTATCTGATCACGAAATCGACCTCCACAGAATTCTGGCGCTCGGTGTTTGCGGGGGCCAACGCGGCCAGGGCAGAATACAACGTGAATCTTGTCATCCGCGGCCCGGACACGGAGGAAAACTACGCCGGGCAGAACATGTATATTCAGGAGGCTGTCCGCAATCACGCCGATGCGATCGTCTTTTCCGCCATCAGCTATACGGAAAACGCTGCCGCCATCGACGAGGCAGCGGAAGCCGGCATCAAAATCGTCGTGATCGACAGCGATGTCAATTCCTCCCGGGTCAGCGCCCGTATCGGCACCGACAACATTCAGGCCGGAAGAATCACCGCAGCAGCAGCCCTCGACACGGACGAGCAGCATCTGTCTGTCGGCATTGTGAACTTCGCCCAGTTCAGCCGGAACGGAGAAGAGCGCGAAATAGGCCTGCGTGAGCAGCTGGAGAAAGACCCCCGCGTCGAAGAAATTTGTACGGTCAATTCTCTGACCGATCACGACGCGGCACGTGAAAGTGCGACGGAACTGCTTCGGGAGCATCCGGAGATCAACATCCTGATCGGCCTGAACGAGCCGCTGGGCGTCGGCGTCGCCGAAGCCTCGGAAGAGCTGAAGCTGAAGGACCGGGTCCGCGTCATCTCCTTCGACTCAAACATCCGCTGCATCGAGCTGCTGCGGCACGGCGACGTCTCGGCCCTGATCGTGCAGAACCCCTATGCTATGGGCTATCTCGGGGTAGAAACCGCATGGAAGATCCTGGAGGGACAGAGCTTTCGCCCCGATCAGCTGATCGACACGGCCACCTCAATCATCACACAGGAAAACATGTTTTCCGTAGAAGGGCAGAAGGCGCTTTTCTCCTTCGGATAAGGCCTCGCGTGGAGAGCAAATTTGTCTTGTGCGCATTGCACAAAATTGTCCGTACATTTTTGACATCCTCCATGATGGAACTGAGAAATTTCAACTTTTTTCGCAAAGATAATCCATTGTTTTTTTCTTGTTCCGTTGCTAAAATGTTATCGTATGAAGGGGATAATCCCCCGAAAAAAACTGTATGGAGGAATGAAACATGAAGAAAGCTCTCGCAATTCTCCTCGTTCTGGTCATGGTTATGGCCTTCAGCGGCACAGCTTTTGCCGCCGGCGTCCCCAACGACCAGAAGCCCGTGATCTGGTTTAACCGCCAGCCGTCCAACAGCACGACCGGCGAACTGGACATGGATGCGCTGACCTGGAATGACAAGACCTACTATGTCGGCTTTGACGCCAAGCAGGGTGCCGAGCTGCAGGGCCAGATGGTCGTCGACTATCTGCAGGCCCACGGCGAAGGCCTCGACCGCAACGGCGACGGCGTCATCGGCTATGTCCTCTGCATCGGCGACGTCGGCCACAACGACTCCATTGCCCGTACCCGCGGCGCCCGCATGGCCCTCGGTACCGCTGTTCCCGACCCCCAGCAGAAGCTGACCGAGATCAAGACGATTGACGATGTTGACTCCTCCCCCATCGGCACCAACACCGACGGCAAGGCGACCGACGTTCAGGACGGTTCCATCACCATCGACGGCAAGGACTATATCGTCCGTGAGCTCGCCTCTCAGGAGATGAAGAACCAGGCCGGCGCCACCTGGGATGCCCCCACTGCCGGCAACGCCATCAACACCTGGAGCGCTGCCTTCGGCGATCAGATCGACGTGGTCGTCTCCAACAACGACGGCATGGGCATGGCCGTGTTCAATGCCTGGTCCAAGGAGCAGGGTGTTCCCACCTTCGGTTATGACGCCAACAGCGACGCCGTTGCCGCCATCGAAGACGGCTACTGCGGCACCATCTCCCAGAATGCCGACGTTCAGGCTTACCTGACCCTCCGCACCCTGCGCAACGCGCTTGACGGTGTGGACATTATGACCGGTATCAGCATCCCCGATGCTGCC
>JAEIGA010005693.1_pt1 | contig 18982 bp, 16 predicted proteins | sample 9270691 | NCBI WGS metagenome assembly JAEIGA01 (sample SAMN17057246, study PRJNA624740) | gut metagenome | biome: biome; isolation source: fecal sample | host: Bos grunniens | place: China: Xizang | collected 2019 | reverse complement strand
GGCGAGTTTACTCGCAAAACGACCATACCCCAACAAAAAAACCTCTACACAATGTAGAGGTTTCTCGGACCTTAGCCTTATCAGAGGTCTGAAGCGGATTCGAAGCGAGGAGTAAACACCTCCGAGCTCGCGGGGATACCTTATAAGCGAAGCGAATAAATATCATTTTATCCCCGCAACCCTGCCATCAAAAGGTGAGCAATCGCACGACAAAAGTCCGAGTTCTCCGAAAAGGAGAATGATTTTGTTGGGGTGGGAAGGGGCGAGTTTACTCGCAAAACGACCATACCCCAACAAAAAAACCTCTACACAATGTAGAGGTTTCTCGGACCTTAGCCTTATCAGAGGTCTGAAGCGGATTCGAACCGCTGTAGACGGTTTTGCAGACCGTTGGTTAAGCCACTCGCCCATCAGACCATTGCCGTCGGTTGCAATTATCTCGCAACCATTCGGAGTGCAAATATACAAAAAAATCTAAAACTACCAAAACTTCTGCCCAAGATTGACGCTTTTTCCGAAAAATTACTAACTTTACATCGTTATACCGCCCTGCCGAAGCACTTTTTTTGGCTTAGGGGTATAGATTTTTTGCGACATATACTTTTTTATTAACGTGTAGCTATGGCGTTACCTTTTGAGGATATAGCCCTTACTTTTGTCCCTTCGTTGGGGCAGCGAGGTGTGGCTCATCTGCTCGATACGTTCCACTCTGCTGAGGCTGTCTATGCCGCTTCGGAGCAGGAGCTTGTTGAGCGTGCCGAGCTGCGTGCCGACATAGCACGAGCCATTGTGCGTCGTGCTGGCTTTGGTGAGGCGGAACGTGAGCTGGCTTTTTGTCACAAGCACTCCATCACAGCTTTAGCCTCTACCGATGAGCGTTACCCCACACTGCTGCGTCAGGCTGAGGACTACCCTGCGGTGCTGTACGTTATGGGCGAGGTGTCGGCTCTGAGCCAGCGGTCTGTGGCATTTGTCGGCACCCGTAAGATGACGCCTTATGGCGAGCGTGCCACTACGGAGCTTGTCGAGGGCTTGGCGGCGTTGGTCCCCGATGTGAATATCGTCAGCGGTCTGGCGTATGGCATCGATGGTGCAGCCCACCGTGCTGCGGTGTTGTCGCACCTGACATCTGTGGGTGTTGTCGCCAATGCACTGCCCGCCATACAACCCACTGCCCACCGCAATCTGGCTTATGAGATGATCTCGCGTGGTGGTGCTGTCGTTACCGAGCTCAGCTCGCAGACTAAGCAGAATGGGCGTTATTTCATCCCTCGCAACCGTATCATCGCCGCCCTGTCGGCAGGTGTCGTTGTTGTTGAGACGCCCGACTCGGGAGGCTCTCTCTCCACGGCAGCCTTCGCTGAGAGCTATTCGCGTTCTGTTATGGCTGTCCCGGGGCGTATGACCGATGCCACGTCGCGTGGCTGCAATAGGCTTATCAGCGAGCATCGTGCCCGCATAATACTCTCTGCCGAGGATATCGTCGATGAACTCAGGTGGGAGTTGCAGGTCGGGGAGGTTGCCGTCGCTGCACCTAAAGACCTCTCTCTCAGCGATGATGAGCAGCGTTTCGTGGCTCTCTTTGCAAGCGAGCCTCTGCCACTTGATGTGCTGCGTGAGCGTAGTGGCTTGACGGCAGGTGCTCTGTCGCTTATGTTGATGAATCTGGAGCTCTCGGGGGCTATACGTCAGCTCCCGGGCAATAAATACGAAAAGTTGATATGACACTTATAGATACCCATTCGCACCTCTATGCCGAGGAGTTTGATGCCGACCGTGAGGAGGCTCTGGTGCGTGCCCGTGAGGCAGGTGTTGAGCATCTGTTGCTGCCTGCCATCGATGGCGAGAGCCACCAGCGTATGCTCTCGCTCTCGCTGTCGCACCCTGAGCTCTGCACCCCTATGATGGGACTGCATCCCACCTCGGTCAACGACAACCCTCGCTGGCGAGAGGAGCTTGAGCAGGTGAGAGGCTACCTCGCCGAGCCACCTGCGGGTGTGCGTTTTTGTGCTGTTGGCGAGATAGGTCTCGACTACTATTGGAGCAGCGACTTCGTAGAGGAGCAGCGTGAGGCATTTGTTGAGCAGTGCCGTATGGCTGTGCAGATGGATATGCCTGTGGCTGTGCATACGCGTGCGGCGTGGGATGATATGTGTTCTCTTCTGGAGCAGGAGTCTGCGAGGGCGAGCAAGCAGGGTGGTCGTCTCAGAGGTGTTCTGCACGCCTTCAGCGAGGATGCCACCACCTACGAGAGGCTGCGTCGTGTGGGCGATTTCGTGTTCGGCATCGGTGGTGTCGTCACCTTCAAGAAGAGCATCGTCGCCGAGGCTGTAGCCGCTATGTCGCTGGATGATATCGTGTTGGAGACCGACTGTCCCTACCTCACCCCTGTGCCCTATCGTGGCAGGCGTAACGAGTCCTCCTACGTGCGTTACGTGTGCGAGCGTGTGGCTGATATAAAAGGAGTGTCGGCTGAGGAGGTGGCTCGTCGCACGAGTGACAATGCTCGCCGAATGTTTGCAATAGAGTAAAAAATCAAAATCAATAATTATAATAGTCATTATGCAGCGAATACAGGTCAACAGGAGTAGCACCTGCCCGACAATCTTACTCATCTATACGGGCGGTACTATCGGTATGAAACGCGACGAGGAGAGTGGTGCTCTGGTCCCTTTCGACTTCAGCGGAATATATGAGGAGTTCCCCTCTATCAAACGACTGCACGTCAATATCGATGTCTACACAATGCCAAAATTGATAGATTCATCCAACGTGCAACCCTCCGATTGGTGCGATATCGCCGAGGTCATCCGTGACCACTACGAGAGCTATGCGGGCTTTGTCATCCTTCACGGCACCGACACTATGTCCTACACCGCTTCGGCTCTTAGTTTTATGCTCGAAAACCTCTCCAAACCGGTGGTCTTCACAGGTAGTCAGATACCTATCGGCGTGCTGCGTACCGATGGTCGCGAGAATCTCATCACCGCCATCGAAGTCGCTTCTGCTCAGATAGATGGCAAGCCCGTTGTGCCCGAGGTGTCGCTCCTCTTCCACAGCCGTCTGCTGCGTGGTAACCGCACCCATAAGGGTAGTGCTGAGGAGCTTGATGCCTTCCGTTCTCCCAACTATCCGTCACTTGCCGAGGTGGGTGTCAAGATGGTCTATAACCAGGCGGCTATCGCACGCCCCAAGGAGGAGTGCCGCGAGCTGCGTATAGCCACTATGCTGAGCGAGGGTGTCGCCGTCATCAAGCTCTTCCCGGGCATTGGCGAGTATACGCTCCGTGCTATCCTCTCTGTCGAGGGACTGCGAGGTGTTGTCCTCGAGACCTATGGTGCGGGTAATGCCCCTACGAGCGAGTGGTTTCTGGAACTTATGCGTCAGACCGTTGAGCGAGGTGTCGTCGTGATGAATGTCACCCAGTGCGAGAATGGCTCTGTCGAGATGCAGCTCTATGAGACAGGTCAGCGATTGGAGGCTGCAGGCGTGCTCTCGGCATACGATATGACCACCGAGGCAGCCATCACCAAGCTGATGTATGTCTTGGGCAAAAACCTCCCAAAGGAAGAGACCCTGCACCTGCTGAAGACTCCGCTGCGAGGCGAGTTTACTTTGTAAAGAATGTGTCTATAAGGTGATTTCTGCGTTGTGCTTGAGTTCAAAATCCTCACATACGCTCAGTATGCTGCGGTTTTTCACTCTTCGCGAGCCTTGAAATCCCTCTTCTATACCCATTCTTGGGGGTTTGCGTTTGGCGAGTTTACTTTGTAACTGTTGCGAATAAAAAAAATAATTCGTATATTTCGGCTCGTAAAGTGTGTCAAAATGTTCTTTTCGCTGCGAGGCGGAGTGGATTTTTGGCGTAATATACTGTCCGACAGAGGATTGCGACACTCTTGCGATGTTGTCTGATGAATCCTCGGGCGTAGGGCAGGGCAGCAAAATAGTGAGTATAGAGAGACTAAAACGAATTTATTAAGTATAAAAATTTTACAAACACTAATTAAAAATCATTAAAAAAGTTATGAAAAAAATTTTTATGTCTTTGTCAGTAGCCGTTCTCGGTACTGCACAGGCTTTTGCACAGAGTGCAAATGAGGTAGCTGAGGTAGCTCAGGACACAACTGCTCAGGCTGTTGCTGAGGTAGCAGAGGCTGTAGCTCCTGTTTTGGAGCAGCCAGTAGGTATGCACCAGGTATTGATGCAGAAGTTCCTCGAGGGAGGTTGGGGCTGGATGTTGCCAGTATTGGTATGTTTGGTTCTCGGTTTGGCAATCGCTATCGAGCGTATGTTGTTCCTCTCTTTCTCTAACATCAACACTAAGAAGTTCATCGCTAAGGTTGAGGCAGCTTTGGAGAACGAGGGTATCGAGGCAGCAAAGGAGATTTGCCGCAACACACGTGGTCCTATCGCTTCTATCTACTATCAGGGTTTGATGCGTTACGATCAGGGTATGGACGCTGTTGAGAAGGCAGTTGTTTCTTACGGTTCAGTACAGACAGGTCAGATGGAGTCAGGTTTGAGCTGGATGGGTCTTTTCATCGCACTTTCTCCTATGTTGGGATTCATGGGTACCGTAGTAGGTATGATCGGTGCATTCGATGCTATCCAGGCAGCAGGTGATATCTCTCCAACCCTCGTAGCAGGTGGTATTAAGGTTGCGTTGTTGACTACTTTGATGGGTCTTATCTCTGCAGTTATCATTCAGCTTTTCTACAACTACATCGTATCAAAGATCGACACTTTGGTTAACAAGATGGAGGATGCGTCAATCACTTTGATTGATATGTTGAGTGCTTACAGCAAGAAATAATTTGACCTTAAAAGATTAGAAATACAATGAAATCAATTTTGAAATATTTGCTTGTGGCGGCTATGGCAGCTACATTGGTTCTCGTTCTGTGGGCTGTTAGCTCTACTCCCGAGATCAATGTAGAGACCATCGGCGACGACCTCAAAGCAGGAATCGTTGACCCAGTTGCAGTAGGCTGGAACCTCTATTGGGGTTATGCGTTGCTCGCAGTAGCAATCGTATCGGCTATCTTCGCTGCAGTATGGGATATGGCACAGAAGCCAGAGAGTATTTTGGGCACAGTCATCTCATTGGTAGTTGTAGTAGCCGTAGTTGTTATCGCTTGGTTTGTAGCAAATGGCCACACCTATCAGATTGTTGACTTGCAGAATCAGTCATACTTTGCACGTCCTGAGACTATTATCACCGATGCAAGCATCCTGGTGACTTACGTAGTAGCAGGTGGTGCTATCGTGGCAGCTATCTATTCAGCAGTTAGTGACGCACTTAAATAATAAAGAAGATTAACAATGGCAGGAAATAAAAGAACAATCCAGGAGATTAATGCCGGTTCTATGGCCGACATCGCTTTCTTGCTGCTTATCTTCTTCCTTGTGGCTACCACAATGAGTAACGACAAGGGTATTATGCGTACGCTGCCTCCAATGCCACCCGAGGATCAGAAGCTCGAGGACCAGAAGGTTAAACAACGTAACCTTATGTTGGTTTTCGTGAACTCACGTGGTGATGTTATGGCATCTAATGGTGCAGACCAGCAGGGCCAGAACTTCAACATCCGTGATAAGGCTGATGCTCAGCGTCTTACCGAGAAGGTTCAGGAGTTTGTTCTCAACTTGAGCAACGCCGAGAATCTTCCTGAGAAGAAGGAGGTTGACTTGGAGATGCCCGATGGAAGTAAGACTAAGTACAGAGAGAGTTTGGGCGTTGTCTCATTGCAGACCACCCGTGATACAGACTACGAGACCTACATCCTCGTTCAGGATGCTTTGACTCGTGCTTTCAGCGAGGTACGTAACATCGCCTCAATGAGTCTGTTTACAGGTCGTCAGTTTGCCGATTTGAGCAACGACGAGAAGAAAGTAGTAATCGATGCGGTGCCTTTGAAGATTTCGGAGGCTGAGCCACGTCAAAAAGGACAGAAGTAGTATGGCAGTAATGAAGAAGAAGGGTAGCAAGGGACTACCCCCCATTTCGACAGCATCGCTTCCTGACGTGATCTTTATGATTCTGTTCTTCTTTATGGTTTCTACCACTATGCGTGAGCAGGAGTTGTTGGTATCATACCAGCTTCCACAGGCTACCGAGGTGCAGAAGCTCGAGAAGAAGAACCTGGTAAGCTATATCAATATCGGTCGTCCTGTGTTGCATATGCAGGGCAAGTATGGTACAGCTTCACAGATTCAGCTCAACGATGCTTTCAAGACAGCAGACGACATTGGTACATTTATCGCAGCCGAGCGTGAGGCTCTCGATGAGGCGGATCGTATCTTTATGACCACCAGCATCAAGGCAGATAAGGGTACTAAGATGGGTATCATCACCGACGTGAAGCAGGCTCTCCGCCGTGCTCACGCTCTGAAGATCTCTTACGCAGCTATTGAGCCACGTAAGTAATCCCAATACCTTATATATTAATATAGGTGTCCGCGTGGACACCTATATTTTTTTGCCCCTGCCGCTTGGTCTTGCGGCTCGCTCAATCTTTTCTAAAACTTTTTCCAATACCAAAAATCGATTTGATAGTCATAGGTTAATGAGTGTGTGCACCATCCGCATTTTTTAATATTTTAATTAATAAAACTATCGCCGTGATAAAAAATCACAAAATAATTGCAAAATATTTTGCATATGACAAAAATAACCCTATCTTTGTGTTAGCAAAGTGGGCAATGCCCACGATTCTCATTAACCTAACTAACCTAACACGGGTGGTAATCTGTCGTGAGACTAATTACCACCATTCTTTTTTTTATAGGCTTGTACGAGTGTGATTGGGATGGTGTAGTAGTAATAGTAGTAATGGTAATAGGGTAGTCGTAGAGTAGTCGGTGAGTGCCACCATACAATGTGTAATTATTCATTGATTTAACTTACATTGTTATAACAATGTAAATAGTTACTAATTGCCCATTACTCATTTAAGTATCCTCCCCTTTCTTTTACGCCATTGTTGTATCATATTCTGCCAATCTACCCGTTGGCGACCTCTGCCTATGGCAAATCCCACACGTTTTACCTAACTTTGTCTGCGGTGGCTGATAATCATAAAACTATAATAAAACCAACATAAGATGAAAAAGACACTTTTACTTGCATTTGTGGCATTTCTTTGCTCGTGTGGCACTCTTAGCACCGAGCCCGCCATCGATCCTATCGACTATGTACGCCCTACGCTGGGCTCTATCCACAGCCGCTGGTTCTTCTTCACCCCTGCTGCCGAGCCTTTCGGTATGGCTAAGCTGGGTGCTTCTACAAACGGTACCTACGGCAACGAGCAGGGCTGGGAGGCTGTAGGCTACGAGGATGGTCACACCTCTATCGATGGTTTCCCTTGTCTGCACGAGTTCCAGATTGGCGGTATCGCTTTGATGCCTGCCGTTGGCGAGCTCAAGACCACCTCGGGCACGCTGGAGAATCCCGATGAGGGCTGGCGTTCACGCTTCGACAAGGCTGACGAGTATGCCACTGCGGGCTACTATTCTGTCCTGCTCAAGGACTACGATGTGCGTGTTGAGCTCACCGCTACGTCGCGTGTAGGCTATCAGCGTTACACCTTCCCTGCGAGCGACAACTCACACATCCTCTTCAATATCGGCAACCGCCAGGGCGAGAGTGGTGCTGTGCAGGATGCATATGTGAAGATGGTCGACAGCAACACCATCGAGGGATGGGTCGTAACCGAGCCCGAGTATGTCAAGAAATATCAGGCGGGAGCCTCTGTTGCTATGTATTTCTACGCCAAGGTTGACAAGGCACCAGTCTCTACCTCTGTTTTCGTTGAGGGTGGCGAGCCACGCGAGGGCAGCGAGATCTCTGGCAAGGGTGCTATCCTCTCGCTCAACTATGCCACTGCGGCTGACGAGCAGGTTGTCGTTAAGGTCGGTTTGTCATATACCTCTGTGGAGAACGCACGTCTCAACCTCGAGAGCGAGGCGAGCGACCTCTTGTTTGACGAGGCACGCGAGGCTACACAGCTCAAGTGGCGTGAGCAGCTGGGACGCATACGCGTCGAGGGTGGTAGCGAGGAGAGCAAGATTAAGTTCTATACGGGTCTCTACCACGTGCTTCTCGGTCGTGGCTTGGCGAGCGATGTCAATGGAGCATACCCTCGCAACGATGGCACTGTAGGACAGATTGCTCTTGGCGAGGATGGCAAGCCACTGCACAACCACTACAACACCGATGCTGTGTGGGGTGCTTATTGGAATCTCACCACTCTGTGGGCTATCGCTTACCCTGAGTATTACAGCGACTTCATCAGCAGCCAGCTCCTTGTCTATAAGGATGCGGGATGGCTTGGCGATGGTATCGCTGCGAGCCGTTATGTGTCGGGTGTCGGCACCAATATGGTCAGCATCGCTATGGCGGGAGCCTATAATAGTGGCATCCGCAACTACGATGTCGAGCTCGCTTATGAGGCAGCTCTGAAGAATGAGATAGGCTGGCAGGATCGAATCGAGGGTGCGGGCAAGACCGATGTTGGTCAGTTCGTCAAGCTGGGCTATGTACCTTACGAGGACAGCATCTTCTTCGGCACACACCCTGGTGGCTCGCAGTTCTCGGCATCGCATACTGTGGAGTATAGCTTCAGTGCCTATGCTGTTGCTCAGTGGGCAAAGACTCTGGGCAAGAAGGCAGACTATGAGCTCCTTATGAATCTCAGCAAGGGCTGGGAGCGTCTCTTTGACGAGGAGCTTAAGCTCATTCGCCCACGTGTCGTTGGTGGCGAGTTTATCGACAACTTCAATCCTTTAGAGTCTTGGCGAGGCTTCCAGGAGGGTAACTCTATGCAGTACACCTTCTTCGTGCCTCATAACCCTACCCGTTTGGCGGAGAAGATGGGCAAGGAGGCTTTCACCTCACGTCTCGACTCAGTCTTCACCGAGGCACGCAAGACCATCTTTGGCGGCGGAAAGGTTGTCAATGCCTTCTCGGGCTTGCAGAGCCCTTATAACCACGGTAATCAGCCATCGTTGCATATCTCGTGGATGTTCAACTTCGCAGGCAAGCCCTATCTGACGCAGAAGTGGACACGCCTTATCTGCGACGAGTTCTACGGCACCGATGGCGAGCACGGCTATGGCTATGGTCAGGACGAGGACCAGGGACAGCTTGGTGCTTGGTATGTTCTGGCTGCTATGGGTTTGTTCGATGTGCAGGGTGGCTCTTGCTCTGAGCCTACCTACCAGATAGGCTCTCCTCAGTTCGATAAGATTACTATCCGCACGTCGGCTGAGGGCCCCGAGTTTGTCATCGATGTCGAGGGCAACGCCTCTGATGCCTACTATGTGCAGTCTGCAGAGCTCAATGGCGAGAAGCTTGACAACTGCTGGTTCTACCGCGATGTGCTCACTAAGGGCGGCACGCTCAAGCTCACTATGGGCACCGAGCCTAATGAGCAGTGGGGTGTAACCGTACCACCTGCCATCAGCGAGTAGTTTTAATACGGTCAAAGGTCGCCTCCACTGAGGCGACCTTTTTTCATTATCTCTCGGAATGCAACCCATCATTCCCCAATCTCTCATATATTTACTTTATCTTCCCTTGTCTGCTTCTGCTCGGCTACAAGCTTGCTTGTTAAGCAGGGTAGTCAACAACCGACAAAAGGGCTTTTGATAAAGCCCTCCGAAAACCGCAAAAAACGCACGCAGAAAGAATTCTTTAGAACGGATAACCCACGCCGAAGTTCAGCGACGTGTTCTTCCACCTCAGGTTGCTTATCCACCTCTCGCCCTCGGGACGGTTAGGGTTGTGCAGCTGGATACCCCAGTCCAGACGCAGTATGGCAAACTCTATGTCCAATCGCAGACCTACACCTGTGTTAAATCCGAGCTGCTTGTAGAAGCTATCTATGTGGAATACTCCCTCCGAAGGAACCTGAGCCTTTGAGCCACCTAAGTACCACACGTTACCTAAGTCAAGGAACGTAGCACCGTGGAACATACCCCATATAGGGAAGCGGAACTCCACGTTTGCCTCCAGTCGCATATCGCCCATCTGCACAGGGTATGCTGTCTCCTGGGCAGGTGTGTTACCCGGTCCGAGTGTTCGTGGTGCCCAGCCTCGCATACTGTTGCTACCGCCGACATAGAACATACGGTCGAATGGCAGAGCTGTCGAGTTGCCGTATGGCACACCCACGCCCGCAAATATTCTTCCTGCCAGGGCAGTCTTCTCGCCTAACACTATCTTACGACTTATGCTTATGTCGCCACGTACATACTGTGAGTAGGGTGTTCCGAAGAGGTTGTATTTACCCTCGCTGCTGCGGTCCATAAATGCCACACCTATCAGGTTGAGCAGGTTACCTGCCGACTCAAAGTTGGCACGCAGCAACGTAGCACTACCACCCACGTTCTTGTTCTGGTTGTTATAGACGTACGACGCCGATAGTCCGAGTATGGCTTGTGAACGGTAGCTCTGACGCAGATACTCGTTCTGCAGTGAGTTGAAGAATCCCTCGTTTATGTATCCCACCGATATCCAGTTGAAGTCTATCGGACGCAGCTGGTAGAAGTAACGACCGTTGAGGCTCTGCCACGAGTAGCTCCACGCCACACGCGACAGGTCGCGACGGTAGTATGGTCGGTCCTGATAGTTGAACGATGCCTCCACCTTCGTGCGTGGCGAGTTGATGTTACGTGTCGATATGTTGAATGGTGTGATAAATCGTGGGAACGACAATCCTACGGCGAAGCCTAACTCGTTGGCACGACGCTTCACTGCGTTGGGTGCTTTCATATACTCATATCCAAATGTCACGGAGGCATCCAGAGTCTCCATACCCTTGAATATGTTACGGTTCTGATATCCCGCTGTTGCCGACACACCGAAGAATGACGATGTCGTGCTTCCCTCGAGCTCCACGTTGAAGCTCTGCTTGAGTGTTGGTGAGCATAACACGTAGCAACGCAACATACCCTCCTCTACATCGCTGAAACGCTTTGGCGTGTATGGCTCGTCACCCTCTCCGGCGTAGTTCATCACGCGACGCTCATCCTCACCTACGGGCATCTCCTCGAAGATGATACGCGTGCTCTTGAAATATCCCACCGACATTATGTCGTTGTACGCACGCTCCACCTGCGATGCGTTGTAGAGGGTGTTCACCGAGAGAGGTATCGCCTCGTGCAGCACCTTCTCACGCACGTTGGGCTTGCCGTCGGTCACTATGTTGAGTCCACGGTAGTATGTCGTGTCGAGCAGCGTACGATACTGCTCCGAGCGAGCTATCGTAGGGTTGTAGTTGGGCAGTATATCTATCTCTGCTATGCGGTATATGCGGTTGTTATCCATTATCGCATCACCTCGCTCGTTGTATCCCGTCACGTTACGACGCACCACCATACTCACCTTAGCACGGCGGTTGCCTCCCATCGTGTCGACGCGGTATATGATGTTGTTCACCGAGAAGTTGAAGTAACCTCTGTCGTTGAGGTAACGTGCTATGCGTGCACGCTCCTTGTCGAGCAGTGTTATGTCGAAGCGGTCACCCTCGCTTATGAGCGAGTTCGCTGTGTCAGCCAACACCACAGGCTCCAGCCCCTCGTCGCGGAACTCGTAGCTGAGGCTCTCTATGTAATATGGCTCGCCCTGTGTCACGCTGTATGTGACATACGCACGGTTACGTTTGCGTGTCGTGTCTACGGCGAATGTCACCTCCGAGTCGTAGTAACCTCGCGAGTCCATATATGTCTTGAGGTTTTGTGCACTCTTCTGGGTGAGCGACATATCGAGCAGCACAGGCTCTTCGCCTATGCGTCGCTTCATCTTGTTCCACCAGTTATCCTTTGCGGGGTTTGCCTTGTTGTATACCCAGACATAGAAGTTTGTGCCTAAGAAGTGCTTGTTGGGTGTCTGACGCACATACTGTTCAAATGTCTCTGCCTGTATGCGGTCAGCCTTTGGTGTGTGCCTATCTGTCTTGATATCAACATCTTGCACAAGATACTCACCCTCTCCCAGATGGCGTGTCACGCTACACGCCGAGCATACTATGCTCAGCAGTGCCACTATCGCTATCTGTCGCAACACTCTCATCTTTCGCTGTTGGTTACAAAATTCGCTCCGTGCGTATGTTACCCGTAGGGTAAATAATCCTCCAAAATTAGTAATTTTTCGTTGTTTACACAATACGGAGCCCGCAAAATTCAATTTCTTGGCTCTTGGTGGGGAGTCGTTGCGATAAAATTTGTACTTTTGTTGTCAACAAAACCTATCGAAATGACGATGAAAGAGAAGTTTATGATGGCGGGCACTACGGCCCTGCACGTCGCCGACAGTGGTATCGGCGAGAAGACCATCGTGCTGCTGCACGGCTATTTGGAGTCTATGTATGTGTGGGACGACTTTGTGCCGCTGCTCACCCCTTCGATGCGTGTCATCACGCTCGACATCCCTGGTCACGGTATCTCCGAGGTGAAGGGCGAGGTACATACTATGGAGCAGATGGCTAATGTGGTGAAGGATATGTTAGACGCTATGGGCTTGGAGCGTGTCACCCTCTGCGGACACTCTATGGGTGGCTATGTGGCGTTGGCTTTCTGCGAGCGATACCCCGAGCGATTGGACGGAGTGGTGCTTCTGAGCTCGTCACCTATGCCCGACACGGAGCTTAAGCGAGAGAACCGTCGTCGCGAGATAGCCCTTGTCAAGGCGGGCAAGAAGGTTGTCTTAGCATCTGTCGCCCCCGAGGCGGGCTTCGCCGAGCACAACCGCAAGCGACTGAAGGATTATATCGAGGACTTGGTCGAGCAGGTACACATCACCGAGGATGAGGGTATCATAGCACTTTTGGGCGGTATGATGTGCCGTAAGGACCAGAACGAGATGTTGCAGAAATCTGCCGTGCGTCAGCTCTTCATCCTGGGTAAGTGGGATAACTACATTCCCGTTGAGGCTGCCGAGGCTTTCATCGCCCTCAATCCGCAGGCTCAGGTCGTGTGGTTGGAGCAGTCGGGACATATGGGCTTCATCGAGGAGCCCGAGGCGTGTGCCGAGGCTTTGAAGGCGATTGTCTTAGCTTAGAGAGGATTTATTGAACTAAAAAAAACCGCAAACTCATCGGAGCTTGCGGTTTTCTCTTTGTGCACTATTGCAGTGCCTTTTGCCTTTGGAGTGCTTACTGTGCAGGTGTTGCTGCAGTCTCTGTTGCTGCTGGCAATGTCACGCCCAACTTAGCACACACCTCTGGTGCGATGTCTACTACGTTTGTCTCGTCGATGTAAGCCAGCGAGCCAGCTGTCTCGTCGAAGATAACCAGATAACCGCCAGCCTTTGCTACCTCGTCGATAGCTGCCTGAGCCTTAGCTGTCACAGGCTGCATAAGCTCCATCTGCTTCTTCTGTACCTCCTGCTGAGCTATCTGCTGAAACTCCTGATAACGCTTCTGCAAATCCTCGAGCTCCTTCTGCTTAAGCTGCTTCACAGAGTCTGACAGTGTGTCGAACTTAGTCTCGAACTCCTGATACTTGTTGTTAAACTCCACCTGAATAGTCTCCAACTGTGCCGCCCACTCCTGGGTGTGTGCCTCGAGCTGTGTCTGAGCATCCTTGAACTCTGGCATATTTACCACAATGATCTGTGAGTTGATGCGACCAAACTTCTGAGCAAATACTGACGAGCAGCACAACACCAATGTTACCGCGAGGGCAACCTTCAATACTTTCTTCATAATTTATTAGTTGTATAGTTTAATTGATTATTTCACCAAAAGAATTATATCCTCAGTCTTGTCCGCTTTGGGCGAGTAGTAGAGCATCGTAGCGTTCTGTGCTATGTCGATAATCATATCATATCCCTTCGCCTGGGCATACTGCTCTATCGCCTTGAATACTCTCTGCTGTATGGGCTGAATGAGCTCCAGACGTTTCTTCATCAGCTGACCTTCCGAGCCGAAGAGTGACTCCTGGAACTCTGTTGCCTCCTGCTCTTTCTTGAGGATGTTATCCTCGTTAGCCTTCTGTGATGCTGCCGAGAGCGACGCCTTACGCTCCACGTAGGTGTTGTAGAGTGTCTCTACCGCCTCAAACTTCTCATCCACCTGCTTCTGATACTGCTCAGCCAATGTGTCGAGCTGCTTCAGTGCGGCGTTGTATTCCTCTATTGACTTAAACACCTTCTCGCTGTTCACCACTGCGTAGTTCTGTGCCGAAGCCATTGTTGCCAGACCCAAGGTCAGTGCCAACATCAAAATCATCTTTTTCATAACTCTATCTCTTTTAGGTTACTACCGTTTTATGCTGTTGCATCCAAAAACCCCGCCACTGTGTTAGAACGACTGACCGAGGGTGAAGTGGAAGTGACCGCCGCTGCGACGTGTGTCGCCCATTGGAGCGTCGAATCCCCAACCCCAGTCGAGACCGAGCTGACCTACGATAGGCAGATATACTCTCACGCCGACACCCGCCGAACGCTTGATCTTGAATGGTGAGAACTCTCTCCACGAGTTAAAACCGCTACCTCCCTCGAGGAATCCTAACACGAATATCTGCGAAGAAGGCTTCAGTATAACAGGATAACGTAACTCCACGGTGTATTTATTGTATGCCATCGAATAATTACTGTTCACAGGGTCCAGAGCACCATCCTCGTAACCACGCAGACCGATGATGTCCACACCATAGATGGTATATCCACTCATACCGTCACCACCGACCTCAAATCGCTGGAAAGGCGATGTCTTGTGGCGGTTGTAGTTACCCAGATAACCCATCTCGGCAGCTGCCATCAGCACCAGGTCGCCATTGTTTGAGAGTGCCTGGAACCATTTTCCCTTCAACTCCCAGCGGTGGTACTCTATCCACTTGTAACGCACGTTGTCAGGCATTGATGTGTTGCTGTAGTCTCTGCCGTCCCACGCCGAGTATGGAGGGGTGAGAGTCGCTGTTATCGAGAACTCCGAGCCCTTACGAGGGTATATAGGCTGGTCTATTGTCGAACGACCAAATGCAATCTTTACAGAGAGTTCGTGTGCCACACCGTTCTTCATAATGAAGTAATCCCAGTTCTTCAGGGCGTAGCGACGGTACTGACCCTCCACGTAGAGCGTAAAGTTAGGGTCTGGCCACTTGAGTCGCTTACCCAGTCCGAGTGCTATACCGAGCGTACGGAAGTGCATTGTCGACTTCTGCCAGATGTAGTATGCGTTGTTCTGCTCCGACCAGTGTGCCGATACGGTGAGCGAGTTAGGCTTGCGACCACCCACCCAAGGGTCGGTGAAGCTCGCTGCTATCGCCTTGTAGTACGTACCGTTTGTCTGTCCCGAGATAGAGAACTTCTGGTTCTGTCCCATAGGATATGGTCGCCACTGTCCCTTGCGGAACATATTACGTGTCGAGAGGTTGTTCAGGGTGATACCCACCGAGCCTACGAATGAGCCCGAGCCCCAACCTCCTGCGATGTTGAACTGGTCGCTGGCGGTCTCTGTGAGTGGGAAGTTCACATTCACCAAGTCGTCTGTCACAGGCTGAATGTCGGGCTGCAACGACTCTGCGTCGAAGTGTCCCATACCCATCAACTGACGCAACGTATACATCAGCAGCGAACGGTCGTAGAGCATACCCGGGTAAATAGCCAGCTCACGACGTATCGCCTCGTCATCCACGCGGATGTTACCCGAGATACCCACCTCGTTGATTGTGAAAGGCTTACCCTCGAATATACGCACCTCTATGTCGATGCTGTCCTTGCCCACTACTATCTCCGTAGGGTCCACCTGCGACATCAGGTAACCGCTGTTCTGGTATATGCTTGCCACCGACTGAGCCTCTGGGTCCATCTCGCGACCAACACCCAGACGCTTGTGCATCGACTTCTTGTCGTAAGTGTCACCCTTCTCCACGCCGAACATATGCTGCAGGTAGTCGGTCTCGTATACCGAGTTACCAACCCAACGCACGTCGCGTATGTAGAACTTCTCGCCCTCGGTTATGTTGAGGTGTATACCTATGCGGTTGTCGCTTATCTTGTATATCGAGTCCGAGAGGATTGTTGCGTTACGGTATCCGCGTGAGTTGTAGAAGTCCAGCAGCAGGTTCTTATCCTCCTTGTACTCGTCAGCCTTGAACTTCGAGCTCTTGAATATGTTCCAGCTCTTCTGACGTGTCTTCTTGAATGTCTTACGCAGACGCTTGTCGTCAAACTGCTCGTTACCCTCGAAAGTAATCTTGCCCACCTTCACCTTCTCGTTCTTTGTCACCTTGAAGGTCACATTCACCGCATTCTTTATCAGGGTGTCGTTCTCTATTATCGTCTGCACCTCTGCATTACGGAATCCCTTGTCGGCAAAATCCTTCTTTATGAGTCGCTCACTGCGGTCTATTATGTAGTCCGACAGCTCCGAGCCACGCTTCAGCTTGAGCTTCTCGAGCAGATCCTTCTGCTTTCCGCGACCTATGCCATCGCCTATTACAAACCACTGATATACACGTGGTCGCTCCTGCAGGAAGAGCTCCAGGTCGAGCGAGTCGCCCTCTATCGAAGCACCTATCTTCACATCCGAGAAGTAACGCTGACTCCACAGACGCGATATCGAGTGCGATATGTAATCACTTGGCAGATATATCGAGTCGCCCGGTATGAGTCCTGCCGCAGCACGCAGCTGGTTGTGGTCGAGGTGCTCTACGCCGTGCACGTTGACGTTGCGTATGTGGAAGAGTCGGGGCTCACCCTTAATCTCTAACATCGGTGCATTCTTGTCAAATGTAAGCGTGTCGGCAACTGTTGCCGACTCCTTCTTCTCGCTATCTGTTTGAGCCATAGCGGTCACTGCCGACAATGTCAGCATAGCCACCATAGCCATCACTCTCTGAAAAACGTATCTCATCTATCGTATCTAATATTCAAATCCTATTTCACCAATCCGTAGCGACGCTCCCTCGCTGCGTAAGCCTCTATTGCCTTTTGCAGCTCCGCCTTGTCGAAGTCGGGCCACAACACCTCCGTGAAGTATAGCTCGGCATACGATGCCTGCCATAGCAGGAAGTTGCTCAGGCGATACTCGCCGCTTGTGCGTATCACAAGGTCGGGGTCGGGGACTCCTGCCGAGAGCAAGCTGTCGCTTATCATCTGCTCATCTATCTGCTCTGCCTCCATCTCGCCCTGCTTCACGCGGCGTGCTATCTCGCGTACCGCATCGCATATCTCGCTGCGTGACGAGTAGTCCAACGCTAAGATGAGTGTCAGTCGCTCGCCTGCGGCTGTCTGCTCCTCTATTGAGCGTATCGCCTCGGCTACCTCTGGCGAGAAGTTCTGCCTTCTGCCCATCACCCTGACCTTCACCCCTGCCTCTCGCAGGTTGTCGGACTCCATCTCCACGCCTCGGCAGATAAGTGCCATCAACGCCTCCACCTCCTGCTTGGGGCGACCCCAGTTTTCGGTAGAGAAGGCGTAGACAGTCAGCCACTTAACACCTGCCTCAGCAGCGTTGCGTATTGTGCGTCGCAGAGCCTCCATTCCTGCCACGTGACCTTCGCTACGCTCCTTACCTCGGAGCTTCGCCCAGCGGCCATTACCATCCATTATAATGGCTACGTGTTGCGGAATATTTGCTCTGGTACTCATATATAACTTGCAAATGTAGGTATTTTAACTCGTATATTAAAGCGTTTTCGGGTTTTTATGTAATAAAAACGTCAAAAAGGCTCTTTTATCCCCTTCGACTCACCCTTTTCGGCTGTGGTTTGTGGTGTGTTAGTTACGCACATCCACGTCCCACATCATCTTGCTATGTAACGTCTCGTAGAACGATATATTGTGTGGCACAACCAATAAAATCTCCTGCTCCGAGCGACGCACCGTGAGACGTTGTTCCGCCCCAAGTTCGAGTGTGCGGTTATCCACCGAGAGCAGTGCTTTGCCTGCCCAGCGGGCATCTATCTCCAGCTCTATTGTAGCAGTGTCGGGTACGACAACCGAACGCATTCCGAAGTTGTGTGGAGCAAGTGGCGTGAGCAGGAAACAGCCGCAGTCGGGTGCCACTATCGGACCTCCCGCACTCAGCGAGTAAGCTGTTGAGCCTGTGGGTGTTGCTATTATCAATCCGTCGCCATTGTAACGTGCTACGGTCTGCGAGTTCACTCTGGCACGCACCTTGAGCATCGAAGCCTCTAAACGCTGCACTGCCACCTCGTTGAGGGCTGTCAGCGGCTCTGGCTCTACGCCCTCAATGGAGAGCATCGTGCGACGCTGAATAGAGTATTTCCCTTCGGCGAGGTCGGCGAAGAATGACTCAACATTGTCGCGTGTTGCCGAGGTGAGGAATCCGAGATGTCCGAAGTTTATGCCTGCCACAGGTATCGTCTGCTTACCCAGACGATGCACCGCCTCGAGCAGTGTGCCGTCACCGCCGCAGCTCACCATCACCGCCTCGTGGCAGAGTTCCGCATCCAGCTTCTCGTATATACGCTCAGGCTCCACACGACGTTGCGTTAGGCTCTCTATGAGCGAAGCCATCTCGCTGTTTACGGCGTAGTCGAAGCCATATTGCTCGACGAGAGAGAGCAGTTTTTCTACATCCGACGCTGTATGAGCTATTGTTGCTCGGGAAAAAAGTAAGATTTTCATCCTCTACTCAAAAAAATATAGTAACTTTACAACGGCAAATATAACTATTTTATGACAAAACTGAGTGTAAATGTAAATAAGATTGCTGTTCTCCGCAATTCGCGAGGCGGCGATGTCCCAAATGTTGTCAACGTGTCGCTCGACGTGGAGCGTTTTGGTGGTGAGGGTATCACCGTTCATCCACGCCCCGATGCACGCCACATTCGCTATAGCGATGTGCGTGACCTGAAGCGTGTCGTCACCACCGAGCTCAACATCGAGGGTAACCCCATCGAGAGCTTCATCGACCTTGTGCTTGAGGTACGCCCTACGCAGGTGACGTTGGTGCCCGATGCCGAGGATGCCATCACCTCCAATGCTGGCTGGGATACCATCACCCAT
>JAEIGA010005692.1_pt1 | contig 18983 bp, 14 predicted proteins | sample 9270691 | NCBI WGS metagenome assembly JAEIGA01 (sample SAMN17057246, study PRJNA624740) | gut metagenome | biome: biome; isolation source: fecal sample | host: Bos grunniens | place: China: Xizang | collected 2019 | reverse complement strand
TTTGGTGAAGGTTCAATGCCTGAAACGGCAAAGCGCAGTATACAGACCCACCCCCGGCAGGAGCAATGAATAATACCCACCCGGCAGCGCGTTCCACATGAAAAGCGCTGCCGGAGGAAGGCAATTTTATTCACGCGAACCGGACGACAAGGAGAAAAAAATGAAAAAAATCAGGATTTGGCTTGACGGGACGGGAGAAAGAGTATATACTCCCGCCGTTCCAAGAACACAGGGCTATGGTGTAATTGGCAACACATCGGTTTCTGGCACCGCTATTCGGGGTTCGAGTCCCTGTAGCCCTACTCAATAAGCTCACAACTTCCGGTTGTGGGCTTTTTTGTCGGATGCAACCCACATGAAGGACACCTGGACACAGGCCTTACGGCTCGGTATCTACATGCTCATACTGGCATTTGTGCTGGGGTGGGCAGATAGGCTTATCTTTGCGCCGCGGCGGCAGCCGGTCTGCGTGCAGGAGGAGTTGCCGGCAGGACGTATCTGCCCGGAGACCCTGGCAGCGCAGTATGGTGAGCGAGTGGTGTGGATAGATGCGCGCAGCCAGAGCGATTTTGAGCTCAACCACCTCATGCTGGCAGAAAACCGCATGTTTCCCATCCGCAAAGGGGCTGAGATGCAGCAGCAGATAGATGCAGCCATTGCGCGCATGCTGGAGGCTGCGGAGAAGAACGAATGCATTGTGGTGTTCTGCACGGCGGAATGCACCGCTTCTGAGGAAATTGCTGCGGAGCTCCGCGAGCTCGGGCTGATTGAGGCGCCTATCTACACCCTGCAGGGCGGGTGGGATGCTTTGAAGCGTGCCGGTATGGCTGCAGAATAATCATATAGTGTCAGCGGGTGGTTTATATCACATTTTGTGCTTGCAAGCGGGGAAGTTTGTGGTAGAAGTAGAGGAGTCTTTTTTCCTTGCCTGTTCAAGGAAACAGCAATTCTCAACAAACCAACACATTAACATACCATGGATATTCAAGTAGCAGTCCTTTGCGACTACGCCGCCGATTATCAGGGCAAGCTCTGCGTGCAGGGTGCCTTTGATACCCTGTTTGCCCGTCAGTTCCCCGTGATTCATCCCGCCTGCGCTCTGGCTCTGCGCCTTTGCCTCACCCCGGAGGATTCCGGCGACCACAAGCTGGGTATCTCCATCATCGATGAAGACGGTACTCCGCTTGACAAGGAGCGCATGCCCATCGTGGGTGACCTCAAGGTGGCTCTGCCCGAAGGTGCTTCCTTCCTTACCCGCAACCTGATTATGAACTTCCAGGGCCTTCGCTTCGAGAAGGTGGGTACCTACGCTATCAACATCACCCTCGACGGCGAGCTTGTTTCCTCCACTCCCCTCCGCCTCGTGATGGTGCAGAGCGGCGAACAGGCCTGATTTTCTGATTGCTCCAACATACAAAAAAGCCCGCAGCTGGAAGGCTGCGGGTTTTTTTGCGGGGTGAAATAAATGAGAAAAAGCAGGTGGGTTACATGGGGAAGCCCAGGCCGCCTGTTACTTTGCGCATTTCCGCCTCGGCCATGTTCTTGGCGCCGTTGAGGGCGTCCTGCACGGCTTTGAGTACGAGGGATTGCAGGAATTCGGCATCATCGGGGTCAACCACGGCGGGGTCGATGGTGAGGGCTTTAATCATGCCAGTGCCGTCAGCGGTGGCTTTGATTTTGCCACCGGCGGTTTCAGCGGTGAATTCTTTTTCAGCCAGGCGGGCCTGGGCTTGTGCCATGTTGGCCTGCATGGCCTGGGCCTGCTTCATGAGTTTCTGGAGGTTCATGTGCGTAGATGTTATGGTTATTTAATGAGAGTGGCGTGAAATTCCTTGAGCGCCAGTTCAATGAGGGGGTCATTGTAGAATTCCTCTTCGGTGGGGCGCAGGGAGGGGGGCGCGGCGGGTTTTTCCGGCTGGGGTTTCTTTTCCGGTTCCTTGGGTTTCTTTTCCGGGCGCGGGGCGGGCGCGGGGAGTGGAGCGGGGGGCGGCGGTTCCTCTGCCTGGGGTTCCGGCACGGTGGCATCTGTCACCAGGCGCAGGGTGATGCTGCGGCCGCATATCTGCGGGGCGAGTTCTGTCATCAGCTCGCGGAGTGTTTCGCCCAGCAGGGCATCGCGCGTGTCGGTATCTGCCGGGTGAATGGCGATGGTCACCAGACCGTCATCCTCTGAGATGAAGAGGGTGTTGCCAATGGCACCAGCCTGCAGGGGGGAGGCCTCGCGCAGCGCCATGAGCAGGGAATCCCAGCTGGCGGGGGTCATGCCGCCAGCGGTGGGGGGTTCTTCGCCAGCCTGCGGGCACTCCGGCTCATCATCAAACGCAGGGGGCGGGGTGTCCTCCAGGTCGGGGTTCAGTTCAAAACTGGGCGGAGCATCATCGATGGGCTCCAGCCCGGCGGGCATGGGTTGTGGCTCCGGGGCAGGGGGTGGCGGTGCCACCGGTGCGGGGGCAGGCGCCGGCGCAGCTGCCGGGGTTGCCACGGGGGCAGCTGGTGCAGATGCCAGGGGGACGCTGGGCAGCTGTGTGGTGGCAATGGGAGTTTCGGGCAGGGGAGCGCCGTTGAGCGCGCGGATGATGTCACTGATATTGGCTTCTGCCAGTGAGTGCACGGCCTGAATGAGCCCCATTTCGAGGTGCAGGCGTTTGTTGGTGCTCCAGCGCATGTGTTCCTCTGTGCTGGAGAGAACTTCCATGAGGCGCACGATTTTATCTGCCGGGGTGCGGGTGAGAAGCTGGTTGAGGGAGTCTCGCCATTCCTCAGGCAGGGAGAGGCTGGCTTCCTGCGGGGCAACCTTGCTGATGAGCAGCTCGCGCACCGCCCCCATGATTTCGGAGAGCAGCTGCCCCATGTCGCGCCCGGCTTCAGAGAGTTCGTGCACGAGGTGCAGCAGGCTGGGTAACTGGCGGTCCAGAATGTAGGCCAGGGCGCGTGCCACGGTTTCGCGGCTGGTCACACCGAAAATGTCGTTCACGTTCTGCTCGTCAATGTTGTTGCCGCAGAAAGAGACGAGCTGGTCGAGCATGGACTGGGCATCGCGCATGCCGCCATCGGCCACGCGGGCAATGGCAAAGGCAGCCGGGAGACTCAGGGTCACACCTTCCAGTGCAGCAATGTTCACCAGGTGGTTGGCGATGATTTCTGCCGGTATCGGGCGCAGGTCAAACCGCTGGCAGCGTGAGAGAATGGTGGGCAGAATCTTGTGTGGCTCCGTGGTGGCAAAAATGAACATCACGTGTGCGGGCGGCTCCTCCAGCGTTTTGAGCAGGGCGTTGAAGGATTCCTTGGTGAGCATGTGCACCTCGTCAATGTAGATGATGCGGTACTGCCCGCGGGTGGGGGTGAACTGCACGTTGTCGCGCAGGTCGCGTATGTTGTCGATACCGCGGTTGGAGGCGCCGTCAATTTCCAGTACATCCAGGCTGCGGCCTTCGGCAATTTCCAGGCATACATCCTCATCCGGGTCAAAATCAACCTTAGGGCCGCCGGAGCAGTTGAGCGCCTTGGCGAAAATGCGCGCGGTGGAGGTTTTGCCGGTGCCGCGGGGGCCTACAAACAGATACGCATGCGCCAGGCGCTTCTGTTCTATGGCATTGCAAAGCGTGCGTACAACATGATCCTGGCCCAGCACATCCTTGAAGGTGCGGGGACGGTATTTTCTGGCAAAAACCTGGTAGCTCACGCTCGCTATTTTACATGAAACCGCTTGCCCCCGCAAGGACTATGTAAGTCAAAATGCGAAAGAATGCAGATTTCAGAAGTCAGAACGCAGAATGAAAACCAGCGCAGTGCCGGGAGAAGGCGTGCGGATTCTCTATTCTGCATTTTACCTTCAGCATTTTTATTATGTCACGCGGCATACACGTTTCCTGCTTGATTCGCGGATGCGTTCGGGTATCATGTGAGCATATTCTGTAAGATGACCGCTTGTTCTCCCAAGATTCTGATGGTAATGTGTGCCCTGGCGCTGGCCGGCACAGCCCCGCTGCAGGCGCAGAGCGCATCTGCCCGCCCGGCGGCGCGCCAGCGTTCTGTGGATCCGGCAGAGTATTATCTCACGGCCTACCGACTTTGCCGCGAATCTGAGCAACTGGCTGCGCGTCAGAATTATACAGCGGCCATCAAGAAGGGCAGGCAGGCCGAAAAGGTGCTGGCCCGCATCGTGAAGGATTACCCGCAGTGGAAGAGTAACCTGGTTTCCACCCGCCGGCGACTGCTGGCTGAGAATCTGGAAACCTACCGCAAGAAATCGGCCGAATCTCCCATACCGACCGGCCGCCAGCCTGGCCGCCCGGTGGCCATGGATATGGAGCTGCCCACCCGCACCCCGGGATACGACCCCGCCGGCACGCAGTATTCTCCCATCGAGCTGCCGGATTATGAGACAACCGACAAGCGTCTGTACAACGCACTGGCTGCAGCCCAGGAGGAATGCCGTAAAATGGCAGTTGCCTATAAAGAGCTGAATGCCAAATATGAAGATTCGCAGCGTGAGCTGCACTCTGCCCGCATTGAGCAGCGCATGTATAAAGACCGCTACGAAAAACTCCAGCAGCAGGTCAGCACGGAGCGACAGGCTGGTAACGAGGTGGTCAATTCTCTTACCCAGCAGCTTGCAGAGCTCGAGGTCAAGTACCGCGCCAGCGAAGCTGCCCGTGAGCAGGCCGAAGCCCGCATTGTAGAACTGGAAACTACCCTGGCCCAGACCCAGGAGGAACTGGCCCGTGTCACTAAGGAACGCGATGCCCTGAAGGCTGAAAATGAACAGCTCCGCGCCATTGTGGAGCTCAACAGCCCCGAAAAGACCAAAGCGCTGCTTGACCAGAACTTATCGCTCGACCAGCAGCTCAAGGAAGCTCTCGCCCGCATTGCTGAGCTGGAAAGCCAGCAGGCCGGTTCAGATGACGAGCGCACCGTTCTGCAGCAGCAGCTTGACACCGCACGCGACGAAGCCACCCGCCTGCGCGATGAAATGAGCGGCATCTTTGAGGAAAACATGGGTTACCGCCGTCGCGTGAGCGAGCTTACAGAACGCCTCAACAACATTGAGGCAGAGCTGAATAAAGCCGCAGAGCAGCCCGTGGTTGACCCGGCCCTGGCAGAGGAAAATGAACTGCTGCGCGAGGTGATTGCCAAGCAGCGCCGCAGTCTTGCCATGCAGGAAGAAGGCCGCAAGCTCCTCATCGAAACCTACAAGCAGATTAAGAACCAGGACCCCGATACCCTGCACGCCCTGCAGCAGCTGGATGAGCAGAGCTCCCTGGACCTCACCGATGCAGAGCGCCGTGTGATGGAGGCTGCAGCCATGGGGCACACCGAGGAGCAGAGCACCCAGGCGGTGCGCGAGGGACTGCAGATGGAAACCCTGGCAGACCTGGCTTCCAAGGCATTCAGTAAAGGCCGTTATACTGCGGCTGAGCAGCTGTACCGCACGCTGCATGATGCGCAGCCCAACCACGTGGCCGGCCTGGTGAACCTGGGTACTATCCTGCTCTACCGTAACAAGTGCAGTGAATCCATCGAGTTCTTTACCCGCGCCATCCGCATTTCGCCGGATCTGGCTATCTCATACTTCCTGGCCGGTGTCAGCTACTACCGCATGGACCGCCTCAGTGAGGCCGCGCAGATGTTCACCCGCACCATTGAGCTGGACCCGGGCAATGCAGAGGCGTTTTTCTACCTGGCCAACATCGAAGGTGTGAACGGTCAGTATGAACTGGCCATCAAACACTTTGCTGCAGCAGTAAAGCTCAAGCCCGGTCTGGGTGATGCCCATTACAACATGGCGCGTCTCTATGCCGAAACAAAAAGAATACCTGATGCCGCACGCGCCTATGACCGCGCCATCCAGCACGGCGCCGAACCCGACCCCGAGTTCGAAAACTACCTGCGCAACCACCCGGAAAGCGCCCACCAGCCCGGCGTGGATATTGTAACCACCATCGACCCGGAAACCGAAGCCGCTGAACTGCGCAAGAATGACCCTGAGTTTGAACAGGTTATCCGCGAGCGCGATGAAAACCGCATGGAAACGCCGGAAGTAGCCCCCGTGGCAGACCCCGCCGGCGTGGAGGAACATACTGCAGCTGCTCAGCCTGAAGATTCGCCAGTGTTCAAGGAAGCTTCGGCAGACCCCGGATTCTTCGAAAGGCTGAAAGCCAAATTCTGGGCTGTGGTGGCGGCTCCGGAGGCATCACCCGCCGGCGCGGGGCACGAAACGGATAAAGCACGCTTCGGCACTGTGCGTGTGCGTACGCAGGCAGAGGACGGCGGCTCCCGCCGTGTGCAGCTCCGCCTCAAACGCCCCGAACCTAAGCGCATAAGAAAGCGCGGCGGAGAAATCAAGCCGTTGGAACAGCCCTAAATCCGGAGCTTGCCGTCAGGCGTATTCAGTATTCCAGGGGGAGCTCCTCAGTGGCAGCGGGCACGGTTTCCTGCACTTTCGGTTTGAAGTTCAGGTAATTGCTTAAATCAATATCGAACCCCACTTTCAGCACCAGAAACACGATGCAAAGCGTGAATGCCACAATGGCAATGGTGCGGACCACGCGCACAAACATCCAGATACCCACCAGAGCAATCGCTGCGCATACACCGCTGGCAACTGCGGGATCCCACCCGGTGAAAAAGGAAGAAAAGCTCTCATTCAGGTTGTTCAGGAACTCAGAATTCATGGCGTGTCTGCTTGCTGGTGAATTGTCTGCGCAAAAACTACCATATATCATCATTTCTGGCAAGTGTTTTTTCCATGGTAGCCCCCGTACACAGGGGCATGAGCATGTTAAATACTACTTGCTATGGATGAGAATTCTGCTATGATGGGGTGCATGGCATGTTGCAATATAGGGAAAGGGTTACTTCTGGCTTTGCTCTGCGGGAGCACGCTGGCATGGGGAGCGAAGGATAAAGTGAAAGGGCCCAAGGCGTACGGTCCCGTACCTACAGAGCAACAGGTAAAATGGCTGCGCATGGAGTGGTATGCCTTTGTGCACTTCGGGTTGAATACCTACACCGGAAATGAGTGGGGATTTGGTGATGAAAGCCCTGCCCTTTTCAATCCGTCTGAGTTTGATGCAGAAGAAATTGTCAAGACTTTCAAGGCTGCCGGTATGAACGGCATGATTTACACTGCCAAGCACCACGACGGTTTCTGCACCTGGCCCACCAGGAGCACCTCGCACAATATCACAAAATCTCCCTGGAAGGGTGGAAAGGGTGATGTGGTGCGTGAATTTTCCGATGCATGCAAGAAACACGATTTCCCTTTTGGTACGTATCTTTCCCCCTGGGACCGCAACTGCGGAGAATTCGGGCGACCCGGCTATCTGAAAGTTTATTATAAGCAGATTGAGGAATTGCTGACCAAGTATGGTCCTATCTTTGAAATCTGGTTTGACGGTGCCATTGGCGGTGACGGTTACTATGGCGGAGCGCGCGAGAAACGTGATATCGGTGAGGCGGATAAGTACTATAACTACGCCCAGGTGGTGCGCAATATCCGTAAACTGCAGAAGAATTGTATTATCTGGGGTGCCTGCGGCAGAGGTGATGTTACCTGGGGTGGTTCAGAAAAGGGGTTTGTGAAACAGTATCCCCTCTGGAACGTGCAGGGAAACCGCTGGATTTCACTGGAGGCAGACACCCCCATCAACCACCGCGGCTGGTTCTGGCACCAGAACCAGGCAGGTGATGTCAAGAAACCGGAGCACCTCATGGATGTCTACCTCAGCAGCGTGGGTCGTGGTGGCAATCTTATCCTCAATGTTGCCCCGAATAAGAATGGACGTCTTGATCCGGCCGATGTGGCATCGCTGAATGCATTTGGCGAAATGCGCCGCAAGCTTCTTTCCCGGGATTATGCTTTGCGGGGTAAAGGCAAAGCCTCTTCCACGTATGGCAAATCATTTGATGCTGGTAAGCTGACAGATGGTGATATCGAAAGCTACTGGTGCCCGAAGGAAAGTGACAAGAGCCCCTCGGTTGAGATTGAGTTGACGAAATCCTGTACATTTGACGTTGTACGTCTGCGTGAGCAGATACGCCTCGGGCAGCGCGTAGAAGCTTTCCAGGTGGATGCCTGGGTGGATTCTGACTGGAAAACCATCATCCAGCCCGGAAATCCCAATGAAGTAGAGGGCAATTTTGACGGTATACGCGGTGGTAAGGGGCACACCATTGGTAATCAGGTGCTGCGTTGGCTGCCAGAGCCGGTTACGACTCGCAAACTCCGCCTTACCATCACTCGTAGCAAAGCCACGCCCTGTATTTCTGAGTTTTCCTTACTCTGCATGCCAGGGGTAGTTCAGCCGGAGTCCGTGGAGTCTGACGCAGAGGAGGAACCTGCCGAAAAGCCGCTCAGGAAATCCGGTTGGAAATTCCGCGGCAAAACCTCCAGTCTTGCTTTCGATGGCAAGGAGGAAACCATGTGGCAATCTGATAAGTGTCCGGCTCGTTTCGTGGTAGATCTGAAGCAGGAACATGAAATCAGCGGTTTTTCTTATCTTCCCCGCCAGGATGGCCAGACCGAAGGCATGACCAGCCGCTACCGCGTGGAGCTCAGTGCTGACGGTAAGAAGTGGAAAAAAGTATCCGAAGGAGAATTCGGCAACCTGCGTGCGAATCCTGTAGAGCAGATTATCAATTTCAGTCCTGTGGAGGCGCGTTACTTCCGCTTCACTTCCACTGCGGCGCTGGACGGCGAGGGTAGTTCTGCTGCAGAAATCAGAATCTACGGAAAATAAAACAACAAGGGCAATTTTTCCGGATTTGTTTCAGATTTGCTGGTAGATATATATGCACCAGCCAACGTGATTAACGCATAAAGTTGACGCTTTTGTATAAGCAGAGGCTGCAAAATCGTGGCGTAAGCCCCTCGAAATGAACGAAAAAGCAACTGAACCCGCGAAGCGGGTGACAGAGGGCTTTGGCATTCAACCTTTCCACGGCTTCCCGTCCCCAGACTCACGACCTTCCGTTTTCGCTGAAGCTTCGCCGGGACAAGCCGCCGTGGCAGGCTGTCACCCGCTTTACGGGTTCCGGATTATTTTTTTGCTTGCCATATCATATGGTTTTGGTAGCATGGGTAGCATGTTTGGTCGTCACATCATTAAAGCGATAAGTGCACTGGTTGTATGCGGAACGGCCTCCGCGTGGTGGATATTTGATTCTGAGCCCCCCAAGCCCTACGGACCTTTGCCTACAGAGCAGCAGGTAAAATGGCTGCGCATGGAGTGGTATGCCTTTGTGCATTTCGGCCTGAATACCTACACTGACCGCGAATGGGGGTATGGTGATGAAAGCCCCGGACTTTTCAATCCGTCTGAGTTCAATGCCGAAGAAATCGTCAAGACCTTCAAGGATGCCGGCATGAACGGCATGATTTACACCGCCAAGCATCACGATGGCTTCTGCACCTGGCCCACAGAGTCCACGGAGCACAATATCACGAAAACACCCTGGAAGGAGGGTAAGGGCGACGTGGTGCGCGAGTTTGCTGATGCCTGCCAGAAACATGACTTCTCTTTCGGTACGTATCTTTCCCCCTGGGATCGCAACTGTGCAGAGTACGGCCGCGCCGGGTATCTGGATGTCTACTATAAGCAAATCCAGGAATTGCTGACCAATTACGGTCCCATTTTTGAAATCTGGTTCGATGGTGCCATGGGTGGCGATGGTTACTACGGTGGTGCACGCCAGGGCCGTAACATCGGCAATGCTGATAACTACTACAACTACGCCCATGTGGTGAAAATGATTCGCGGGCTGCAGCCTGACTGCATCATCTGGGGTGCTGCAGGGCGTGGGGATGCTACCTGGGCTGGCTCAGAGCAGGGCTATGCCCGTTCGTATCCTCTCTGGAATGTGAGGGGTGACAAGTGGCTCTCCTGGGAGGCTGATACGCCCATCAACCACCGCGGGTGGTTCTGGCACCCCGGGCAGGGGTCTCATGTCAAGAGCCCGGAAGACCTCATGAAGATTTACATGTCCAGCGTCGGGCGTGGTGCCAACCTTATTCTGAACCTGGCACCGAACCGCAATGGCAAGCTTGACCCGGCGGATGTTGCGGCCTTGCAGGTATTTGGTAAGATGCGTAAGGAATTGCTTGCAAATGACTACGCGCTTGATGCCAAGGCTGCGGCAAGCTCAGAGTACGGCTATAGCAACAGCGCCGATAAGCTCACCGATGATGATATCGAAAGCTTCTGGAGCCCGGCCGAAGACGACAAGAACCCCACTGTTGAAATCACATTGGAGACTCCCGCTACCTTCGATGTTATCCGCCTGCGCGAGCAGATCCGCCTCGGTCAGCGTGTAGAGGCTTTCCAGGTGGATGCCTGGGTAGACGGCGCCTGGAAAACCATCGTGGCTCCCGGTCAGCCCGGACAGTCAGAAGATTTGCCGCCCCGCGGCAAGGAATGGCTCAAACATGTGCAGGATGGCCGGGGATACACCATCGGCAACCAGGTCATGCGCTGGCTTTCCTCTCCTGTAACCACGGATAAGCTGCGTTTGACCATTACCCGCAGCAAGGCCGTGCCCTGCATATCCGAATTCTCCCTGCTGAGTATGCCGAAGGCAGATGCCCGGCAGGAGGGAACTGCTGCCGCTGAAGAGGGCGTGCTGAAGCCTGCCGGCTGGACCTATGGTGGCTTTGCGGCGGAAAAAGCCGCGCTGGCGTTTGATAATAACCCTGATACCAAGTGGGAAATCGAGCGCTGCCCCTCTCATTTCCGTGTGGATATGAAGCATGAGCACACGGTGAGTGGGTTTGCCTACCTCCCCCGCCAGGATGGCCGGACTCATGGCATGACCAGCCGCTACCGCTTCGAAACCAGCACCGATGGTAACAACTGGACCATTGCCGCCGAAGGCGAATTCGGTAACCTGCGTGCCAATCCGGTGGAGCAGATTATCTCCATCACTCCGCAGAAGGCGCGCTACATCCGCTTCTTCTCCACGGCTGCACTGGATGGAAAGGCCAGCTCTGTGGCAGAATTCAGGATATACGGTAAGTAAGACTTTCTCTGTAGTTTTCCGGTATCTTTACAGCCCTGGGGCTCCTGCCCCGGGGCTGCTTGGTTTTTTGTGTCGCATATGTCCTTACATTTCTCTGCTCCAGGATTTTGCGAAATTATTGTAACTTTATTGTTGCGTAAACATGAAAACCTGATAGAGTATAAACATGTCCGCAAAACGCTTTATTCTGAATGAGACGAGCTACCACGGCCACGGTGCTGTGGAAGCCATCGTGACTGAAGTCAAAGGCCGTGGCTTTGCCAAGGCTCTGGTGGTGACCGATGCTGACCTGGTGAAGTTCGGCGTGGTGGCCAAGGTGACCACATTGCTGGATGCCGCTGGTTGCGCCTATGAGATTTACGACAAGGTGAAGGCCAATCCCAGTGTGGATGTGGTGAACGGCGGTGTGGCTGCTTTCAAGGCTGCCGGCGCTGACTACATGATTGCCATCGGCGGTGGTTCCCCGCAGGATACTGCCAAGGCTATCGGCATCATCATCAACAACCCCGAATTTGCCGATGTGGTGAGCCTGGAAGGCCTTGCCCCCACCAAGAACAAGTGCGTGCCCGTCATCGCTGTGGCTACCACCGCCGGCACCGCTGCTGAAACCACCATCAACTACGTGATTACCGATGAGGCCAAGCGCCGCAAGTTTGTGTGCGTTGACCCCCACGACATCCCCGTAGTGGCAGTGGTTGACCCCGATATGATGAGCTCCATGCCCAAGGGGCTTACCGCCGCTACTGGTATGGACGCCCTGACACACGCTATCGAAGGCTACACCACCCTGGCTGCCTGGGAACTGGCTGACACTCTCAACATCAAGGCTGTGGAAATCATTGCCAGGAGCCTGCGCAAGGCTGTGGAGAATGACCCTGACGGCCGCGAGGGCATGGCTCTGGGCCAGTACATGACCGGCATGGCATTCTCCAACGTTGGTCTGGGTGTTGTGCATGGCATGGCTCACCCGCTCAGCGCATTCTACAACACCCCCCACGGTGTGGCCAACGCTGTGCTCCTGCCTTACGTGATGGAATACAACGCTCCCTACACCGGCGAGAAGTTCCGCGAAATCGCCCGCGCCATGGGCGTGCAGGGTGTGGACTCCATGACCCAGGAGGAATACCGCAAGGCCGCTATCGATGCCGTGAAGCAGCTTTCCATGGATGTGAACATTCCCCAGACGCTGGCCGAAATCGGCGTGAAGGAGGAAGACCTGGAAGCCCTTACCGACGCCGCCATGGCTGACGTGTGCACCGGCGGCAACCCCCGCCCCTGCACCTGGGAAGAAGTGCTGGGCGTGTACAAGACCGCCTTCGGTAAGTAACTCTGAAACCCACATTACCAAAAATCCACCGGCATTCAGCGGCCGGTGGATTTTTTTGTTATTTTCTTGGCGTGATGATGAACTTTTGTGTTGCCATAGCAGGAAAATTAGTGTAGAGTGCCACGGTAAGCGTGGGCGTGCCCATTGCTTCACACACATTAACTCCATACCATACATTACTGAAATGAAAAGCAAGCTCGTTCTTACTCTTCTCGCCACTGCCGCTGTTGTTCTGAGCAGCTGCGGTGCTCCCCGCGTAGGCTCCCTCTACACCGACGTTAAGGCTCCCGTAGCCGCTGGTTCCGGTGGTGGCTCCCGCGTGGGCACTGCTACCTCCCAGACCATCCTGGGTCTTGTGGCCATGGGTGACGCCTCCATCGCTACCGCCAAGCGCAACGGCGGTATCTCCAGCGTGAGCACTGTTGACGAACACATCCAGTCCATCCTGGGTATCGTCACCACCTACACCACCACCGTGCGTGGCAACTAATATTCTTTAACAGAATACAATAATTTGGAAGCCCCGGAGTTTCGGCTCCGGGGCTTCCTGCATGTAAGGAGTGATCAGAATTTCAGCACACCCTGCACCTGCATGACGAAGGCACCGTCATCGCCATCGGAGGCGTGAATGGGGTTGAAGATGTACTGCAAATCGGGCTGGATGTAGAAGGTGGGAGTCACCTGCATGACCATGCTCAGCTCCAGGCCGTATTCATCCTTGTGCACCACGGGTTCCTGGCCGGAGGCGGCGCGTTGCCACATGAAGCCGAAGGAGATGTTTTCATGGTTGCTGTAGCTGCCCCAGCCGCTCTGGGTGAAGGGAGCCTGCAGCATGAAGCCGGCGGAGGCGTAGGCCTTGGTGCCGGTGAAATTAGCGGCATCCTGGTCCATGAAGGCGGCGCGTGCAAAGAAGCCCAGCGGAGAATTCTTGCCCATCTGCTGCTGGATGTTGATACCGCCGCCCAGACCGCAATCACCGCCGTTATCAAGCATGGTGAACTGCAGGCGGTAGGTGCCGGCGCCAAGCCCCATGGCATCATCGAAAATGAAGCCGGTTTCGACCATGTGCATCCAGTAGTTGGCGCTCAGGTCGTTGAAGGGGTTGTGGTTGATTTCCGTGTTGGTGCTTGTGGTGGCATACATGGCGTAGAAGCTATCGCAGGGCTGCCAGGCGGTCAGGAACCCGAGGTTACCCCAGGTAAGGGGCAGGGCGGGGTTGTTGCCGAAGCTCTGGTTGAGCAGGCCGCCACTGCCCCAGCCGGGCGTGTAGGCGTTCTGGTCCATGTAGTTGCTCACGTCAATCGTACCGGCCATGGCGACCCACTTGCCATTGAAGCCGCTGTAACCCAGGGCTACCTGGGGAACGAACACCCCCTTACCGCCGCGCAGACTGGCCTGCGGGTCACTCAGTGACCCCAGTGTGTGCTGGGCGCTGCGGTGGCGTTCGCTGAAGTTGGTGCCTTGTCCCCAGTCTGCCTCAAAAGTGAGGAATACGCCCTGGCTGTTGTCGCAATCCTTGGCCAGGAACCAGGTGCCGGTAAGCGAGCTGTTGAACGAGGAGAACTCGCCCTGCTGCCCGCGGGGTTTCGGGTGCACAGCGGCGTAGTCGTACGACATGGTGAGGTTGTACTGCAAGCCATATTCGCTCAGGAATGTCTTGATTCGTTGCGCACCGTTGGATACCGGACAGTAATTCACCCAGCCGCCTGGTTCTGCGCAGGTATTGCCCGGCACAAAGAGGCTGTCCAGGTAGGGCATGAATTTCTGCGGTGTGGCCGGCATGAAGCGCCAGCCGTGGCAGCGTGTCTTGCTCTGGTCTTCATCGCGATTGCGTGTTTGCTGCACCACGGCATCAGATGTAGGCACACCGGTATGGCGGCGTGCCAGGTGTGTCTGCGGGTCAATGGGGCCGACAGCAATGATTTCGATGAACTCCGGTTGCCAGCCAAAGGCTGTATCCAGATATTGCGAGGAGGTTTGGGCTCCTGCCTGTCCGGCCACGGTTGTGGCCGCCAACATGTAGCAAAGTGAGGTCGCTTTCATAGCTGCCGTGATGACGTATCAACCGGCAGCAAACGTTACAAAACAAGTAGATAAGTTAGTGCTGGCGTATGCCTCATGGCTGCAGGCGCTCGATGCTCCAGCTGCCATCCGGCAGCAGGGAGTACATGAAACGGTCGTGCACGCGCCCGGGTCCCCCCTGCCAGAACTCCATGTGGTGCGGTACGATGCGGTAGCCCCCCCAGAAATCCGGCAGCGGTACCTTGCCTTCCGCAAATTTGTTCTTCAGCTCAGCCAGTTTCATCATGAGCAGCTTGCGCGTGGAAATCACCTGGCTCTGGTGCGATACCCACGCTCCCAGCTGCGATTCATGCGGCCGGCTCAGGAAGTATTTGAGCGTCTCTGCGCGCGATATTTTCTCTGCGCGGCCATACACAATAATCTGGCGTTCCAGGGTTACCCAGGGCAGCAGCATGCACATTTCCGGGTTGGTCTCAATCTCGCGTGCCTTGCGGCTCGTGTAGTTGGTGAAAAAGACATAGCCGCGGGCATCGTAATACTTCAGCAGCACCGTGCGCAGGCTGGGCATGCCCTGCGGAGTGGCTGTGGCAATGCTCATGGCGTTCGGCTCAGGAATGCCCGATTCGAGCGCTTGCTTGAACCAGCGGTCAAATTGCTCAAACGGCGTTTCGGCCAGGTCGCTGCGGTGCAGCGTATCCTTCAGGTATTCTTCACGAAAGGCGGATAAGTCCATGCCCTCACTATATCATTGCGCTCCTGTATCTGCAAGCACATTCGCCTTTATCGGCATCGCGATGCCGATAAATCATACGGCGCGCCAGCGGCGTATTTCATTGAGGGAGCGGATGCGACCGACTGTCGGTATGGCGCGCAGTCGCCCCACTGCGTGGGGCTCAATGAAATACCTTCGCCTTGCTCAGGTGTTTACGAAAAAAAGCCCCTCAGCGTTCCGGGCTGAGGGGCTGGAGATTCGCTGCTATCAGCGGAAGATGGCTTCGTATACCTTGGTGCCGTATTGCCGGTTGGCGCGCAGGCGCAGTTGCTGCGCACCGGGTTCAAGCCGGTAGGTGTGAATCATACCGTGGCTGCCTACGTGGGTGGCACCACCCTCTACCTCGCAGCGGGCAGAGCTCACAACGGTGAGAGTGCGGGCTCCCTCAGGCACGGTAAGCTCCGTATTGAGCGCATATTCGCCGGTGTTGTAGGCGGTGGAGAAGTCGCAGTCGGTCAGGCTGGAAGCCAGGGCTGCGGGGTCAATCGCGGGAATGGTGAGCTGGAAGGAGTTGAGGCGCAGTTCCTGTTCCTGCTGGCTGGCGTTGGTGAAGCTGATGCCGCGGATGGGCTTCTTGGGCATGTTTTCCTTCTGTACTACGAATTCGCTGCCGTAGTAGCGCACCAGCCGGGCTTTCTCCGTGCTGCCATCGGCCAGGAGGAAGCTGACCTCACCCCAGGAGAGGAGGTCCTCTTTGTCCAGGTCTACAGAGAGTCCGATACCCATGACCGGCGTGGGCAGGGTGATGCTGAAGCTCTGACCGGGGGCTGCCTTGGCGGTTTCCATGACACGCACCAGCGCGATGTGGTTTTCATCGTTGTAGGCAGTGAGGCGCTTGAGTCCCTGCACCGTGTTGCTCAGGCGGGCGGGCAGGGGCTTGTTCACCACAAACTCGCTGATGCCCAGGCGACGCTTGTTCTGCGGCTGGGTAATGCGGAAGCGCAGCATGCTGGCGGTAATGGGAGACTGGCCGTAATCCTCCAGCACGACACCCTGGGTGCGTTCTTCACCCAGCGGAGTCCAGGTGGCACCGTCGGTAGTGTATTCCAGCTGGCCGATGGCAGGTTTGCGGGTGGCGTTGCCGCGGTCGGAAAGCACCAGTTTGAGGGTCTTGATCTGCATGGGGCTGCCGAAGTTCAGGCAGAACCAATCACCCTCCTCCTGCGCCTTGGCGGAATACCAGTGCGAGCCAAAGTCATTGTCGGAAATGTTGGCGGCGTTGAGCTTCTCATTGCCCATGTTGGTGGAGAACGTGGGCATCAGCGCGCGGAAATCGCCGCCGGAGAGCTCGGAATAGATACTGGCGTTGAGGTAGTTATACGTAGCGATAATCGAGGGCGTGATGGAATAGGAAGCCACCTGCACGTCCTCGACCTGTTCTACCTTGCCCTCCACCCAGGCGTCGCGGCGGAGATTCTTGATGGATGTGAGTTTTTCCACCATGCGGAAGAAGATATCCATGCGCTCGGGCAGGCTGTTGCTCTGCAGGGCACGCACGCCATCGATACCAGCCATGCCGGTGGTGTGGAAAGCGGAAATCCAGGGGGAAATTTCGCGTTGCAGGGCCCCGAGGTCGCGCGTGTCGTTCAGCTTTTCACCGGCGCTGGCCACCTGGCTGTACACTACGAGCATCTGGTTGCTCAGATTCGTATCAGGTTTGCCGTGCACAATGCTTTCGCGGTAGCGGTCCGGCAGGTCACCCAGAGATACGGATTCCTCGCGCAGGTAGCCGTGCGTGTTGGGCAGCAGATAGGAATTATGCTCGCAGAAGGTCTGCATCGCGCTGGCACAGCGGGAATACATGCGGGTGATGCCGTCTCTCCAGGTTTTGTCAGAGTCAAACTTCTCTATGTTCCAGGTGTAGTTGGCCACACCGAAGAGACCCACCTTGCTGGCTTCTGCGCGTTCCATGGGGTTGGCCACAAAGCCGCTCATCTGGTTTTTCATGTCAGGGCTCTGGTCCAGCCCATAGGTGCGGCCCATGGAGAGGCGGGAGGGCTTGAAGTCGTTGCAGGGCCAGTTCCACCAGATGAAGGTGGGGCGTTTCACGAGCGGGTTAACCCACTGCTGGCCTTCCAGGGTAATGTCGTGCACCACGGTATTGCCGGTCCACATGACGTGGATGTCCTTATGCAGCCCCTCGCCGATGGTGTTGAGGAATTGTTCGTTGGTCCAGCTCTTGTTGTAGCCGGTGGGGCACATGATGAGCTCCTGGTTCACATCCGGGTGCTTGCGGATGAAGTTTTCCAGAATGTAGTTGCAGAGCTGCACCTGGCGCTCCGGCTTGCCGATTTCGCCGAAGGAATCATCCACCAGCACGCCGAAGTCGCGAATGCCTATCTTGTACATGTGTTCCAGCTTGGCGCACAGGCCATCCAGCTGGGTTTTGCCCTCGTTTTCTTCCCACACCACGGTATTGGCCGGGTGAATAGCCCACACGAAGCGCACGCGGTTCTCGCGGGCGCAGCGTACCAGGGCTGCCAGCTCATATGCTTTGCCTGCAGGGTAGGGTTCGTAGCAGCCCTTGCCGTGGTGCAGCGGGTCATCCTTGGGGGCGTAGATGTAGAGATTCATCTTGTTGCGCCCGTAGAAGCGGAACTGGCTCTGGCGGGCTTCAAAGGACCACGGAATGCCGTAGTAGCCTTCCACGGTGCCGCGGTAGCGCATATCCGGCCAGTCCACCACGGTGCCCACGGTGATATCACCCAGCTCCAGCATGCTGCGGATGGTGAGGTTCGGGAAGGGGTCCTGGTGGGCATCCCTGGAGCCGGCTACATTCACCAGCATCTGGCTGAGGGTCTGCTTGGCGTAGTACCAGCCCGCATCATCGTTGTGAACCACGGTTACATGCCCATCCGGAGTCACCTCGATGGCATAGCCGCCGGAAACATTCGGCAGCTGGTCCCAGAGGTAACCTTTGCTCTGCGGGGTGCGGTGTTCTACTGTGAGCTTGCGTACCGGGGTGTGCTGTTCCAGCAGAGATACATTCTGCGGTGTGGGATAAATCGTGCACATGGGCTCGGCGTATGTGTTGCTGATAAGCGCGGTCAGTGCTACCAGGGCACTCAGGAATCGTGTCTTCATAAACTCAGTATCAGGGGAAGTAGTTCGTTAAAATCAGTAAGGCGGTATTCGGGATTCAGGGCAAGGCATGCTTGAGCATCTCCCTGGCAGGTGCTGGCCCAGGCGGCGTTGATGATGCGCACGCCCACGCTGTGGCAAAGCTCGATGTCGCTGGGGGCATCACCCACGTAAATGAGTTCCCCCGGCTGCAACCCCCAGAGCTGCATGACTTCCTGCAGGCGCTCGGCCTTGCAGTTGTGCGTGGGTTTGCCCAGCCCATACCATTCGAAAATGCCTTCCATACCGTAGTAACGGATAGTGGGCATGGCGGTGTAGTGTTCTTTGCCGGAAATCACCCCTACGCGCAGTCCGGCGGCTTTGACAGCCTTGAGCATTTCCACCGCCCCGGGGAAGGGTGCGGGTGCCAGCTCACCATGCAGCCGCTCATAGGCTGCCACAAAGCGCTCAATCGGCAGGGCGGGGTCATCCGGGCTCATACCCAGCAGCCCGCCCAGCACCCCGCGGTCGCTCAGCCCGAAGTAGGAGACTACCTCCTCTGCGCTGGGGGTGCGCCCGGTACATTCGGCCACACACTGGCGGTAGGCTTCCACACAGAGTGGAAGCGTATCTCCCAGTGTGCCGTCCATATCGAATAATACTGCCTTGAGCATGGTGATGCTGAATAAGGGGTGAAACGGAATCTGCAGCCTAACATATAACGCACTTCCTGGCAAGCACACATCAAGACTGCATACATAGTGTATACGCGGTTGACGGGCTTTT
>JAEIGA010005691.1_pt1 | contig 18985 bp, 15 predicted proteins | sample 9270691 | NCBI WGS metagenome assembly JAEIGA01 (sample SAMN17057246, study PRJNA624740) | gut metagenome | biome: biome; isolation source: fecal sample | host: Bos grunniens | place: China: Xizang | collected 2019 | reverse complement strand
GTTTTCGGCTTTAAGCCGCTTGATCTCATCAATTTCAGATGTCGTTTTCACGTAGATAATCCTCCCATTTAGATACTCAAAGCCTAGACGTTTCATCCAGTAGCGAACTCCAGTCTCAGACAATCTATATGCCTGAACAACCTCCGCAACCGATTTCCACTTCCCGTCACGGAGCTCTTCCATGACTCTCAGCTTGAATGCTTCACTATACCTTTTTTTGTCCTTGGTTTCCATAACTTTCTTTCCTTATTTCAAAAGAAAGTGTCAACCTATCATAAAACGGGACAACGGGACACCCAACTCTAAACTCTAAACTCTAAACTTTCTAAACCCCCATTCAAACATTCCAACATTCTAACACTCAAACATTCAAACATTCCAACATTCTCCAAGCTTAGACTAACTTGCGATAATATACTTGCCAAAGAAAGAGCCCTTGCGGCGGAGCAGTTTCAACTCGAGCCGTGCGAGGCGATTTTGCGTCGAGGAGTTCTTTTACAGCCTGGGGCTTTTCATTGCCCTTTCCGACAGAGAGCAGAAAGCCAACCATTGAGCGAACCTGCTTGTAGAGAAACCCGTCTCCCTTGACGGAAAAAACGATACGAGGCCCGGTGCGTTTTACCGTAAATGAAAAGATATTTCTTACCGTCGTTTCAAGAACACGGTTGGGATTGGCCGCAAAAGAAACAAAATCGTGCTTCCCGACAAAAAAAGCGGCCGCCTTGGACATCGCCTCGACATCGAGTTCCCTGTGGCAATGCGTCCAATACGGGGCCAAATGCGGAGGCAATATATCCGACTGATAGACAAAGTATCTGTACTCCTTGCCTTTGGCGGAAAGCCGCGCGTCAAAATCCTCCGAAACGTACGACGCCCTTAAAAATCTGATAGCCGGCGGAAGACGCGAATTGACAGCGCGTATCAGATTCTTGGGCGGAATCGGCTTCGTAAGATTAAAGTGGGCGACAAACCCTTTGGCATGAACACCTGCGTCTGTGCGCGAACTTCCGAAAACGCGGACAAACCCGCCCTCTAGTTCCGCTAAAACCTCTTCCACAACCTGCTGGATGCCAAGAGCGTTATCCTGATACTGCCAGCCTGAATAAGAGGAGCCGTCATACGCTATCACCGCTTTATAACGACGCGACATAACATTGCTCATTTCTTAGCGCCCCTTCCAAAACGCCCCTTCGATAAAGCCGCCCCCGCAATAAGAAGAACTAGTCCCGGCACAAGAAAAAACGCATATCTCTCACCGATACGGCTTTCTTCTTCGTTCTGCTCCTTTACCGCCACCTGACGCAAGAAACGACGGTAAATCGCGCCGAGAGTAGTTTCCGCAGTGCCCGAAGTCGCAAGGGGGACATACCTTCCGTTTGACGCTTTTGATATCGCCACAAGCGCATCTTCCTCAAGTTTAACACGCACGGCAGAGCCGTTGAATTTCATTTCACCCCTGCCGTCCGCAGCGGGAATTGCAGCACCTTTTTTAGGGTCGCCTATACCGACCGTAAAAATCGGTATGCCGCGCTTTCTCGACAACTCTGCGCTTTTCAGCGCCTCTCCCCTGAGATCGCCACCGTCCGAAATGATAATTATGGCGTTATGATCATCCGCTGCCGGATCTAAGGCTTCAAGTGCGGCGCGTATCGCCGAGCCGAGATCGGTTTCTCCCCGCGGAGCTGAATCGCAGGACATCTGCTCAAGCGCGTTTTTAAGATACCCATAGTCAGTCGTTAAAGGGCACAAGAGAACGCCGGTGCGACGGAATGCGACGAGAGCGGAGCGATCTCCATTAAGAGAATCGATAAGATCCGCCACATCGGCTTTCGAGCGCTCCAGTCTGTTGGGCCGCACATCTTCCGCCAGCATAGACCGGGAAACGTCGATTGCTATTACGACATTGCGGCTGCGCTCGACATACTTCTCATCCGACTTGCCCCATTGCGGTCTTGCCGACGAGAAGAGAACGAGAAAAAGACCTGTTACGATAAGCCATGCCTGCAAACCCCACATATCGGAGATAGGCGGCATAATACGCGCTCTCAGTTCTGGCGCGACGATTCTGCTGAGCGCCTTTTCACGCCGTGCGCGAAGTAGCGCCCACACAAGAGCAAAGATAGGCACAAGCGCCGTAAAAACAAGCATTATGGGAGTCGCAAAACGCATAGGAGAATTTATTTGAAATCAAGAAGATGCCCCAGAAGCGAACGTATTCCGCGATAGTAGAAGGCAAAATCGAAAAGATTGCGCGTTGTCGTCAGACGGTGCCAAAGAGCGCGCGGCTGCAAGAAGCCACGATAAACATCCTGAATTGCGCGCTTGATGTCATCTTCGCTTGCAAGCGGCGTTTTTGTTATCGCCCGTCTCATGTCGTACTCGTCCCAATCAAGACTGTGAAGGGAGCCACATGCAGCAAGCTCCTTAAATAGGGGCGTGCCGGGATAGGGAATCGTCAAAGTGCACTGAAGAGTCGAAGCATAGCCGCAGGCAAGAAGACGGCGGGCAAACTCAACTGTTTTTTTTATTTCTTCCGGCCCTTCCCACGCGTGGCCGAACATAAATGTCAGATGAACATCAAGGCCGGCCTCGCTCGCCCATTTAGCCCCGTTTTCCACATCCTCGACTTTAAGCGCTTTTACAAACCGGTCAAGAGTAATTTGATTGGCCGACTCAACGCCAAACAGAACGAGCCTAAAGCCGGCTTTGCGCATAAGCTTATAATCTTCAAGCGTTAGCCTGCCAAAGCGCATATTACAATCGATGCGAAGCTTTTTATTCAAACCGCGACGGATAATTTCATTGCAGAAAGTCTTAAGCCATTCTCCGACCGGGAGTGAGCCCGAGTCATCCATCAACTCCTTAATGCCATACTTTTTAACGAGCATCTCGATCTCGTCGACGACATCCACGGCATCGCGCGTGCGGTATGTGGGATACAGAGTCGTCCAGCTGCAGAACGTGCACTTGGCGTGCCAGCAATCGCGGCCAGACATGATATAAGTTCCAGGAGTTCTGCGGAAGTTTCCGTTCTTTTTCGCATAAAGCTGCCAATGAACCAAATCTCTGTCAATCCAAGGCGCCGAGTTAAGATCGTGATCAAGTTTAAACGCACCTGTATTTTTAACTTCTTGCGCATCACGATACCAAATGCCGCTCTCAAACTTTGAAGCGTCGAAATCAGATTCAACGATATTCTTTAAAAGAAAATCCCAATCGCCTCCGGTCAGAATATAGTCGACGCGCGAAGAGCTCATCGTCTCTTCAGGCATTGCCGTGACATGATCGCCGACAATCGCAATTTTGACATCATGCGCTTTTTTAGCCTCATCGATCCATCTCCAGTGACGCTTTACGACCGGAGTTTTCGTCTCAAGAACCACCAGATCGGGTTTAAAATCCCAAAGCTGACTATCAAACTCCTCTGAGGAGATTTCAGATGCTATGCCATCTAAAAAAAGTACGTCGTGACCGGCCTTCTTCAGCATCGTCGCCGCCGTTGCGGGAACAACGGGAAAAATGTAGGTGGGGCGAGAGAACCACTGAAACTGACGATTCTGAGTGAGAAGCGCAACACCCTTCTCACTCTTTAGCGGCGGATATACGATCGCAACACGCAAAATACCTACCTCCCATTTCCTCGCAACTAACGACTAATCACTAACTACCACTGATAACCAAGGCCGATAATGTATCTCATATCGCTGGACTTGCGCCCGATCGAGGGCATGGAATTGTAATCCCACTCGATCTTGCACAGAAGATTAAAGTCCATCACCAACTTTGTCGTAAATCCGACATCGGCCTTGATGAGATAGTTCTCCCAGTCGTCGACCTGCGGCAGAAATTCAAGGTTATGAAATACTTCCACCTTCTCGTTCCACTTGGGGAAATACTTAAGGTGATGCGCATAGCGCACTGTCGCATAGCTGTCATCCGCAGACGGGTCTGCATTGACGTAGCTGTTCTTTATCCATGCCGCGCCGACTTCCTGATTGAAGCTCCACTTTCCGGTAGCGTCGAAGTTGCGGCCGTCGAGCCACTGATAACCGGCACCGGCACCGAGCCTTAGACGATAATCAAGCCCCGCGATATCATCCTGTTCGAACTTGGCGTTTTCGTAAATATAAAAACGCTCGCTCCAAAAGTGATCGTGCTGGCCTTCAATCTCCCAGCGGTCGGTTGACTTCTCCTTATTTTCTTCCGTCGTGCCGGTCTCCGAATAGTAATAACCGAAGTTGCCGTTGATACGGTCTTTCTCCCAGCGGCGATTTACGTTTGCAAGCACCGTCGCCGAATTTTCGTACGTATTGCCGCGCGCCGACTGATAGGCTACATTAATGGAGCCGTGCCAGGTCTCTATGGACGGATTGAACGCTTTGACTTCGGCCGCGTTTATGGCAGCGCCCTTCTCGTCGACAACGACGCCGTCCTTAACCGAAAGATTTTTCACCTCGGTGGAATTGTCATTATATTGAACGACGTTTTCCTTTGCGACGTCAAGCGAAGCGATATTGGCGAGCTTTATCTTCACCTCTCCGAGATCGTCAGAAGTGAAGGATAGTTCACCCGCCTTCATAAGCCCGGCCTTACCAGTAAGAAAAGAACCTGACTTAAGCGTCACTTTGTCAGCCATCGATGCGCCGCAGACAACAAGCGCGATTGCGAATATGAGTGTTTTTTGCATTTTTTATCTACCTCTTTTTTCTTTTGTAAACGGTTTTGGAATCTTTGAAAAATCGATCAGCGGTTTATCTTCCTTCGGCGGAGGCAAAGGATCTTTGGCCTGCACTTCAAGCGGTCTCATATCAAGAGAGCCTACTCCTTCGATAGCTCCGCGCGGCATGTCGCCTGGCTCAAATCTTTGCCCCTTCGTATACTGGCGTCCAAGAACCGCATTCTTCGGTAGCCCCGCGTCCTTATTCATTTCGCGCGGATTTATAAGCCCCACGGTCACGAAAACGAGAATCTCCTTCTGTTCCTTTACGCGGACCTTGCTGCCGAAAAGCTTCGGCCCTATCCACCAAATGTCGCGAAGGAAAGGAATGCCATTATCTTTTTGTGTTTCTATCGTCCTTGAAAGGCCACCTATAACGGCTGTCATTTCGCTTTGCATATTAAACTCGGTTATAAGACGCTGCACATTGATAACTGGATATTTCGCGGAATAAGAACCGGCGTTAGAATCCTTTGTGCTTGTGTCATTGGCTCCCGCCGTAACCCAATCGGTCTGGCTTGAAATCGTCGGCACAATCGAAACATTGATAAGCCCGTTGGAACTGATTCGCGGAGTAACCTCAAGGTCGATGCCCCAGCTGAAGAACGCCTCCTTGGCGAACATGAACTTGTCTTCACCCGGGATCGCCGCCATATTCATTGAAAGGTCAAGCGAGTCTGAACTTCCGCTGGAAGTGCGCTTTGCGGAAATGGTCACATTGGGATATTTCTCCGTCATATCAACCTTCGCCTTCTTTCCGGAAGAGACAATAATCTTCGGATTGGAAAAAACTTTCGCATCCTCACTGGACTCAAGCGCCCTTAAAATAAGCGAGAGCTCCGACATGCCTATCGTTCCATTTACATACGAAAGATTCGCCGTGGTGCTCTCAGGCTTGATTAAATTCCCGTTGGCATCTGTAAGATTGCCTAGCGTATATGTTCCATCTTTGCTGTTGTACGCCGAGACGCCTTCAATTTTCCGTTCATTCCACCCCGCATCGAGCGCGAGCGACCCTTTCATGCCGTCAAGCATCTGCCAATCGATACCGAGCTTGTGCGAAGCGTTGTTTGAAAGCTCCACAAAACGAGCTTCGATGTACACTTGCCGCGCCTCGACGTCAAGTTCGCCGATCATCCTTTCGCAGGCCTCGAGAATCATCCTTGGCGCAGTAATCATGACTGCATTCGACTCCTGAAACGCGACGGCCATTTTTGTCACCTTCCAGTTTTGACCGAACTCGCCGTTCCACATCTCGTTGAATTTCTCGGCTATCTCAAGCGCGGAGGCGTGATTGAGCTTAAATACGCGCGTATCGATCCTCCTCAATTCTTCGATGCGTTCAGCTTTCGCCTCTTTGGCGGCCTCTTTTTCCTCCGCCTTTTTCTTTTCGGCAGCAGCCTCCGCTTCAGCCTTGAGCTTAGCCGCCTCAAGCGTAGCTTCGTTTTTCGCGATTTCAGTGCGCGCTTCCATCAAGGCTTTTTCAGCCATCTCTTTGGCGAGTTTTTCAGCCGTCTCTTTCGCAGCCTTTTCGGCCGCCTCATTCGCAGCCTTTATGACGGCCTTCTGCGCTTCTTCCATGGTGACAGAAGGCTCCGCCTCATTTACGCACGAGACAACCGCGTTCGACGCGGCCTTACTCTCGCAACAGTCCGCAGCAGCACCCTTGTCTTTATCACGCCAAAAGCCAAGAAACGCCAATGCCGCAGCTAATATAAGACTAACATTCATGACAATATTATACCAAACTTATATCGTGGCCTGAATCGCCGCAGTAAGACTATAACTTTCGTCAGGCTTAAGCGTGCGCCCGCCGGGCCAATCGGAAACAGGTTCAACGCAGATGAATCTGCGCCAATCGTCATCCTCGAGATCCGGAAGCTTGTTTTCTGCGCCCGGATTCCAGACGACCGCCCTGTCATTACCCGATGATACAATCGCAATGGCACGTTTAAGTCCGGAATCTACAACCACAAATTCATGCTTGGCGACATCAGGTAGGTTATAGATATTATCTGGCGAAAAATCTATCTTTAGATCGCCCTCGATCGGCTTACCTTCCACGCCTTTCATTCCGTCAAAAAATTCCATTCCGCCAAGACCTCTTACGACAGAATCGTTTCGCTCGCGCAAAAGAAAATACGGATGGAACCCGCAAGAAAATGTGAACGGCTTATCACCCGTATTGAGCGTGGTGACTTTGAGGTTAAGCTTCATCGAAACCGATATCTTAACCTCCAGATCAAACTCGTGCGGCCATAATTTAAGCGTTTCATCGTCAGAAGAGAGAAAAAGGGTTATCTCCGTCATCTCCTCGCTGTATTCGACCCCGCGTACACCGAAAACCATTTTGCGGGCGAAGCCGTGCTGCGGAAGATCCTTTGTAAGCCTGTTTCCGAACATGGGCCAGCAAAGCGGAATTCCGCCATGAAAACTGTCAGCGCGATTATGATCCTGCTTGCGGGGGGTGAATATCACCTCGCTGTGGCCTGTAGGACGGTACGAAAGAACATTGGCCCCGAGAAGAGCGATTTTCGCCGCGCCGTACTTGTTGGCTATAATAACTTCAGGGTATCCCGCCAAGCCACGCTTGAACACAATTCTCCCGGGAGTTCCGAATCTCGCATTTAACTGATTTTCATTCATCTTAGCCTACCTCGCTTTTTCAATCATACTTTTTCATTTCTTCCTGCACCCGTTTTTTCGTCTCTTCGTCGGGAGCGACCACAACGCCTCTCAAACGGTATGGAGCCCAATGGTTGGTCCACGACGTGTCGCGAAACGCGCGGTCGAACATTTCCTGTTCAGGCAAAACATCGTCAAGCGTTCCCGCCCTGCCGTCGGCACCTTTTGAATACAAAATAGGGTTGCCACCGCCTCGCCTGTTCTCATAAACGTAATCGTTTCCCCAAGGGTCTTTGACTATATGATTTACATAAGGCCCGTCCCAACCATGCTTGACTAGCGACTTGGCCGAAAGAACATTCAACCCTTCCTCGTCGCTCGGCCATGAGCCGACATGAAATTTATACCGCCCGAGCGCCTGAGCGAGCGCATTGACCGACTTTTGGGCATTCAACGGTTTTCTGGGAATCGCGGCCTTTCCGCCTTTACCGGCAACGGAAAGCACCATTGAACCGACAAGGGCAAGACCGATTATCAATACGCTGTAAAATACAATTCCACGCTTAAGCACCGGAGCTCTGCCCTGTATTTCAGCCTTCTTCAATTCGTATTCGCGGGCAATGGCTTTAATCGCAGCACGAGAAGATTTAGCCCCGGCGGCTTTTTTCTTCGCCGGAAACTTTTTTCTCAATTGAGACAGCACATCTGCCTTTTTGGAATTAACTGCAATTTTCATAGTATGATTATACCAAAAATATCATCTTCTCTCATCCTCATTAAAGACATGATTCAAATTCCGAGATTGATCTTGCGATCTTTATAAGAGGCCAAAGAGAGCGCCACTTCGGAATATCTTTCCAATACGCGACAAGTTCCTTCATGCGCCCGAGAACGGGTCTGTCGCCGTGAAGCTCATCGCGCGAAACTGAAATATAGCGTCGCAACGCTTCCGCTGAAAAGTCCATTTCGCCAAGATGTCGTATAAAAGATCGCCCCACCATCCCCACACCGTCTCGCCAATCAAGGTCGCCGTTGGCGATAACCTTGTTCTTGCTGAGGCGAGAGATCTTTTCTATCGCCTTAAAATCACATTCACCGTCATACATCTGACGCGCGATGCGGCCATGAACAGTCAGAAATCTGAGCGGAAATTCATTCAATACGTCTATAAGCGAAAAGAGTTCGCTTGGCTCATCGACTCCGAGTCTTGTCTTTACCGAAAACTTCCCTTCGCCCATCGTCTCTACGCCGACTTCAACTATGCGCCTTAGAACATCCGGCGTTTTCAATAGCCCTGAGCCTCTGCCTTTATTGCGCACCATGGGGAACGGGCAGCCGCAGTTAAGATCTGCGCATTCGTAACCGGCAGATTTTACCCTCTGCAGCGCCGCGCGTAAAGCCTCAGGGTCCTTGCCGATGAATTGGGGCGTGATTTTTATGCGCGAAACTTTGTCCGCAAGAGGATTAAGTTCCCTGTCTTTCAAAGGGTCGACTCCCCTCATCGCGCTGATAAAAGGAGTTATTGCCTCGGTAAAGCCCGCCGAGAGAATCTCATCGGCATAAACATCCCTAAAGCACCTGATTGTTACTCCTCTAAGTGGAGCGAGTATCACCTGAAAAACCCCTATAACCTCAACGGGAAAGAATCTCTTCTCTGACGGAAGAAGGCGCAAGTTCGAACATGTCCGGCTCCATCGAATATGAAGCACGGCCTTTCGTCAGAGAACGTATCGCCGTAGAGTAACCGAAAAGTTTGGCAAGCGGAACTCGCGCGTGAACAACCTGCATATCACCGCGCTGAGCCATGTCAAGAACGGTGCCTCTGCGTGAATTAAGATCACCCAGAACTTCGCCGACTGACTCTGGCGGGGTCGTGATTTCAAGCTTCATGATCGGCTCGAGAAATTCAGGCTTGGCGGCTTCGGCCGCCTCTCTAAAGCCCATCATCGCAGCCGATCTGAACGCCACCTCGTCCGACACTTCAGGATCGACGATTTCGGCGCCTTGGCAAGTGACAAGAATATCCGTCATGGGATAGCGCGCCAAAACACCTGTGACAACGCCGTCTTCAAGACCTTGACGGACACATTCCTGAAGCGCCTTCTCCTGGACAAGCGAAGTGAAGGCTCTGTTAAGCTCAACCTTAACGCCTTCGCCGCGGCCTAATGGCTCGACGGAAATCTTCAGAGAGACCGCATGACGCTTTCCGCCAAGTTCACGGTCAAACGTGAAATCGACGCTCGAGGGCGCAGTTACGGTTTCAACGTAAGAGACCATGGGCTTGCCGACGTTTGCTGCACACTTGAACTCACGCTTAAGACGGTCGACAAGAATCTCAAGATGAAGTTCTCCCATCCCAGAAAGAATCGTCTGCCCAGTCTCTTCGTCTTCACGATACTGGCATGTCGGATCCTCCGCCGCCAAGGTTTTCATCGACTCGACGAGCTTATCCTTATCGGCCGAACTCTTTGGCTCAATCGCCATGAACATCACCGGCTGCGGAGCGGTAATGCGCTCTAAATAACAAGGCTTCATTTCCGCGCAGAGCGTATCACCCGTCGTGCAGTCTTTAAGGCCAACGATAGCGCCGATATCTCCGCTATGAAGCTCGTCGACCTCTATCTGATCATCTGCAAAGAGCCGCACGATCTTCATGATGCGCTCGCGCTTTTTCGTGCGGGGGTTATACGCGTTGGCGCCTTTTTTAAGAACACCCGCATACACGCGCACGAAATATAGCTTTCCTACATAAGGGTCGCTGGCGATCTTGAAAACAAGCGAGGTCAAAAGCTCGGAATCATTCTGCCGGCGCTCAACCTTTTCGGAAGTCTTAAGATCACTTGCCGAAACCGGCGGGCGGTCTTCGGGAGACGGCAGAAAAGCGTTAATCGCATCGAGAAGAGGCTGAACGCCCTTGTCCTTAAGAGACGTGCCGCAGAGAACGGGCACAAGCGCTCCTGCGAGCGTCTGGCGGCGCAGCGCCGGAATAAGCTCTTCATTCGTAAGATCGCCGTTCTCAAGAAACGCTTCCATGACCTCTTCATCGAGGTCGGCGACCTTTTCGACAAGTTCGGCCCTGGCGATTTCCGCCTCATCTTTCAAGTCGTCTGGAATATCCATTACCGAAAACTGCTTGCCGTCGGTGGCTTCATCGAAAATGATCGCCTTCATCTGAAGAAGATCGACTATTCCCTTGAAGGAATCTTCCGAGCCGATGGGAAGCTCTATCGGGCAGGCGGGTGCTTTCAGCTTCTCGCGAAGTTCATCCACGACTCTGCGGAAGTCGGCCCCCATACGATCCATCTTATTTACGAACGCAAGGCGCGGCACATTATAGCGATCCGCCTGACGCCAGACCGTTTCAGACTGAGGCTGGACACCTCCCACGGCACAGAACACGCACACCGCGCCGTCAAGAACGCGAAGAGAGCGCTCGACTTCCATGGTAAAGTCAACGTGTCCGGGAGTGTCGATAATGTTGATGGAATGGCCCTTCCATTCGCAGGAAATCGCAGCCGACTGGATTGTAATTCCGCGTTCACGCTCCTGAAGCATAAAGTCCGTCGTCGTGTTTCCGTCGTGAACATCACCGTGCTTATGGATCTTTCCGGTGTAAAAAAGAATGCGTTCCGTGGTAGTGGTCTTGCCTGCATCGATATGCGCGACAATGCCGATATTTCGAATTTTCGATAAATCAGAGCTCATAATAATTATTGCGGCGACTGTCCGAGCCTTTGCCCGGAATATTTCCCTTCATGAATCGGTCTCCACCACCACTCGTTGGCCAAATACCATTGCACGGTTTTGCGGATTCCCGTTTCAAAATTCTCTTCCGGCCGCCACCCTAGATCATTCATAAGTTTCGTCGGGTCGATGGCATATCTCAGATCATGCCCCGGCCGGTCGGCCACATATGTTATAAGATCCTGATATGCGCCGGCGGCGCGCGGGCGAAGTTCATCGAGAATCGCGCATACCGTCTTTACAACTTCAAGATTCGTGCGCTCGTTATGCCCGCCGACATTGTAAGTCTGCCCCGAGACGCCCTTCTCGTTCACAAGACAAAGGGCCTTCACATGATCATCCACATAAAGCCAATCCCGGACATTGGCCCCTTTACCGTAAACGGGAAGCGGCTTTTCTTCAAGACAATTAAGGATGATAAGGGGTATCAGTTTTTCGGGGAAATGATACGGTCCGTAGTTGTTTGAGCAATTCGTGATAAGAACCGGCAAGCCGTAGGTGTCATGCCAGGCGCGAACAAGATGATCGCTCGATGCCTTGGAAGCGGAATACGGCGAATGCGGCGAATAGGGGGTCGTTTCGGTGAAAAAGCCGCTTTCGCCGAGCGTCCCGTAAACCTCGTCGGTGGAAATGTGCTGAAAGACGAATGTCGGATTTTTCCGCCACCATTTTAGCGCGCTTTGCAGAAGCGTAGCGGTGCCGACAATGTTCGTTTTAATAAATTCTCCGGGGCCGTCGATAGATCTATCCACATGTGACTCTGCGGCGAGATGGAAAATCGTATCCGGCTTAAACCCTTCAAATGCGTCGTCCATCTTGGGGCCATCGCAGATGTCTGCCTTTAAAAGAGTATAGCGTCCTTCGACCTCCTTAAGTGACTCTTCATTCCCGGCATACGTCATCTTGTCTATAACCAAAACCTCACATCCCTGACGACAAAGATGCCTAACTAAGGCAGATCCGATAAAGCCACACCCGCCGGTAACGATTATCCTCTTATTCCTCATCGCCATACTCCTTTGACTCGCGATCCTCAGACTCGTTTTCGCCTTCTTTGTGCGTAGCGTATGAATACCCGTAGCCGTACTTGCCGTAAGCGCTGTGATGAGAGACGCTGAACGCGGAAGCCTGAGCAATTTCTACATCGTTTACAACAACGCCAAGTATATTTGCGCCCGCCTCGGTCAAATTGCGAGTGCAGTACTGGATAGGCTTAAAATGAGTTCTGTCGGGACAGCACATGATAATCGTTGAGTCAACAAGCATTGAAAGCGTAACTACATCGCCCACAACCCCGTAAGGCGGCGCATCGACGATTATTCTGTCATAATTTGCTCTCGCCCACTCGAAGAATTGAGCGATGGCTCCTGAACCAAATATCTGCGCCGGAGCAACGCCATCAGGCGGCAACGAAGCTACAATATCAAAGTTTACGATTTCCGTTTTATTTATGATGGACGAAAAATCCACTTCAGTTGAGATGGACGACTGCAAAACATGCGAGAAACTGCGCGCCTTCGTTAATTCAACACCCCAAATGCCGGCCACCTTGGGCCTACGAAGGTCGAAATCGACATGAAGAGTCTTTTTGCCGGACTGAGCGTAAGAAATGGCAAGTGATGTTGATGTAATCGTCTTACCTTCGCCAGGCTGCGTTGAAATGAAAAGTATGCTTTTCGACATAGCCTCGTACCGCGGCGATTCAAGAAGGTTTCTAAGGCTCGCCACAGACTCCGAAAATTGCGAATATTTCTCGTCTATGAGAGAGCGTGCAATATCTCTTCTTTTCTTATTTCTCAAGTGAGGCAGTATCGCAAGAACTTTAAGCGAAAGTCGAACCTCAATATCTGAAAGATTGACTACCGTATCTTCCAAGTTGTCGATGACCAAAACAAATGCAACTCCTAACATCATCGAAAGAACGACACCCGCACCGAAAATAACCAAGGGATTTGGCAGAATCGGCTTTTGAGGAATATTCGCAACTCTTCCCACGCGAACCATCTCATTATTGCTTTCGGCTTCAATTCTCGCCGTGTTTTCATTGAGAATAAGCCCCTCAAGAACACTGTTTGCGACCTCGGCCTCGCCATCAAGACGCTTAAGCCCCGTTTCAGCCAATGCGATTCTCTGTTCAAGAGAAGACAATTCTGCCGAGAGATCCTCTTTTTTCTGTTTTAAATTAGCGAGCTGATTGCGCGTAACTTTAAGAGTTGAGCGCCCCGTCTGCAAAGCTCTATCGGCAGCCTCGAGAAAGCGCTGCTTCGAAAGTTCCATCTCTTTCTTTTTTGAAATTACGTCAGGGTGGCTTTCCGTGTATGCGAAAAGTAGCTTCTGATACTCTCCGTCGGCGTCTTGAAACGCCTTGAACTCCGTGGCTATCTCCTGCGCACGCGGAACACTTACGGAAAGGCTACCGTAACTCGTGGGATCTTTCTGAACCATGGAGAGCATCTTCTCCCACTCAATGAGCTGGCTTTCATCGGTCTCGAGAACGAGAATCGACTGAACCGTCTTTGAAAGCCCCTGCTGAATCGTGTCGCGTGCGGAGCGCATATTATCGACCTTGTGGGCGGTACGGAACTCCAGCAACTGATTCTGAATTTTGTTCACCTCACGGCGGGCTTTCTCGACATTGGCATGAATCTGGCTTACAGCTCTGTCGCAGCGAATCTTATTCTCCTCGTCAGTGAAAGACTCGATAGCCTGCGCATACGCATTTGCGAGTGCCGCGCACATCTGCGGCGAAGTGGATCTTACGGATATTCTTATGATTCGCGAATTTCTCTGAAGTTCGATTTCAGAATCAACTAGACATTTGAGAATGTCTTCGTCAGAGGCCGTTGACGCGGGGTTTTTCGCACGGTACTGCTCCATTATCTTCGCGATGATCTTATCTGAGCGCCAGTCGGAAATACGCGTATTGAAAATTTCGGCGTACGTGTTTCCGTAATCGGGAATCGCAAGATCCAAGGCCGATCTGTTATTTCCCGAAGAGCGGCGCATATCCATCGTAAATTCACTTGTCGCGGAATATATGGTAGGTGAAATGCGATAAACAGCAAACGAGGCTATAAGGCCGATGAAAATAAAGACGAAAACTGAAAGCCAACGTTGCGATATAACGCGCAAAACGCGTGAAAAAGTGATTGTACCGACAATTGAATTCTCCTCACCGCCATATTGACCGTATGCGCCGTACTGACCATACGAGCCATAACTGCCATAGCGGGTTCTTGAGGCATAATACATCGGCCTACCTGCACCCATGGATATATTTTGACCGGATCCATAATACATCGGTCCGCTACCGCCTTCACGACCATAATAAATCGGTTTATCCGCCATTACTTCGCTCCCTTGGAAAATGATACAGAAGAAAGCGACATCGTCATACACAACACAACAGTCGCCTCAGGTAACAAGAAAGAACAATCAAAAGCCGCCGCTGCAGCCACCGCCGACAACGCAAGAAAACCGGTTAGGCTTATCGGTGAAGAAATCGACGCCTTAAAGGACATGCAAAATCTGCGAATGTACGTAAAGAGCAAAAAGCCGTAAAGACAGGCATACATCACAGAGCCGACTATGCCGTTTTCGGCCAGGAGAAGCAAGTACCCGCTAAGCGGCTTTGTCTGGGATTCAGGAATAACCGCAAACGCGCCATCTGTTGCGTTGAATTTTATATCAAGCGGAAAGGTTTCAAACCCTGTGCCAAGCCAAAGATTGTCGCGCCAGACAGAAAACGCAATCGTTGAAAGAGCCTCCCGCAACTCGGACAATTGCGGCAGAATGGTCTTAACCGATTGAAAGGGGAGCGTTTTCATCTCCATGATTTCATCAGACAGAGAGAAAACAACCACTATAACGGCTATGGAAATCGAAATAAAAAGAACAACGGCATATTTAAATTCGATCAATGCTCCCGGAAGCTTAAAAGCATAAAATATCGCGTATAAAAAAAGCATTATCAGTGCTATTGCGAAAAAAGCGGCGATATGGGCCGGGGCGAAAATAAAGAGCCCCGCCAACGAACCGACTATTCCAAATAAGACCATAACAAGCACTCTGAAAATGCGAAACTCAAAAACGCTGGCTAAAGCTGATACGGATACAAGCGACGATATCCCAAATACAATGCCTATGAATTGCGGGTTTTCAAAAGAACATTTTGCCAAATCCAGATAAGCCACATTGCCCAAAATAAGGGCACTAATCATTATCAATGATATAAGGCCTGAAACAAAAGAAAAGACCACAGCAAACCCGAATCTCGCCTGCTTTCCGAGCGCATGCCTGCAACCTTGAGTGACAACAATCATCGCCAAGACAGAAGTTATGGCACTTGGCTTGAAACCATCTGTCGATGAGGGCATAAGCGGCATTGGCGGCTGTGACATAAACCACTTGGCCTCTTGAGCATCATACGAAAGAGTTACTCCCGTATTGAAATAGGCGATCACATAGTATGATAAAAAAACAGCTGAAAACCAAAAGAACGGGTCACGCACAATAGCTGAGACCACCCGTGATCTCGCCGAACGAAGACTCTCGCCTTTTATTCTCGACGGCTCCATTAAAAGCCAGATCGCTCCCAACAAAGAAAGCCATGCAACCCATGACGGCAATAGACACAGCGGCGCTACTGCGAGAACCGCAAGGTGCGCCGCCAACACATATTTGGCTATGAACTTTTGCACTTAGTATGTAAACCTCAACCCAATCGTTCCGCGGAAGCGGTCATAATCATAATATTCGGCACGCTTGCTGCCATCGCCACTGCATTTCTGAAATTCAGCACGCCCGAAAAGCGTTACATAACGATTTACAACATAATTAAGACCCACTCTAGCGGTCATCCAATCAAGATCGTAATCAGCGTCATTGCTGTAGCTGTACTCGCGGGATTCTTTACGGTACGACACATCGAACGTGGCCGAAACCTTGCCGCGAACAAGCGACTTGGCGATACCCCAGCTGATCGAGTCGACTCTGACGGCTGTAGCGTATTCTCTTTCGGAAGGCTGAAAGTAGCTATTGGCGCTAAGCATCGTATTCCACGTCTCTCCGATTTTCCAACGGCCGGCGACGGTATAGGTAAAACCATCGCTTGATGAAGCGTTTGAGCTGTACTCAAAGCGGCTGAAACCTGCAAGAACACGATATGAAATTCTTTCAGTAGCCCATGAACCTATACCAGCCTGAATCGTAAAGCCATCGGATTCATCCGAAAAACGGCTCGACTTAGCGTTATTGGTGTTGTCTTGTTCATACCCCTGATAGCTGGCGGCCAAAAGGAAATCAGTCCATTTTGTAGGGGCAAAACCGACTTCACCGCCTACAGTCCAACGCGACCAGCCATAAAGCCAAGAGGCGTACTTATCGGTCGTATTGTCATAATCCAACAAATAATAACCTGTATTTACATCTGAATGCCAATACTCGTTGAACCTGCGCTGCAACCCGGCGGCAAAACGCAATTCCTCTCTGTCGCGGCTGTAGCCGGTGCCGTCGGAAAGCGACATATCCTCAGACTGATCGACACGCTTGTAACTTTCGTGAAGCATAAAGTCCCAGCCCTTTTCGGTGCGCTCAGAATCAGTCCATCGAAATGTCACATCCTCTCCATAGCCATGATAATCGTATGCGTTGCCTGTTTTTGATGTATCCCTTGTGTACGCGTTGTATTGATAAAACGCATTCGCCATCAACTGCCAACACTCATCTATGTACTGAAAGCCAACACCAGGGTTTATATTCCAAATGATATCATCATCACCATAGCGATTACCGTCGACATTTGAATCATAAATCGCCGACATTGAGACGTATGGCTTTATCGTCATGCGCTGCCCGATCTTATACCCGACAGGACGGTCCATATATTCCGCCTGCAGGCAGGACACAAAGCCAACTACTGCAAATAACAATATCCGTTTCATTTTAAAACCCTTTAAGATCAAATGTTACTTACGAATGCTAAGGCCCGTAGATGTATCACGATAACCATGAGGCTCAGTGAGTACCGGAATAGTGCCGTCCGCATCAAGCAAAGGCATTTCGACTTCTTTTGTCGGATCGATCATTTCAACGCCTTCGACCAATTCGGCCAAAAGCGCGTCTAAAACGATCGAACCGGCAATATTCATAACCACCTGAACATCAGGCTCACGCCCTGCATCAGCGCCACCGAGCAGAGGATCGTACGTTTTATCCTGATTCTGGCCGAGTGCCGCCGGCAGCCAGTCGGACTTCGCCACTTCGCGGCTCTTCTCAGGCATCACCGAAACGAGATTGTCGGTAAGATTGGCAGGCTCGCCGTTGGAAGAGCGGATGAACATAAGCGCGGTAAAAGCCATTCTGACATCAGCATCTTTCAAGCCAGTGGCGCGCTCACCTACAGCCTGAACGACATCACGCGCGATTTTCTCAAACTGCGCATCCGAAAGCTTATCATTGCCGGAAAGTTTTCTGTTGAAGAGGTCTTTGGCGAAACTCTCGTTAAGAACAGTGAGAGCCTCGACCGGAACAGTAGCAAAAACCTCGGCCAAAAGCGTCTTCATGTTCCCTTTGGCAGCATTCTGCAACGCTGTGCGATTAACTGTCAGGAATGTCGCAGTTTTCGATTCAGTCGACCCTGGCATTTTTGAAATAGCGGCATTAACTTCACTTAAAAAGGCCTTCTGATTATCAGCGCTAAGGCTCTTCATCGTCTGAGCCATTACTTGAGAATTAGCTACAGCCTCGCCGATTTTCGCGCGCGCCTCAGCAAGAGGCATTTCAGAAGCAAAAAGCGAAAATGCAGCCATAACGGCAGCTGCAAGGGCGCATACTTTTTTCATCGATTTCATATAAACACCTCTTTTATACGTTTATCAATACCATGTTTCATAGACATAGACGACATCGCCTGCTTTTAACGTGATATCTTTATCAAAACGGCCGTCCTTGCCTATCTCGTTTAAATTGATCATATATTTCGTCTGGGCACCATTTCGATCGCAACGGGTAACCTGAATTTTTCTGCGATCAGCGAACTGCTTAAGCCCACCTGCGGTCTGAAGAACTTTCGTGACCGTCAAATCCATGGTGGAAGGCATATTGACAGGCCCTGGATTATTGACCTCGCCAAGCACCGTAACCGTCCCCCACGGGCTTACGCCCGAGCGTGGATCAAACGGAGCAAAAGTAACGGTAATCTGCGGCTGACGATAATAGACGGAATACTCCTTAACAAGCGTCTCTTTAAGCGCTTCTAATGAAAGACCATCGCATTTTACCGGCTTTTGTAACAACAAAGGCAATGTTATCTCGCCTTTTTGATCTACCAGAGCATCCATTTTAAAAGGTTGCGTCGCGCTTGTCCCGACCTGAATTATAAGGCCCACTCCAGGGCGAACCTTAGGGCCATCCCACCAAGTGGCCGCAATAGCAGAAGCGACATTTTCATTTTCACCGTCACCTACGCCAAGATTTTTTACAATACTCCCACAGCCGTAAATGCAAACGCATACAGCTAAGAATGTGGCTAATCTCAAACCTAATTTACACATAGTCACTTAAAATTATACCATAACCTCAGTCGAACGGTCAACTTGCTGGGTGGTGCGATTTGTAATCGGTTAGTCGAATGTGCGGACTAACGCCGCCCATCCGACTAAGGTGTTTGGCAGTGTGGACTTCCTATTGTTTTAAAACAGCCGTTCCGTCTGCCATTTAATCAAAAAAAAGAAATAAAAAATCATTTTTGCGCTTGACATTATGTATGGGATATGATATACTATACACATGAAACAAAATGATGAAATATTAGGCGGTTCAGAGATTGATTTTCTCAAATCAATTACTGGCTTATTCCCTGTTGCGCGTGGCGCACTCTCTCTCGTCAACAAGCGTTGC
>JAEIGA010005690.1_pt1 | contig 18985 bp, 15 predicted proteins | sample 9270691 | NCBI WGS metagenome assembly JAEIGA01 (sample SAMN17057246, study PRJNA624740) | gut metagenome | biome: biome; isolation source: fecal sample | host: Bos grunniens | place: China: Xizang | collected 2019 | reverse complement strand
CGTATACCCTTGCAGCAACCCCGTTGGAAGTTGTTGAAGTATCGTAGGTTCTCAAGATTTTAGCATTGACCGCGTTCCAGCGATAACCTACGGAACCTAATGTAGCGCCAGCATCTGTTTCGGGTCTTAAAATATATAAGTTGTCATACAAATACATTCGCATTGCATTAGTGCCATTGATTTTGAAATATGTGATTGCTGTTGAATTGATATTGACATTGTTACCGTACAACCACAAATTCGCGCCAGTGCTTTGCAGACCTTTACCAACTCCGATATTGCCAGAGCTGTCCATGTGGAGCGCTGAAACATAGTCCCCGAAGTTTACGCCAACTCCGTCGCCTTTAGGGAACAGCGCGCCATATTTAGCGTTTATGTTTACTGCCCCGTTTGCCGCTGAAAGATTTACGTTGTTTACTGTCGATGCGATTGCGACAGCCCCATTGCCAGCCGTTAAGCCTACAGTTCCGTAAAGAGAATTGACGGAAAAACCGTCGTAAGCGTCTACTATAACAGCCCCGTCCGTGGATGTTATCGTTGCATCGTGCTTCGAGCTAATATTCAAATAGCCTGCGGATGCTGTGGCGTTTAGGTTGCCTACTGTCGCAGTTACATTTACATTTCCTGCAAGTGAGTTTTTAAGAGTCACGCCCTGCATTCCGTCAACTGTTAAGCTGTTTCTGCCTGTTACAAGCATAGTGTTAGCTAACAACGAAACCTCTGTCGGTTCTACTCTGATTTCGGCGTTTGCGCTAGAAGTCGACGAATAGATCCATACTTTATCAGCGTCAGCCTGTACGAAACCGCCGCTTGCTAATAAAACAGCCGAAGTCGTGCCGTATAAAGTAGCATTTGCGCCCTGTACTGTCAGCGACGAAATACTGTTAGCCCCTACTGTTATAGTTGCCTGTTTAATTGTACCAGCACCGCCGCATACGTTTATAACAGCGTCAGTTGCGTTCATTCCGAGGTCTATTTGCTTCGCCTGGAACTTCGCCCATGTTGTGCCGTTGTTTCTAATGCTCAAACTGCTAGAGTCAATATAGACGTTCTGTGACGATGTTTTACCGATCGTCGCAGTTGTGCCAAACGATGCTAATTGAGTCCCGGAGGAATCCAATACATTAAATGCGCTGGATTTTACTTGCGCCCTGTTGCCACTCCATGAGCCACTTGTCTTGTTACCAATCTGCAATCCATTTGTTGCATCATAACTCATAAAGTTCGTTGCTGTTTTAGCTGCATTAGCCGCTTCGGTTCTTGCCGTGTTGGCTGTGGATTGAGCCGTTGCCGCGTTGGTTTTCGCAGTATTCGCCGTTGACTGCGCCGTTTCAACATCCGCCTGCGTTTCGCTCAAGGACACCGTTAACCCCGAAGCGGTCTGCTCAACTGTTGACATTCTACTTGTCAGCCCGTTAGTTGCTGACACGTTAGCCGTGATTCTGTCCTGCTCAACTTTCAACTCCGCTTTTGTCGCGATAGTTGACGCCAGAGCGGAACCGATAAGTTTCGACGCCTGCGTGATATTAGAAGTAGGCAGGGAACTGTAATGTATATTGTTCCATGTTACTGCAATACCTGTGTTGTTGTTCTCGTAGTCGGTAACGTATACAGTGTCGTAGCCCTCGGATTTTTTCGCTATTACCTCCCATGTGGAAGTCGCAGTCTTGACGATCCACACGCCAATGTCCCCGTTTTCTCTGATAGTATCGAGTCCAGGATCTTTACTGTTTGCGTTAGCAAACCTTATATCTACATCGGACGCGTTTGTACCTCTGTTTCGCAGGCTCAAACGTATTGGTCTATTAGTATAAGTCCCGTTTATAACAAACTGACAGATACCAACATATCCCGTTGTTCCGGATGTTCCCGAAGCCTCATGCCACTTTTGTTTTTTCGCCGCGTCCGCTGTTTTCTTTACGTTGCTGACTGACAGCGTTATTTCTTGATCAGAAACCTCTAAATCACCGATACGCGTTCCGTAATCGGTCATTGTTTGAGCATGAGCCGTAATGGATTCTTCCGTTTGCGTGATACGGGTTTCCGCTGTTTCAACGCGGGCGTTAATATCTTCGGCTGCTGGCGTGTAATCCGTTGCCTTTGAGCCTTTTTCAAGTTTAGGTGCATAAAAATAAGCATCGTTCACTGTGTTGGTTACTTGTATTGTAAGTCTGGCTGTTCCGCCCGAATTTATCAAATCGATTGTTGCCTGGTCAATTTTGTGCGTATAGGATATTCTTTTTGTTTCCCCGGCAAGCAGTTTTTCAAGTTCGGCATGGTCTACATCGGCAACGAATACTCTGTTCCCGGCACTATCATGCTGCATTAAATAAAACCAAAGCGATTTATTTTCGTTTAATGTGTTATGCACTTCGATTGATAGCGTTACTTCATCACCAACTTTAAAATCATCAATATAAGGGTTTAAATACACCCCTACACCGCTCCATTGTTTTGTGACGTGTGCCGCATCAAAGTTGTTTTTGTAGTTTTTGACAAACACAACATTACCGCCTTGATTCCCCCAGCTTTTAATGGTTTTGCCAACAGCGCTAGGTTGTGAAGCTGATTCTAGCAGAAGATTTCGCCCACCGATAGTTAAGTCTTGAAAATCCTCTTTTGTTGTATATGTCGCGCTTACGGATTGCGTTATTTCGTCCGCCTTTACGGATATCGCCGCATCTGCCTGCGCTTTGGTGTAATACCCGCCCAAAGTTGTAGCAACTTCGGTTTTCGTAGCCCTCAAAGCTATCTGTTCGGAGTTCTGCGTTATTTTGGTTTCGGCACTTGTTACACGTACCGCCAGGGCGTTAACATCCTCTTGCGCTTTGTCTGCCGCTTCTTTCGCCGCGTCTGCATCTTCTTGCGCTTTGTCTGCCGCCGCTTTAGCATTGTTCGCCGCAGTTTGAGCCGTTGCCGCATTGGCTTTCGCCGTGTTGGCCGTCGCCTGTGCTGTGTCTGCGTCAGATTGTGCCGCGTCCGCAGCCTGTTTAGCTTTTACAACGTCCGCCTTTGCCGCTTCGATTTCTTCTTCTGTAGCGCCTACTCTGGAAGTGACTGCCGCTAAATTAGCCTCTGCCGTTGCCAGATTATTAGCCGCTGTCTGCGCTTTTGCGTCTGCGTCGTCTGCCGCCTTTTGCGCCGCTACCGCGTCGCTGTATGCCTGGTCGGCTTTTGCTTGTGCTGTAGCCGCGTTTGTTTTTGCCGTATTAGCCGTCGCCTGTGCTGTAGCCGCCGCGCTTGCCGCTTCGTTGGCTTTTGTTTGAGCTGCCGCCGCATCTCCTACGGCTTTGTTTGCGGTGTCTTGTGCAGTTTTAGCCGCCTTTGCCGCATTGTCCGCAGATGTTTGCGCGTTCGCCGCATCCGTATAGGCTGTATTGGCTTTATTTTGCGCTGCAATGGCTTTTTCCTCTGCGGTGTTAGCATCGTCCTGCGCTTTATCTGCTGCCGCCTGTGCGTTAATTACGGCCTGCTGTGCTGCCGCAATTTCTTCCTCTGTAGCGTCAACTCTGCCCGTTACGGTTGCCAAGTCAGCTTTTGCTGCCTGTACTTTGGCGTCAGCTTCGTCCGCCGCATCTTGCGCAGTTTTAGCCGCCGCTTTGGCTGTGTCCGCTTCGCTCTGTGCCGCATTTGCTGCCGCCTGGGCAGTGTCCGCCGCATCTTGAGCTTTCTTTGCATCGGCTGTCGCATCGTCAGCGGTTTTCTGTGCCGCCTGGGCCTCTGTTTGAGCCTGTGCCGCAAGTTCCTGCGCGTTGTTGGCCGTTTCGTCGACCGTCAATAATTTCGACGCTGTGGAGCTAATTTGCCCCGCGTTCTGTGTGATCTGTGTTTGCAGTGACGCTTCCGTTTCAGTTAAGTCGGTCTTTTTCGCGTAATCGGCAGCCATTGTACTTTCAAGAGAAGTCAAAGATTTCGACAAAGTATTAACTTCCGTTACCGCCGCCGCCGCGTCTGCTTTTGCCGCATCCGCTGTCCATGTTGCTTGTGCCGCCAGGCCTTCCGCACTGTCCGCCATAAGTCTTGCGCTTTCGGCTTTTGTTATAGCGGTATCTGCTGTTGATTGTGCCGTTGCTGTGGCCGCGGCTGTTTCGTCTGCTTTCGCTTGTGCGTTTACTGCTGCCTGTTTAGCCTCTACGGCTTTGGCGTCTGCTGTGTCTGCCGCGTCCTGCGCCTGCTGGATTGCCTCCTCGGCGTTGTCGATAGTTGCCTCGAGTCCATCTACCCTCTCGTCTATGTGGTCGACAATGTTTTGCGCCGCTTCTGCCGCTGCATTGGCTTCCTGCGCCGCCTGTTTTGCCGCATCGATACTTTCAACGGCGTCCTGTACTGCCGCGTTAGCGTCTTCTACGGATGCCATTGCGTCTTCTACCTGTTCCAGAGCGCCCTCTGCTGTAAGGTGTGCTTGTTCTGCAATAACAAGGGCTTTTGCCGCGCTTCTTGCCTGTTCTGCGAACCTCTCGGCCATTTCCTCGACCTTTTGAGAAATGCCGCCTGTTTTTATGATGTGTTCGCCCAGCGTCGCAGTGTGGTATCCGCCTGTTTCGGATGCTTCTAAATTTAATATACGAGTTGACAGATATAATTCCCCGCCATCGTCAACAATGTTGACTCTGTCGCCAATGCCTACATTGTCCGGAAGTTTGGTTATATCTATCTCGTAATTTACCTCCATGTCGCAGATCTTTTTTAGTTCTGTCAAAGCGTGGGAGCATAAAGTCTTTTGGTTTGTAGTCTCATAAGAGAACTGTTTTACAATGTGCCCCTGGTATCCTGCGGGCTTTAATGTTTCCCACTGATAGCGAGACCACTTTTCAAGAGCGTTACGGGATTTCAAATAAACGCCGTCAACGTAAAAGTCCCCGTCGTCGTATTCGTAGCCTTTTAAGGTTATCGGCTTTTCTTCGCCCTCCGGGGTTCCGCCCGTGCATCTCAAAGCCGTCGCAAGGTTCGCAACGGACTTCTTTGTAACAATGCGGTCAATATCCTTATTGAGCCTTAATGTCACGCCAATATCTTTTCCGCGTATTTCGTGGATGTTGATATATTTGTGCGTTATCTCCATTCCCATAATGGCAAAGGAATAAGAGACCTCGAACCCGCCGAACTGTGTCGCTATGCTTGCGAGTCGTTCTGTCGCTGTGGACTCACCTTCCCATGACAATGTACGGGTACGATCTTCGGGGATTTCGTTTATACCGATTTCGAAACCGCTGTCAGCAGAGAACTTGTTTACATACCATTCAGCAGTGTGCGCCTCTGTAGCTTCGTATTCCCCGACAACTTCATTTAAAAGGTCTAGCCCCGCATCTTCGGCGTATACTCTTACAGTCTGGTTTTTCGTGTCGATTTCGGTTTCGATAATGGTATAAAACTCGTTTTCGCTGTTAGCAGAACGGAGCAGGTAATTCCCCGCCTCCGTCATTGCTTCCAGTTCGAGTCGGTTATCCGCATCAAATTCGATTTCACATTCAAAAGTTGCAACGCCTGTTTCAACGTCTTCGGCTTTTACATCGTCGATGATAGTAAAGCCTTTTTTTAGGTTTGTCGCCGCGTGTCCCAGGATGTTCATTCCGCGGTCTGCAAAATAAATCATCATAAGTACACCTCGCGATATTTCAATTTGAATGTTGGTTTATACTCATCATCTACCCAGTCGGAATACGAGTAGCCTATTTGGTTTAAGCCTGGGACTAAATAAAATTCTTCCCAGTCATTACCCAGCGCGCCGAGTTCGGGAGCACCGCTGTCGTTTAAGAAGATTTCGCCCGTATTGCAATCCGCCATTACAACATCGTCAGCACTGAATTTGTTCGGAACCTCGCGCCATGTGTCGCAGTTGTTCTTTACAAACTTAACCCAGTATAAGCCGTTGTGCTCAAGTGCTGGCTTTGTGCCCCACTTTGTCATCGTAATATTGATCTGCGTTACTGCCAAGTCAAGTATAGTCGGATCAGTAAATGTCTTTTTAACTCCGCCTATATTAAAGATTACATTCTTGCCCTGTTTTGTAATGCTGGACGTTTTAACGCTGGTAATAGCCTTAATACCTTTTTTCTTGTTCGCTTCTCTATTCTGTCCAAAGTATTTATTGTTGAATGACAAATCTATATCAATGGTTTGCTTAATCTTGCCATTAACATAAAAACGCATCTTGCCCTTTTTCCCGTCAGCAGGCTTATAGATATTAACGCCCGCAACGGTTTTTCCGTTAGCACCCGTCAAAAGTATCTGGAAGCCACCGCGCTGCAATTTGCCCGCGTTGCCTGTCGCAATACACAGCTTTTGACGCCATGTGCAAGTAAACGCCGTTGCGCCCACTTCTCCGCTTGCATCGGCTGGCAGCGTCTTTCTAATAGAAGGTCCGTGCCATTTAGCGCCAGAGCCGTAGTTGTTCGGCGTTAAGTAGTATTCGTTTGCCCCTGCTTCCGCGTATGACTTCGCAGTGTGCAGAGTCCCCGTCTGTGTAATGGTAGTGGAGTCCGATACTCTGCTGCCGTTGATTGGCCAGCCTTTTTGCGCCGCTGTGCCCCATGAGTTTGCCTTTTTAAAGGCCTGGTTTGTCAAGGTTTGTGCCTTTGCCATGTCCTCGCCGTCGTCCTCTTCGGGGTCGCCTAACTGTATGATTTTTTCATACTCATTAAAAAAAGCAACGTAGCCGCAATCGCCGTCGCCTGTAAGTTCGTTTTCTGTGTCGCCGTCTGTTTCGTTTTCGCTGTAGAACTGCGCCTCGAGTTTTGGGAACGCCTTATAAGTGCCGTTATAGGTCACATAAAAGCATTTGTCTGTGGTATTCGGGACTACTTCGTATTCGTTTACGGAGTATTTAAACGGGTCAGTGCAAGTAAACTCGATTTCGCCTACTACTGCATTTCTGCCCGGCTCTACCTCGCCGATCGCTGACGGTGTGCCGATATAATATTTGTCTTGCTCATCGTTAAAAATGAGTTCTGCGTCTGTTACATCTAATATGTCGCCTAACGTGTTAAATGCGCTTCTAAACGCCGTATTTGATGTAGCCATAAGTTGATACCCAACTACGATAGTTCGTGCGGGATATCGTTTGTTTTTAAGCGTAGCGCCGTCCCTGTTGCCCGTTTCAGTGTATTCAAGTTCCGGGGATAACGCCTCGCGCCCTGTTACGTAAAGAGTTCTATATCCAGGTATTAAATCCTCGATATATTCTCCGTTTATTTTTAACGCTTCGGAAGGAAGCACCCTGTTGTCCGAAGCGTCTGTAGTGTCTCTGAATTGATACATTGTGCCTCCTATACTTTTCCGCGTGTTCTGCTGTTTCTAGCCTGTTTTTTGTCCAGTTCGTCCTGTGTATAGCTTGCAGTAGCTTTCGCAAATTCTCTGCCGTCGATATTGAACGGAATTTCAAACTCGAACGCGCCTCCGCCGTAGCTGTAGGCATCCGAAAGTTCTCCGCTGTATGCCATAGCAAGGCTAGGTGTTGCCGCTGACGGGATAGAAACGAGATTGTCCGATACATTTGCAACGGTTCTCTGCATACCCGCGATGCCATTTGCGAAACCTTCGCCAATATATGCGCCCAGTTTAGCGAACAATTTAGACGGAGAATGGATTTGAGCTTTTGCCCTTACTGCTCTTTCCGCCTCGCGTGCCATTTGGTCGGCAATCTTTTTAATAACGCCAAGCTGTGACTTCATGCCCAGTGCTAACCCATTTGCGATATACGCGCCAGCCGAATACATACCAGGATATGCGGATCTAACAGCCGTAATTACTTTACCGCCTACGCTCTTCGCATTGTTTACAGCGGAAGTTAACCCGCTTTTCATTCCATTAGCAAAGCCCGTTCCGACTTTCTTTCCTGCGCTTTTCGCCTTGTTGGCTGTATTATCAAACGCGCTTTTGAGTTTATTCATAGCGGATTTTGCTTTGTTGCCTAACGCATCTAGCCCGCTACCCACAACTTTTACAGAGCTACGCATACTCTTGAGCGATTTCTGGGTTGTTTTAGCGTTTTTCGCAATAGACTTCATGCTGCTGTTAACAAGTTTCAGTGCGCCAGCCATTATAAGCATACCCGCACTTGCTAAAAGCATAGCCGCACCAAACGCCGCTACGCCAATAGTTGCTATGAGTAGCCCTGCGCCTAATACAATCGCGCCCGCTCCTGCAATTATCGCGCCCGCCGCAAATACAATCATACTTGCGCCAAGTGCAACGATCGCCGCCGATGCCTGGAAACCATAAGCCGCAATTATCGGAAGTTGGCTGCCGAGTCTTGCGAGTCCTGTAGACGCCATAAGAACGCCCGCACCTACTAAAGCGGCTGCAATGCCGAACGCGATCAAGCCGACTGCCCCCGCTGTCATTGCTGGGCCTAATACAGCCGCGCCAACTGCCAGAGCCGCAACTGCGACAACCATACCAACCATGCAAGCGATAGCAGCGCCGCCAGCATTAGCCAGTTTAATAGATGCGTTAGCCAATAATAAAAAGCCCGCCGCAACTAATAACACAGCCGCGCCCATAGCCAGCATAGCCAAACCAACTGGAACCATTTGAGCCCCCATTGGTGCAAGTGTCTTTAATAAGAAGCCCATTCCTGCGCCTACTGCCGCCAGTGCTACAACAAGCCCAAACATGACGCCGATTGCGAGCGGCCCTGCTTCTGCTAACTTAATAGCGGATATAGCCAGCAATGCGAACCCTGCCGCTACCATAAGAACGCCCGCGCCTAACATCATAAAGGCTTTTGCACTTGCAAGCATATTCTTATTTGCTTCCATGCTAGTCTTACCGACTTTTTCCTGCGCTGCGGATGTTTTATCGAGGTTTTCCGCCACTTTGGAGCCAGCTTTACCCGCAAGCCCTAAAATACTATTGGAGAACGTCTTTACAGCGCCCACAACGGTGCTGACTATTTTAAAGCCTTTATATGCCGCCACTGCCATTAAAATAATTGGTATGGCTTTTGAGATAATATTGGAATGCTCAAGTAAGAACTTACCGACTTTTTTAATGATATTGCCCACTATAATCAGTATTTTCTTGAACTGTTCCCAATATGGCGTAGCCTTTTCTATCCAGCCCGACACTTTTTCGGCTATTTTATCGCCGTCAAGTTCGCTCAATTTTGCCGTTATTCCGTCTATTGCCACAATGCCCTTATCGGACAAAAGCTGGAATGCTGGCAATAATTTGTTGGCCGCTGTTTCTTTCAATCCTGCGAAAGCCTGGTCGACTGTTTTCGCCTGTGTGGCCATGTTTTGGAAACCATCACTGTTACCAGCTCTTTCAACTGCCGCGAAAAATTCATCTGTTGCGATTTCGCCCGCTTGAATTTTAGCGATCAGTTCGTCGGTGGTCATGTTCATCTCTTTTGCAACTGCCGCCATACCCGCGGGAGTCTGTTCGAGCATGATTTTAAAGTCCTCCCATGCTACTGTCGGCTTTGCCGCCATTTGTGTAGCTTGCTGGGACAGTGCTTTCATAGCTTGCGCTGGATCTTCTGCGGCCGCCGCGAGTCCCCCGAACCCTTTAACAAGTCCGAGTGTGCCGCCCTCGAGCGCTTTCATAGAGCCAACGCCTACCGCTTCCATTTGCGCGTATGTTGACGCCATATCGCTTGAGCTGTAAACGGTCGTTTCTGCGTACCCTTGCAGGGCTTTTGTTACTCTGCCGATTTCCTTTTCGGATTTCCCGAAGTTTCGCATATTGCCCTCAAAGGTTTTCCATGCTTTACTTGCGGCATTGATTTCGCCCACAAGCTCAACCGCTCCATTAGTAAGCATAGAAAAGGCCTGCATTCCTGCGCCCATGATAAGCCCCGAAGCAAAATGGTTAATTTTGTTTTCGAGCTTGCCAGTCATTCCGATAGCGCCCCTCATTGTGGACGAAAAGCCTCTATCTACTGCGGAAAGTATTGCTTTTACTGAAAAATCAGCCATTGTTACTCTCCTTTTTTCAGCAATTTGCCGATGTTTTTAAATCGGCTCTTTTCTTCGTTGTTTTGCTCAACTTTTGCAAGTTCTTTTTTATAGTCAAAGAAACGCTCGAATTTTGAATATACAGGTCGGCTGCCTTTTCCGCTTTTCTTTTGGGCTTTTGCGGCGAATGTAAGCCATGCGTTCAAGTGGATTTTGTAATTTTCGTCCACTTGTCGGAGCTGTGCCGCTTTCATAAGCAAACCGTATTCCCGCAATGTCATGCGGTCAACTTCGTCGAATGATTTAAAACCTAAATATCTAAAGCAATTAACAGCAACCTCGTTGTATACGTCGTCAAAGTTTACTGGTTCGCTTTCGCTACTTCCGCTTCGTACAGTTTCTTCATTTCCTGCATTGTCTTGCGAGTAGCATTGCTCTTCTCTAAAAAATCCATTACCTTTTCGAACAGATCATCAATATCCGTGTTTGGGTCGTCGATATGCTTGTCGATTAAATCCGCTGTAATGCGTGGTTCCTGTTTATAACCAGCAGCGGACAGAACTTCTACAAGCGCCTCCATGTCCCCGTCCATGAGTCTGCCGATAATGTGGCGCAGTCCTACGTTGTTTTTAACGCCTGGCGCGCCGTCTACTGGAATGCTGACTTTTTTATTTACTTCGCGCAGAAATCCCATGCCGAAGTTTAACGGGTATACCGTGCCTTTGATTTCTAATTCAAACATTTAATTCTCCTCCTATAAAAAAGTGGTCGATTTCGACCACTTTAAAAATTAAGCTCCTGTTTTCTGTGTATCAGTAAATACGTAAGCTGCCAGTTCCTGCTGTGTGCCGGATACTGTAGCCTCTCCGGATACTCCGTTGCCGTTAATAGCGAACGTAGTGCTCCATTCAGCGTGTTCCTCTGCGGATGCTGTCAGTGTGAACTCTGTCAGATAGCCCTGGAAGTATTTAGCTTTGAATTTGTTGCCTGTGCCTGGCTCTTCTAAATTAACTTCCCAAATTTCGATAATTTCATCGCCGTCCATTGCGTCTTCCAGATCGTCAGCCATTGTATCGCCTTTTGCCAGGATAGCTGTTGCGGAGATTTCCGTTTCGCCTGCGCCTGGTGTTCTGATAGCTCCGTCTTTTGTTGCTGTTGTGTCAGCATCTTTGGACTTTGTTCTTTCGTTCTCTGTCGCAAATGCCATTACAGTTGCATCTTCTATGGATGCTTTACTTAAAATTCTGAACAGGTAGATAATTCTTTTACCCTGTACTGCTGTAGCCATTATTTAGCCTCCTTTAACTAAATTTGAATGTCACGGACAAGTCGCCGTGCAATAAAGGTGTTTGCGTAGTGTTGTCGTGCAGTATAGTTTCGTCAACATTCTGCACGAACCACGCAAAGTTGTCTGTATTTATCAGTTTTCTGCAAATCATTTTCGCATCGAGTAGCATCTGGGACACTGTGCCGCGTTTTCTCGGATCGTTATGCCATATTTGAATGTGCTGTGTTACGTTTCCGAAAATAGCGGATTTCGTGTCTATATCCGTCAGCCTTGTGTCTGATAAATATATAAATGGGTATTTAGTGCCCTCTGGCGGTAAAAAGCCGTCGTACACTTTAATACCCAACGGCTCAAAATGAGCCCGTAACGCCAATAATAACGTTGTAAATAGTTCCTGCTGCGGATTCATTTAATTACCTCACTAACTTATTCATATCGCTTTTAAATTTTCGCTCTTGCGCTTCCAATGCGGGTTTTACGAACGGCTGGGCGTCCATAAACCTTGTGCCGTATTCTAAGTATTCGGCGTATTCTGTAGTCGGTCCCGACTCTGCGGAAAGGCCGTCTAAAGCTATATCAAGCGTAACGCTTCGTTTGGTCTGGCCTGTTGCATATCCTCGCGTAAAGTCCGCGTTCCGTTGTATTTTATCTTGCAACTGCGCGCCGTTTGTCTTTATAACCTTGCGCACGTCGTCCATTGTGACGTTTTCTTTTAAAGCCTTTTCCAGCTCCTTTACGCCAACAAATTTAATACTAGCCATTCTGTACCTCGTGAACTACGAAAACGCGGTTTTTAAGCATGGATTTGTCAACATGGTAAAAGTGGTCGGCTCCGTCCTCAAACAGCCTTATACGCGAAAATACGCCCTTGTACGGGGCACGTAAACGGATAGTCTTGCGCCCCTGCTTTATTTCGCCATATACAAGTAACAATGTTTCTTTCGCGCTGTCCGTAACGTCAGCAAATCTCTTTACCTCTGTTACTTCGCCGTCGGCATAATCGCCGTTTTCCATGTATTCGCCGTCTGCGATAGTCTGGAAGTATATCGGTGTGTTATATCTCATTAGATAAACCTCACTTTTCCGCGTTCTTTGTCCTGCTGTCGGTCAAGCCAAGCCTGTATATCGTCTTTAAATTCGTCAAAGTCGCTGTCGGCAAACGTTTCGGATTTGCCCTCGATTGTCTGTGAGGTCATACCCTCGGAGCCGATACGATTAAAACGCTTTACAGCGATCTCGAATACGATATAGTCCAGCTCTGCGGGAACATCGGTAACGTGCAGCTTGTTTTTCAGCCTCTGCGTTGTTTTGGATACGATTAAAGTTATGAGGTTATCCGCGTCAGTATCTTCAATGCCGAGCATGATTTTTAATTCATCCAGCATTAGGCCACCTCCTTATTTTTCAGCGGCCTTTTTCTTTGCAGGTTTTTTCGGTTCTGGCTTTTCCTCGGCCTGTGGTTTTTCTACCTTAACAATAAGTGGAGTACCCTGTTTATTGTTACTGCCTGCCAGTTCTGCCAGCCGCTCTTCTGTTACTTTAATCCCTTTACGCGGGAACTCTTCGCCCACGTTGTAAGGGTAGTTATTGTCGTGTAAATCTGTAAAGTATTTCACTACTTTATACATGGTTTACCTCCTGTTTACGCTCCTGTAATGGAACCAACTACGATTCCGTCCAGTTTTTCAGCGAATAAGCCAACGCCGGATGCTGCTACTGTTTCAGCAGTCATGTTGTTGTATACTGCGCCAGTGTGGATACCGATTAAGCCTGTTTCGTCGGATGTTAAATCGAAAGCCTGTGCCATGTCGGAAGATGTTACTGGAACATAGTAGCAAACGATGTTTTCAGATGCTGTAGTGTAAACTTTTCCTTTAGGTACGTCGGATGCCAGAATAACGGAACCCATGCCCAGGAAGTTTTCAACGTAAGTCATACCGAAAGCAGACTGTGTTGTAATCTGTGCGTTTGCCAGATAGTCAGCAATGTCCAGAGGGTTTACAAAGTGAACTGTTTCGATAGATGTATCTTCAAACAGAACTTTCATCTGTCCCCAAGACTGTGCTAAAACTGCCTGCAGGGATGCGCCGTCAGCTTTACCAGTACCAGTTGCCAGGAAAGATGCGAAAGAGGATCTAACGCCTTTCTGAATGTCTCTTAACATTTTGTTGTTTGTATCGTTTACAGCCTGTCCGTAACCTTTTTCGGAAATAGCTTCTGCTGTAGTTTCTTTTCTCCACTTTTTCAGTGTAGCTTCGCCGATTGGCTCATAAGTAGTCTGGTATTTAGACAGCGGAATGATTTCGCCCTCTGCTACTTCGCCATCTTCCAGAGTGCCTGTTACTTTGTATGCTTTCAGCACTTCGCCAGCTTTCTTTTCGATTTTTCTAGTAACGCCCAGCATGGACATTAAAGTGTCTAATCCTGTTGCAAATCTCTCTGTAAAGTCAATATCTCTTACTTTAGCCAGATCAACGCTTTTTACTGTGTTAGTTGCCATTTTTATTTTTCCTCCTTAAAAATTAAAAAGTTCTCGATTTTCGAGCATTTTTTTCTGACGCAGTTCCGGGTCTTTAATTGCCATGATCTGTTCCTTTGTCATTGGTGCGCCGCCCGTGCTGCCTTTTTTCGGCGGTGTGCCTTTTAATCTTTCTTTGACTTCCGCCTCTACTGCGTCTTTAAACATCTTCGCAAAGCCGTCTACTGTCGCTTTTGTCTGTTCTGCGTCAGTTGTTACCATTACCGCCAGCAAATCGTCTGGAGCACTTACGCCCTCGTCTTTCAGCATCTTTCTAGCCGTCTTTGTCATTTCCGCCAGTGCGTCTTTTTTCTTGAGCGCGTTGAGCTCTTTCTGTAAATTGTCGCGCTCGTATTCCGCTTTCTGCTGTGCGTTCATTTCTGCCAGCTTCTGCGCCTCGTCCACTTCTTTCTGTTTTTTCTTTTCCCATTCAGCAAATTTCTTGTCGATGATTTTATTTACATCATCATCATCGTATTTCTTTTCTTTCTTTGCGGGTTCCTGGGCTTTGTCCTCTACTTTTTTGGACTCCTGCGCCTGCTCTGTAGCCTGTTCGATGTTTGTATTTGTGTTTTCCATTTTGTCCTCCGATTTTTTAAATCTATCGCATTGATTACCTAACAGTTTTAAGACATACTAGCCTGGTCTATATCTCCTAATGCTTTTAACGTCTTCATAGCTTGGACAATATAAAAAAGCGGTTCGCATTACTGCGAAACGCTTTTAATATCATTTTTATGATGCTACTCGTTTACGCTTGCGTATCAATCCCATTCTGTGTGCGTGTTTCACGTTCTCGGCTTGAGTGTTCCATTCAAGGTTTGCAACCGTGTTGTCGTGCTTGTTGCCATTGATATGGTTTACAGTCTCTTTGTTTTGTGGGTTTGGGATAAACGCCAACGCAACAAGTCTGTGCACAAATTCATTTCTCCCTGTGCCGTCATTACACAAACGCACTTTCAAATATCCGTATGTATCAATGAACGGCTTTAGAATCTTGCCATTTCTCCTAACAGAGCCGTATTTATTATGCGGGATTGTCCTATCAAGGCTTTTAACCCTGCCCAAATTGCTAACTTGATACACGCCCTCATAACCTGCAACGTCTTTCCAGATTTCTTTCATTGTTACCGCCTTTCTGTAACGCCTTAAATAACAATGGCGCTGAAACGATTAAGGCTTATCGCTTTCGGGAGCTACCCTATCAGCGCCACGCCTGGGCAATAAAAAAACCGCGTACATTTGCACACGGTTTGTAAACTTATTTTGTTTTGATTTGTTCGGCCAGTTTTCTTACTTCCTCGTAAAAATCATCGTAAATAATTTTATCCATCATTTTATCAGCCTTTCGAAGTATTCTTTTAATTTCGGATCAATTCTTGACGATTCGCCATTCATATACGCGCAGAAACTTTCAGCAATATATTCTCCGCCCGTTTTTGTCGCATATCCCGATATTTTACCGCTGTATTCGTCAAATCCATTGTTTACTATTTCGATTGCTCCTTTGTCTTTATACATAATTTGATTTTGTATATGGTGTCCCATTTCGTGCAGTATAAGCGCCCTTATTTTGTTTTCTGCATCGTCGGCCACCAGCGAACGCCCCGACTTTAAATATGTTTCTATGGTTTTCCTGTCTTTGCCCGTAAATTTGTCTATATTTTCGGCGCAATATTTATATGCATTGCGACCCTCTTCGAAATAGCCCGCCAACGACTTTGGATTCTTTAAAATTCTCGGATTGAAAAACAAATCGCCATTCATAGCCGAATTGTAGGCCGCAGGCGCTAATTCACTGCCTTTCCACTTGTTTGCCCTAAAGTTCATCGGTTTAATATTATCCAGTTTCGGAATATCAAACTTGTCGTACAAGCCTTTCAGCGTTTTATTCACAGCGTTTGCGTGTTCGAGGCTCATACCCTTGTATGATACTTCGCCGTTTCCGCTCCAAGTTTTGTCAGCAACAAACCGCTTTGCATATTTTTCCGCCTCTTCAATAGTTTTTGCTGGTATAAAGTCATCGTTTGTATCTTTAGGCGTTTCAACTTTGCCATTTTTATTCGGCAGTTCAATAGGCCCGCCGTTCTTTCTGTACTCATTCCATGATATTGTTGTGCCGCCCTTGTCCAAATAGTCGAGCCATGCTTCGTATTCGTTGCTGTCTTCGTAAGCTGCGGTACTGCATCGGCAGTGCGGATGAACGGGGCTGGCGTTTTCGCCTGGCATCATGTCTTTTAGATCATATATGCCCGCATTGTGCGACGCTATAGCCCTGCACTTATCACAACAACCGCCATTTACAATAAAGCGGTACTGTGAGAACCCGTTCTTTTCAAAGCTCTGTCGCTGTGCTTCAGTCTGGACTCTTGCAAGTTCTGTACGCATCAACCTTTCTGCGGCGTATTTTGCCCCGCTCTTGCCGTTTTTAAGTCGCGGTTCGCCTATGAAGTATTTATACATTTCTTTCGCTAATACGCGCGAATTTTTACCCTGTATCATGCCTTGCTCAAGCATTTTGCCTATGTCTGCGCGCATCTGCCCCATGTGGCCCCAAAGCCTTGTAGAAAAGTCCGCGTTCTGCCATGACTGATTTACAATCGCATGAGCCAGCTTTTTATTGTCCTTAATGGTTTTGCCTAAAATACCCGCCTGTCGCTCCAATTCTTCCAGTGTGCGCCCTTGCAGTATTTCTTCCATGAAACCCTCGAGCTCCGAATGACCCTTTAACAGTTCAAGTCCTATATTTGCTTTGAGCATTTCGAGGCGGTTCACTTTCATTGTTAAGTTATAAAGTCGCATTTCCTCGTTTGCTATTTTGGAAAAGTCTTTATCCTTAACATATCGCTTTGCCTTGCGCTCGTAAGCCTCAATATCAAGCTGTGCCACGCGTTTCTTTGCTTCGGCTAGTGTTATGCCCTCTTTGTCAGCGTAACGGCTGCAAAAGGCGTCTATTTCCTTTTGCGCTCCGTCTAGCATATCGCGGTATATTCTTTCGATTTCCCGCTCGTATTGCTTTTCGTCTTTAACCATTTTCGCAAGGTGTGCCGCTTCACGCTCCTGCCAATAATTACTCATTTGTTCCCTCTAAATTGTACAGCAGTCTATCCATTGCTCCCGCTGGCGTCTGGTTTTCCTCTTCTTTTCTGTCCTGTTCAGCTTTTACATTGTCAACAATGGACAGTGTTTTTAATTGAGTCTCCTCGGAAACAATGCCCTCAAGCTGTGCAGCGATCTGCGCCTCTTCTAATAAGTTCGCTGGAATGTTTGGCGTAAACTTATAACTTAAACCTAACCACGCATCTGCTGGCACTTTGGAAGCTGGATGCCCGAACAATACTTTATAACGTCTGTTCATGCCGCTTGTAAACTTACGCTCTTTAGTCTTTTCCAGATTGCTCATGGCCTGTAATTTGTATTTAAGCGCAATGCCGGAACTCTGCCCGAAGTTTTCATCGGATATATTAGCAACCATTGAAATTTGGAAAATCAGTCTCTCCATTCTGTCTAATAAATTTTCCTGTGTTGCGTCGTTGCCTGGCTTATCCATAAATTCAGCAACAATCTTTTCAGCATCTTCGCCAGATAAGTTTAAAATTCTATTGTCGCGGATGTACTGCAAGTCCTTTTCGTCTACTTGTGCGCCTAAAATCTTCATATAAGCATCGGCGAAGTATTCAACGTCGTTCATTTTTTCGGACACGGCTTTGTTGTACGCATTTACCATTGTAAGCACTGGCTCAAATAAGCCCTGGCGCTCTGCGTTCTCTACGTACTCAGTCGCAGGAACATCCCCGAAGTTGTGCGCCTCCCATTCGCTAGTCCACTGTAAGCCGCCTGTTACTTTAAATTCTCTCACGTAATTGCGGTCGGATATTGTGCCGCGCTCTACTTTGTCGCGGTCTGTGTATCTTCTTACAAAATACAGCGGTCTTTCTACAATAGACTCGTCATAGATCACAAACGCTTCGACTGGGTTTAAATATGTAATGCACAGTTCCGCGTTTTCGTCTGTGTAATATAATTCGTAGCCCTTGCCGTATATATCGCAGATTTTAGATAATTCCGCGTTGTTGTCGTCCTGGTCGTTGTACCGATCTAAAAATTCAACATACTCCGCTACTTTTGTGTCGTCCGCTGTAATCTTGATCGGATTTCCTAAAAAGAAGCCGCTCATTGTATCAACGATATATTTAGGAAAGTTAATAACAATCCTGTTATCTGGCTTGTATTTTGGCTTTGCCTCATTGTGTAAAATTTCATGGTCACTCTCGTAAGCCTGCTGCAACTTCTTGTATCTGTCGTTTACTTCGTGTGTATGCTTATTAAGAAACTCCGCTAATTCAATAAGCGTTATTTCTGTAGCGCCTGGTAATCGAAACATTAAAAACCTCCTTTAATTCCTCTGTTCAATTTCGGGCCTGTTTTCGGTTTTGGATTTTCATATACTCCCGTCAGTGCGTCGGGTGCGTCATCGTGGGCGTTCTTGCCCTCTTTCTGATATTTCAGTAAATCCCGCGCAAACTCTGGCCATAACTCCTGCCAGTTCTGCGGAAATAATACGTTTTTCATAACTCCCGTACTGTTAGACAAAATACGGGCAACTTTGTTTTTGCTTTGGTGGAACCATTTTATTTCTGTATGATAGTTCCCGCGCTCTTTCAATTCCCTCTCAACATTTCGAGCAAACCCACGCCCGCCGTTGTTGGACTCAATAAGCGCATTGCCTACCTTGTTACGTGTCAGCATTTCCGCCGTTGCTGGTTCTGTAACCTCCATTGCGTCTTTTGTGTAAAGTACATCGAGCAAATAGGAATAATTGCCGTGCACTCCGTAACAAATCGAACATAAAAAATCACTGCCAGTGTCGGCAGTGTCGGTATAGTTCAATATATAATCAAAGTCCGGTGCATCGGTATACGTAAGTATATTGGAGTATAACCGCCCTTTTACATTCATTGGCTCTTGCTGGTAGTTGGCCGCAACAATATCCTTGTTCATGTTCTTTGTTTTCAGCTCGTATTCTTCGGCGGATAAAATGTCCTCGCAGAGCATCGAGCCGTCGTCCTGTACGGCCTTATAATCGACGTGCACAGCATCGGGCCAATTATCGAGTATATAGCCCGCAAGGTCATTTGTTGCCCAGCGTGTCATAATGATTATAAGTTTAAAGCCCTTTTCTGTACGGGACAGCATCGTATTATTGAACCAGTCAATAAGTTGCTGTAATCTGCCCTCGTTGTAAGCCTCTTCAGCGTTCTTTATAAGGTCGTCTATAAT
>JAEIGA010005689.1_pt1 | contig 18986 bp, 13 predicted proteins | sample 9270691 | NCBI WGS metagenome assembly JAEIGA01 (sample SAMN17057246, study PRJNA624740) | gut metagenome | biome: biome; isolation source: fecal sample | host: Bos grunniens | place: China: Xizang | collected 2019 | reverse complement strand
TTCCGGCAATATTGAGATTTCACCAGCAGAGCTGGTATGTCTTGTCAATGTGCGCGTGTCATCGGGAGGTACAAGTATGTTCGATGGATTTTTTGATGAATTCACGACAGTGCGAAAGAAAGTTGCCTCCAAGCCGGTAAGCGTAAGAGTGAAGGCCCTTCCTTCTGGAGCCCCGGCATCTTTTGCCGGCGGTGTCGGCGAGTTTTCAGTCACAGCTTCTCTGAATCGTGATTCGCTTGCCGCTCATGAGGCTTCCTCATTGATCCTTAAGGTTAGCGGTAGGGGAAATATATCGCTTCTGGAGACTCCAAAGGTGGAATTCCCGCTGGATATTGAAGCTTATGACCCGAAAGTTTCCAGCGATATATCTGCAGATGGCATCTCTGGCACCAGGATTTACGAATATCCTTTCATACCACGTAGTGCCGGTACTTTTGAGATAGGTCCTCTTTTGTACTCCTACTATGATGTCAGTCAGCGCAGGTATGTGACTGTAGATGCCGGTACGCTCAGGCTTTCTGTGGATCGTGGAAATGAATCTGAAGTCAGCATTGTGACACCTTCGGGTTATGCCGGACAAAAGGTTGCGAACAAGGGCGCTGACATCCGTTACATCAGCATGACTCCGGGGGATTTTGTGCAGAAGGGCCACTTCTTCCTGGGATCAGGTACATTCTGGACAATAGCAGTCCTGCTGTGCGTGATGGCTTTGATTGTCTGGATTGTCCTTAAGAGGATTGCAGCCAGACGAGCTGACATTGTGGGGATGAAGAACAGAAAGGCAACAAAGATGGCTCTGAAGAGACTTCGTTTTGCAGGAAGTCTTTTAAAGAAAGACCTGTATTCTGCTTTCTACGAGGAATTGCATAACGCTTTGCTTGGATACATGTCTGACAAACTGAATATGCCCGTGTCGGAGCTTTCAAAAGACCGTATGTCAGAGGTTCTTCTACAGAACGGAGTCCTGGAAGCATATGTAGCCGAACTGATGGAGATTCTCGACTCTTGCGAGTATGCCAGATATGCTCCAAGCTCTGGAAATCAGGCAATGACATCGGATTATGAAAAGGCGGTGGAAGTGATCTCATCAATAGATTCAAGCATGAAGACAAGAAAGGGTAGGACAGGAAGAAATATGGCTGTGGCACTGATGCTGGTGATTTCATCATCCAGCCTGAATGCTTCAGAGATTTCTAAGGCAGACTCACTTTGGAATGAGGCAGGTGCTGCATATGAAATGGGTGAATGGACCTCTGCCATAGAGGCATACGATGCAATATCGTCTATGGGTGTAGAGTCTCCACAGTTATATTACAATATGGGTAATGCATATTACAGGCTGGGAGATTATGCCAATGCGGTGCTTTATTATGAGCGCGCTCTTAAACTGGATTCGTCATTAACCGATGCTCAGTTCAATCTTGAACATGTCAACGGTCTGCTCCAGGATAAGATAGATGTCGTTCCGGAGTTTTTTCTCAAGGAATGGCTCAGGAATCTGTCACGAACAATGAGCTCGAATTCGTGGGCATGGCTTTCTCTTGGCCTTCTGGCTGTAACTCTTGGCCTTCTGCTTGTATTCAGGCTGGCATCTTTTATAACATGGAGGCGAGCAGGATTCTTTACCGGACTTGTCGCACTGCTCATTATGGTGGCAGCTCTTTCGTTTTCAGCATGGCAGAGAAATGATTATATGGCCCATGATGAGGCGGTGGTCATGAAGACGGTGACTTCTGTGAAGAGTTCTCCGTCGTCGGATAATTCCACAGACCTTTTTATCCTTCATGAAGGAACCAAGGTCCATGTCCTTGTGACATCCGGTGCATGGACAAATGTGTCTCTTGCAGATGGAAGACAGGGGTGGATGAAGACTGCCGATATTGAAATTATCTAACCGAAACATATATGAAATCAACACTGAGACTTTTACTGACTGCTGTTGCGGCCGGTGCTGCATTGTTTTATGCGCAGGCAAGTGACGGAAAATTGCCTGTATGGCATGATCCCGAAATTGTGCAGGTCAACCGTGAGCCTATGGCTTCAACTTTCGATACAGATGGTCTCAAGCTCTCTTTGAATGGAGTATGGAAGTTCAATTGGAACGAGACTTCCGAGTCGCGTCCTCTTGATTTCTTCAAGGTCAGCTATGAGGATGCCCACTGGGGGGATATGCCGGTTCCTGGCATGTGGGAGCTGAATGGTTATGGCGATCCTGTATATAAGAACGTGGGATATGCGTGGTGTGGCCATTATGAGAACAACCCTCCGATCCCAGCTTCTGAGCACAATTATGTAGGCCAGTATCGCAGGACATTTGAACTCAGCGAGGACTGGAAAGGAAAGGATGTCTTCCTTCATATAGGATCTGCTACTTCCAATGTGCGTGTATGGATCAATGGAAAAGAGGTGGGTTACAGTGAAGACAGCAAGCTTGAGGCCCGTTTCAATATCACAAAATACGTCAAGACAGGTGAAAATTTCATCGCTTTGGAGATATGGCGCTGGTGCGACGGAACTTATCTTGAAGACCAGGATTTCTGGAGGATGACCGGTCTGGCGAGAGATGTATATGTGTTCTCAAGAGAAAAGGACAGAATCGAGGATGTAAGGATCGTTGCCGGGTCGGATGGTGTGGCTGTGATCTCAGCCGAGGTTTCAAAGAACATCACTGCAGTCGAGTTTACGATCGAGGACCCTTTGGGAAAGGAAGTGGCTTCGGCAAAGGTGAAGGATGGTAAGGTAACACTTCAAGTGCCTTCTGTAAGGCTTTGGTCAGCAGAGACCCCTTGGCTGTATACCCTCAAAGTGGCTGCGTATAACAGGAAAGGCCTCTCTGAAACGACTTCGATCAAGTTTGGATTCAGAGATGTGCGCATTGAGAACGGCCAGCTTCTGGTGAATGGCCAGCCTGTCCTGATTAAAGGCGCAAACCGTCATGAAATGAATCCTTACAAGGGTTATGTCGTGTCGGAGGAAGACATGATCAAGGATATCCTCATAATGAAGCAGCTGAATATAAATGCTGTCAGGACATGCCATTATCCCAATGACCCCCTCTGGTATTCTCTCTGCGACAAGTATGGACTTTATGTGGTCGATGAGGCCAACGTGGAGTCTCATGGAATGGGATATGGCAAGGAGTCTCTGGCTCATCGCTCAGACTATACCCATGCTCATCTCGAGCGCGTAAGGCGTATGGTTCAGCGTGACTTCAATCACCCTTCAATCATCATCTGGAGTCTTGGAAACGAGGCTGGTCATGGCGATAATTTCCTCAAGGCATATGATATGGTGAAGGAGATGGATCCTTCGCGTCCTGTGCAGTATGAGAGAGCAGAGGGAGGTCCGGGAACAGACATTGCCTGTCCGATGTATTTTGACTATGACCAGTGCGTGAATTATGTTTCCCGCGATCCTTCTACCATCAAGCCATTCATCCAGTGCGAGTATGCTCATGCAATGGGCAATTCCATCGGTGGCCTTGACACCTATTGGGAGCTTATCCGCAAATATCCTTCTTATCAGGGAGGCTTTATCTGGGACTTCGTCGACCAGGCTCTCTGGTGGCCTGTGGATGCTGCGAAATATGGCACCGACCATGTATTCGTATTCGGAGGAGACTTCAATGACTATGATCCTTCGGACAATTCATTCTGCTGCAACGGTATCATAGCTGCAGACCGTACTTATCACCCTCATGCGTATGAAGTGGCATATCAGTACCGATCTATCCTGACTACTCCGGGTTCTGATCTGGGCAAGGTGAGTGTATATAATGAGAACTTCTTCATCGACCTTTCGCGTTATAATCTGAACTGGACTGTCGAGGTGAATGGAGCTGATGTTCTATCAGGTTCATTGCGTATGCCTGCAGTCGCTCCAGGGCAGACACATGAGATTGAGCTCGGCTTCAATGAGGCAGATATCATGGAGGCGTGTATGCTTGATGATCTTTCAGGTCTGAATGTGTATCTGACTGTAGGATATACTCTCAACCGTGCCGACGGAATTCTTCCGGCTGGCTTCGAGGTGGCTTACGACCAGATGTGCATCCAGGATCCGGAGCTTGGAGTGTTTGCTGATGCTTCGGGTCTTCCTTATTATGAGACTGTTGACGGCAAGCATGTCTTCAGTGGAGAGATGGAGTTCGATGGTGCGACAGGTGTGCGTGTGGCTCCATGGAAGGCTGTGTTTGACAGTGCTTCCGGTGCGCTTGTAAGCTATCTCCTCGGTGATGATGAGATGGTGGAGTCTCCTCTACAGCCTTGCTTTGCGCGAGCAATAACAGAGAACGATCATGGAGCAGGCCAGCAGAAAAGACAGAAACATTGGAGAGAGCCTAACCTGGAGGTCGTGTCGTTTAATGTGGCTGCAACTGACAGTTGTTATAGGGTTGAGGTGGAATTCACCCCTATCAAGAACTTTGCAAAGGTGTTCATGTCATATAATGTCTATGCAGATGGTGTGATTGAGGGTGTCGAGGAATTCAAGGATGCAGGCAATCTTGAGAACGGCAAGCTCATGACCCGCATCGGAATGGAGTTCGCAATGCCCGGCCAGTACTCTAATTTCGAGTTCTTCGGTCTTGGACCTCATGAGAATTATTGCGACAGAAACAGCTCGGCGCTTGTCGACCATTATGTGCAGAGGGTCGAGGATCAGTATCATTACGGTTATGTCCGTCCTCAGGAATCCGGCACCAAGACCCAGCTCAGGTGGATGAAGGTCATGGATGACAACGGAGCAGGCTTTGAGATCACTTCGGACGTGAAGTTCTCAGCTTCAGCTCTTCCGTTCCGTTGGCGCGAGATGGATGTCGAGCAGCTCGGCAACAAACAGGCTCATTCGCTTGAGCTCAAGCCGCTTGCGCATGAAGACCAGCGTTCGCTCGGCAAGACATGGGTCAACTTTGATCTTGTGCAGATGGGCCTTGGCAGCATCAACTCATGGGGAGCATGGCCAGAAATGGAGCATCTTGTGATCCCCCAGGAGTACACCTTCCATTTTGTTATCAGACCAGTGAATAACTAGTGAGGCATATTTGAAATGCTCACATCAGGAGGGTGAGGTCGGAATCTGTTCTGACCTCACCCATTTTTTAGCTTGCACCTAACAAGCTGTCTATCAGAGAGATCAATGATTAGGGGTCGGAAAATTTTCCGACCCCTAATCATTTAAAATGTTGGCTATTAGTTAGTTATCTGCTTTGTGCTGGATTTTGGTTGATTTGTTATATTTATATAAATACGAAAGGAGACGACTAAATCACTTATTAGTCGTCTCCTTTTTGCTCCCGAACTTGGACTTGAACCAAGGACCCTCTGATTAACAGTCAGATGCTCTAACCAACTGAGCTATTCGGGAATATTTTGTTTATCAAACGCCATTCCTAACGTTTGGGACGGCAAATGTACGAACATTTTTTTAACCGCCAAAATATTTCTCAATTATTTTTGATTTTTTTGTACCTTTGTGACGGTTTAAGTCAAAACATGCTCTTATGGATATAGATCTTTTGTCGAAAATGGTCAAGGAACTCATCCTTGATAATGATAGGGTAGTCCTGCCTGGGCTAGGTTGTTTTGTGGCGGAGATCGTCCCTTCGACGTTTTCTGATAAAGGCTACACCATAAATCCGCCTTACAGAAGATTATATTTCCGTTCAAAGCCCGACAATGGGGATGAACTGGTGAAATTCTATGCTCAGTCGAATAATATCAGTCATGAGATGGCGGAGAGGATTGTATCTGACTTTATCGCAGAATTGAAGTCAGTTCTCCATATGAAGAAGACTGTCGTTTTTCCTGGCCTTGGAAGACTGCGTGCAACAAAAGAGAATAATATTTTCTTTGTTGCTGATGAAGATCTTGATATTTATCCAGACGGATTCGGACTGGAGCCGATTTCATTAAAGACTAATCAGGAGACACCGGAAGAGGTTACTGCAGCTGTTGAAGGTCTGAAGTCTATCCTTGGTGATTCGACGCCATCCGAGCCATCTGTCGAACCAATCCCAGAGCCATCTGTCGAACCAATCCCAGAGCCGACTCCGGAGCCAGATTCCGCCCCAATCACCGAACCGGTTTCTGATCCGAAGCAAGACGTGAAGCCAGATGCGGTTCCAGAACCTGTATATGCAGACTCGAAGAGCCATGCGTGGAAGAAGGTCATGTGGACTTTCATCATTCTGATCATCATTGCTGTTGTACTCTTTGTGGCCTTCTTCGTCATTTCACGAGTGAGCCCGCAGCTGCTTGACAGTATTCTGTATTCTAAGGAGGAACTAGAGATAATCAACTGGTCACTTTAATCATGAAAAAATTAACTCAGAAATATACTATCCCGTGCTATGACACAGATGCATCTTGGCGTCTGAAGCCCGCATCATTCATGAATCTTGCTCAGGAGGCTGCAGGTCAGCATGCCGTACATCTGGGCTTCGGATACGATGACCTCATAAAGACCAACACAGCATGGATTCTTTCAAGGATGCATATCCAGTTTGTTGACATTCCAAAATGGAGAGACGAGGTGACGCTTACTACATGGCACAAAGGTCTCGACCGCCTTTTCTATCTGAGGGATTTCATCCTGACCGATGCTGAAGGCAATCCGAAGGTGAAGGCGACAACATCGTGGCTGGTGCTCAATCTGGAGACCCGTCGTCTTGTGCGAGATCCGGAACTGATGGAGGATGGTACGGTGAATCATGAGAATGTCATCGAGACCCCGGCTGGCAAAGTCCAGATGCCTAAGGATGTGGAACCTGTGCTTGCTTTAGAGCATGTCGTGGCATATTCTGATGTGGATATGAATGCCCATACAAACAATGCCATGTATATGCAGTGGGCGATGGATGCGGTGGAATACGATCTTGCATCATCACGCCCTGTAAAGGAGCTTACCATCAACTTCAATCATGAGACAAAAGCAGGAGATAAGGTCCTGATCTACAGGGCAGAGGTGGAGAAGGAAGATGGAATTCATGTATATATGGAAGGGAAGGTAGGCGAGACTTCGTCATTTACAGTAGAACTGATTTTCTAGTCTATGGCAATGGTGGAACTCATATACCCATATGATATGGCCCCGATGGTGCCGGCCCCAACAGCCGACACTTTCGTCATGGAGTCTGCTTCCGGTGAGTATTTTCCTATAGTGGAGCCAAGCGGTCTTGTCGTCGGCCGTTCCGCAAGGGAATATTGCCATAGCGGCGCTAAGCCTCTTCATCCGGTTATTCATATCCATATACTGGACAGATATGGACGCATATATCTTCAGAAACGTTCGATGCGCAAGGAAATACAGCCTGGAAAATGGGACACATCAGTGGGCGGCCATGTTTCATATGGAGAGTCGATTCTTGAGGCCGTATATCGTGAAGCTTCTGAAGAGCTGGGCTTTACGGAATTTCATCCGATACATGTAGAAACCTACGAGTTTGAATCGTCAATCGAACGGGAGATGGTCAATGTGTTTGCTGTAATAGGCTCATATGACCTGCATCCTGACCTGGAGGAAGTGGAAGAAGGACGTTGGTGGGATATTGCAGATGTGGACGCCGCCATGGGCAAAGGTGTTCTCACTCCTAACTTCGAGTCCGAATTTCAAATGATCCGCCACAGCCTTCTAGCCTTGCTATAGGATGCGGCGGACTGCTTTTTATAAGAATGATTCGAAGATCATGTCATATTGACCCTTTATCATGTCTATGAGTTCATTGATTTCAGCTGTAGTGAACTCTGCAAAATCAGGGATTCGTGATATGTATATGGTCAGGGCTGCATAGAATTCTGTCTGGAAAATCTTTATTTCATCCTTATTGAGCCTGCCTAGATATTTTCCAAGTTCAAAACCTACATTCTCTGCTTCCTTATTATCTTCTTCTCCATGAAATGAGTCTTCAATAAGGTTTGAGATCTGCTTTGCAAACTGATCGGCTTTAACGGCTACTCCGTCTTCCTCCACGTTGTTCCCGAGCTCCTTGTCAATAGCAGCATAAAATGCTTCCTTGAACGACTCGATCACCATATCTGCCTGATTTCTAGGGAAACCATATTTTGCAAAATGATAATATATGCAATGGTAGAACTGCTCCAGAAACGGATCGATTTCCTCTAAGTCAAGAGTGGAAATGTACTCTCCCATCTCTAATCCGATCGCTTCGCATGTCTTGACATAATCTTCCATGTCAATCTTTAACTTTGTTAAATCGCTGAGTGCGATCGTAATCTGTTCTGCATAGTTGTCCGCCTTCTCATCCTGTGCCGATGCTCCAAGGCTGAATCCAAGACAAAGAATCAATATGGCCAGCAATTTCTTCATGGTTGTACGATTTATGAAATTAAATTCGCTACCAAGTTATTAAAAACTCAGGGCAATATCAAGGAAAGCATTTGAAAATGACTATATTTGTATTTATACGTCATAATTGTTCACAGCAATGTCAAGTATCGAGTGTTTCATCCCGTCAATGAGCGGCGGGGATATATCGACAACCGTCGAATCCTTCAGCAGAAGTCAGTCATTTACAGGTGTTACGATTCTTTCCGGTGTGTCTCTTCGTTCTACTGAGACGCTGAGAAGCATCGCTGAAGCGGTCTCCCATAAGTACGTCTTGATCTACATAAAAGACGAGCCTCTTGAAATGGGAATGTTTGCACTGGACCGTGTGCTCGCGATAGCCCAGGACACTGGTGCTGACATGCTGTATGCTGACCATTATCGTCTTATGGAAGACGGCAGCCGTCAGCGACATCCTCTGATCGAGTGTCAGAATGGAGCCCTCAGGGACGACTTCGATTTCGGAAGCGTGCTGGTGTTCAAGTCGAGCTCTTTCAAGAGAGCGGTCAGAAGCATGTCTGAAGACTATGAGTGGGGCGCCTTGTACGACTTGAGGCTCCGCATGAAGAAGATAGTGCATGTCAATGAATATCTTTACACAGAGATCGAGACAGACAACCGCAAGTCTGGGGAGAAACTCTTCGACTATGTGGACCCTAAGAACAGGGCTGTGCAGATAGAGATGGAGAAAATATGTACAGAACATCTGAAGCGTATCGGTGCATGGTTGCCTCCAGTGTTCAAGGAAGTGTGCTTTGCCTCCGAGTCAGATGACAAAGGATTCCCTGTCACAGCTTCTGTGATCATTCCGGTCTTCAACAGAATAAGGACTGTCAAGGATGCTGTGCTGAGCGCCCTGAGCCAGAAATGTGACTTCAGGTATAATGTGATCGTTGTCGACAACCACTCGACAGACGGAACGACAGAACTTCTTGAAGAACTCGCATCGCAGAATGAAAATATGTTGCATGTCATACCTGTCAGGACGGATCTTGGCATCGGGGGATGCTGGAACCTTGCCGTTCATCACGATATGTGTGGAGAGTTTGCCGTGCAGCTGGACAGCGACGACGTATACAGCGGACCAGACACCCTTCAGAAAATAGTGAACGCCTTCCATGCGCAGAAATGTGCAATGGTTGTGGGAACATACCAGATGACCGATTTCCAGATGAATCCGATCCCTCCCGGAATCATAGACCACAGGGAGTGGACTGAAGAAAACGGTAGGAACAATGCATTGCGAATCAACGGTCTAGGTGCTCCGCGTGCCTTCTGGACTCCGCTTCTGAGGACAATTAACCTTCCGAACACAAGCTACGGCGAAGATTATGCCCTCGGACTGCGCATCAGCCGAGAGTACCGCATCGGCCGCATCTATGACGTGCTTTACTGCTGCCGCCGTTGGGATGGAAACTCAGATGCCGCTTTGGCGATAGATAAGGTCAACGCCAACAATCTTTACAAAGATCGCATACGTACCTGGGAGCTTGAGGCCCGCATGAGACTATCTTCACGTAAGTAATGAAAGAAAACAAGATACATAAATTCGTAGGAGACCAGCTTTCCCGCTGGCCTCTCGCTTGTGATAACTTCAGGGCGTTGAAGAATGTCCAGGTGCGCGAAGTCGAAGTAGGAGGCCTTAAGGTCAAACTCCAGTTCAATCCGGCACGCATGGTCTCTTCCGCTGCCAAGCTCACAAAGGAAGACATAGCCAAAAGAAAGTGCTTCCTCTGCCGTGAGAACCGTTCTTCCGAGCAGATCATGATGAAGTTCGAGGGTAGAAAGGGCAAGAAGTATCACATCCTTATCAATCCATATCCTATTTTCCCCGACCACCTGGTCATAGCAATGGACAGGCACGCAGATCAGTCCATCTGGCACAGATATATAGATATGCTGGACCTGGCGAGGAAGTATTCCGATTACAGCTTTTTCTACAATGGTCCCTCTTGCGGCGCCTCTGCTCCTGACCATCACCATTTCCAGGGAACACCCAAGGGCCTGATGCCTTTGGAGAATGATGTGGATGCAAAGCTTGATTCACTTAAGGAGATCACATCCGTCCAGGATGCACGTCTTTACCACTACAACAACTTTACAAACGGAATATTCGTCATCAGGGCTGAGACGGCAAAGTCGGCAGCCAAGATGTTCTACCGTCTGCTGGACTGTGCCCAGATGCAGGAGGACGACAAAGAACCGAGAATCAATCTCTTTACATACTATCGCAACGGAGAGTTCCGTTCGATTGTGGTCTTCCGCCGCTGTCACAGATCTCACCATTTCTTCAGTGACGGTCCGGACCATCTGACAATGAGTCCAGGATGTGCCGATATGGCAGGCGTAGTCATTGTTCCCGTTGAGGAAGAGTTCCATAAGATAACTCCTGAACTCCTGTCCGAAATGCTTTCGGAGGTCACTGTCTCCAAGGATGAGCAGGACCGTCTCATCTGGCGTCTGACCCGTACTCAGCCGCTTCTTTCGGTCGGTGTAATGACGGCAAAGGAGATCGAGTTCGAGATCTTGTCTGACGGAGCAGGTCCTCGTAAGGCGGTGATGCGAGAGGGAAAGATCGAGTATGACGGAGCTTTGTATGACGAACTGTATTTTGATGCCCAGACTCTTTCAACTCAGTTTGCAGAGCCATCGTTTGTGCTGCATGGCGTGACTATCGGCAAGAACTTCCACTGGCAGAGGACCGAGGATCAGAAGTTTGCCGGATCTCTGAAGATCATAGTGGAGAAAGGACTTCTGACAGCGATAAACATTGTCGGTGTCGAGGATTATCTGCTCAGCGTCATTTCATCAGAGATGAGCGCCAAGGCATCCGAAGAATTCCTGAAGGCACATGCTGTGATCTCGCGTTCATGGGTGATGGCCCAGATATGTTCGGAACGCAGAAGGCCTCATGCTCATGTTCCGGAAGGAGTCTGCAGCACGCCGGCTGTAGTGACTCATGTCGAATCCCTGAGGACCAGGGACGAGGCAGCTGAACAGGAGGCGGTACACGAATGCATTAAATGGTATGATCATCAGGATCACTGTCATTTTGATGTCTGTGCAGACGATCATTGCCAACGTTATCAGGGACTGACCAGAGCCACCGGTGAGACAGTGCGCAAGGTGATAGACCAGACCTGGGGTCAGGTGCTGACATATGATGGAGAACTTTGCGATGCCCGTTTCTCTAAGTGCTGCGGAGGCAGGATGGAATCTTTCTCCACATGCTGGGAAGACAAGGATTACGCCTACCTGCAGCCACTTCCGGACACTCCAGACCATGAGGCTGATGCAGAATGCTTCTGCAACACGCAGGATAAGACAATCCTTGAGCAGGTCCTGAACAACTACGATCAGGAGACTGCAGACTTTTACCATTGGAAAGAGGAATATGACAGATCTTATCTTTCGGAGCTCATAGCCCGTCGAAGCGGAGTTGACCTGGGGGATGTGATTTCGATCAATCCTTTGGAGAGGGGAGAGTCCGGCAGGATATGGAAGCTTGAGATCATAGGGTCCAAGTCTACGTTGGTAGTCGGCAAGGAATTGGAAATCAGGAGGGTATTGTCTGAGAGTCATTTGAAGAGTTCAGCTTTTGAAGTGATTTTCGAGGATAGCAAGGTCATCCTTCAAGGCAAGGGCTGGGGACATGGCGTTGGCCTCTGTCAGATCGGAGCAGCCGTCATGGCCACCAAAGGCTACACCTATGAGCAGATACTGTCTCATTATTATCCGGAATCTGTCATTTCGAGTGAGCAAAGTGAGTCGAGAAATCTATAAAATATCATGAGTCAGACTACAAATAAAAACCCTTGGTTCTGGATCCCGACCCTGTATTTTGCAGAGGGAATCCCATATTTTCTTGTGAACACGATCTCTGTCGTCATGTTCACAGACATGGGCATGCCCAATGGTCAGATGTCTCTCTACACGAGTCTTCTGTATCTTCCGTGGGTGATAAAACCGTTATGGAGCCCGTTTGTTGACTTGATCAGGAATAAACATTGGTGGATCATCTCGATGCAGGTGCTTATGTCGCTGGCCATGTTGCTTCTTCCGTTTCTTCTGCCTCAAGGTCCGGGGACCTCATTTTCTTCGGCTCCGCTTTTCTTTGTCACTTTAGGGTTGTTCTGGATCACAGCATTCGCATCTGCGACGCACGACATTGCTGCTGACGGGTTCTATATGCTGGCTCTTGACTCCAGCAAGCAGGCAGAGTTTGTGGGCATAAGAAGCACTTTCTACAGACTGTCATCGATTTTTGGACAGGGTGTGCTCGTCGCTCTCGCAGGAATTATTGACAGGTATACGGATGTGCATGCGGCATGGCAGGTAACCCTGATATTGGCAGCTGTCATATTTGCAGGAGTTACCCTGTATCATACGTGGCATCTGCCTAAGCCAAAGTCTGACAGCATGAATGCTCCTCTTGCGGCAAAGAATGTCTTCAAAGGTTTCATTCATACCTTTGCGACCTTCTTTCAGAAGAAGCATATCTTATGGGCTCTTGCCTTCATGTTGCTGTACCGCCTCCCCGAGGCCTTTCTGGTGAAGATGATCAATCCGTTCATGCTTGATTCAGCGGCAGAAGGAGGCTTGGGCATGACCAAAGAGGCCGTGGGACTCATCTACGGAACAATTGGTATCGCAGCCCTGACTATAGGAGGTATCTTAGGTGGCGTTGCCGCTTCAAGATGGGGACTGAAGAAATCGCTTTGGCCTATGGCGATGAGTCTGGCCCTTCCGTGTCTGTCCTTCGTCTTCCTTGCCATGTTCCAGCCGGAGAACAACTGGATAATAGGCTCATGCGTGGCTTTGGACCAGTTCGGATATGGATTCGGTTTCACAGCCTACATGCTGTATCTTATATATTTCTCAGAAGGAGAGTTCAAGACGGCACACTATTCGATATGTACTGCCTTCATGGCCTTGAGCATGATGTTGCCGGGCCTTGTTGCAGGTTATGTTCAGGAGTGGCTTGGATACACCAGCTTCTTCATCTTCGTGATGATCTGCTGCCTTGCTACGGTGATAGTGACCTTTAAGATCAAGGTAGACCCGGAATTCGGAAAGAAACAAAAATAACGATATTATGATCAAAAAATTAATGATTTCAGCGGCTGCGCTGACCATGGTGTTCTCATGCAGCCCAAGATATGTAAAGCCATCAGCATCCTCAACAGCCCAGTCGGAGAGTGACAAGCTGGAGTTTGCACTCGAATTTTTCAAGAAGACCAATCAGACCGTAGACTATGATGAGAATGTCATGGTGTCTCCATACAGCGCGGCTGTAGCTTTGTCGATGCTTGCAGAAGGTGCCGAGGGAGAAACAAAAGCCGAGTTTGACGACGTTCTCAACGGATGTCTTTATCCGGCGGAAGATCTTGGCAGCAACGATGTCCTCACAGCTGAGTCTGCCAACTCGCTCTGGATTTCTGACAATTTCAGCATAAGAAACCGTTATGTGAACCTTCTTCAGAAGGATTATGATGCATTCGTGACAGTCCAGAATTTTTCAGATCCGGCAACAGTGAAGGCTATCAACAACTGGTGCGGTGAGAATACATCAGGAAAGATCGACCATATCATTGACGAACTCTCTCCAAACGATGTGATGGTGCTTGTCAATGCGCTTTATTTCAAGGCACCATGGGCTAAGTCATTCGATGAAGATGCGACAGTGAATGCAGTATTTCATGGCGTGGTTGAGGACAAGGAAGTGCCGATGATGTATAAGAGGGCCACTTTTGACTATGCTGAATATCAGGGATGTCAGCTTATCAGACTTCCGTATGAGGGCGAAAGATATTCGATGACAGTGGTACTTCCTCCATACGGATGGGGTCTTGACCAAGTACTTCCATATGTCAACGGAACCGTCTATAAGGGAGCTATGAGCATACTTGCAAAGCAGGAAGTCATCTTCAAAATGCCTAAATATCGTCTTGAGACCTCGCTCATATTGGATAAGGCCCTCAAGAAGCTTGGCATAGAGACAGCATATTCTCCTGCTGCGGACTTCAGCGGAATATCAGCATCAGGCCCTCTCGGCCTCGGAACAGTAAAGCAGAAGTGCTATATTGATGTAACGGAAAAGGGCACAGAGGCAGCTGCAGTGACCAGCGTGCAGGTGCGTATGACGTCTGTTTCTCCGAATCCAGTAAAGAGAATGACAGTAGACCGTCCGTTCCTTTTCATTATTTCTGATTCGCAGACAGGTAACATTCTGTTTGTAGGCAAAGTCGTTAATCTTTAATAAGGACGCTGATGAAAAAACTGTTCGTTTCAATCATTTCCATCACTGCAGTTCTGCTGTCTGCATTTACATCATATGCCGGACAGCCGGTGGTCAAGCCTGGTATTGAGGTGCTTCGCGAAAGCGGCTTTCAGCGGCTTGTCGGTAAGCGCGTGGGGCTTGTCACCAACCCCAGTGGAGTGGACAGTCAGCTCCGTTCGACCATTGACATCCTTTTCAACGCTCCTGAGGTCAACCTTGTTGCCCTTTATGGACCGGAACATGGTGTGAGGGGAGATGTCTATGCCGGAGGAGCAGTAACGGACACTGTGGATGAGAAGACAGGGCTTCCTGTATATTCTTTATATGGCGCAACACGCAAGCCAACCAAGGAGATGCTCAGGGGAATTGACATCATGGTCTACGATATCCAGGATGTGGGAGCCCGTTCCTATACGTTCATCAGCACACTCGGACTTGTCATGGAGGCATGCGCGGAGCTCGGCATTGAGGTGATGGTTCTTGATCGTCCAAATCCTCTTGGAGGACATAAGATCGAGGGCTGTTATGTAGAACAGCCTTTCAATTCTTTCGTAAGTCAGTACAAGATACCGTATGTATATGGTCTGACTGTCGGAGAACTGGCAGAGATGATCAATGAAGAAGGCTTGAACAGGGGGCAGAAGGGTAATCAAGCACCGGCAAAGTGCAAACTTTGGGTGGTGCCCATGGAAGGATGGACCAGAGGCATGCTGTACGAAGACACGGGACTTCCGTGGATTCTGCCGTCTCCAAATATTCCATATAAGGATACCCCTATGTATTATGCATCTTCCGGAATCTGTGGAGAATTGTATGGTTTCATGAATATCGGAGTGGGATACACGCTTCCATTTCAGATCTTCGGTGCCACATGGCTGGATCCTGAAAAGCTGAAGAATCGCTTGGAAAGCTACAATCTTCCGGGAGTAGCATTTCGTACAATATGGTTCAAACCGTTTTCGGGCAGTGCAAAGGGACAACTTGTCGGAGGAGTTCAGTTCTTTTTCACAGAATATGAAAAAGCTCGAATTACAGAGGTTCAGTTCTATGTGATTCAGGCTGTTGCGGAGCTCTATCCAGACAAGAAAGCCTTTGAGGTCATCAGCGGCTATGGACTCTTTGATAAGGTTTGTGGCACGGATTATGTTAGATTGCAGCTAAGCAAGACATATAAAGTCAAAGATATTCTGAATTATTGGCGGAAAGACGAAGAGGCTTTCCGTGTCTTGTCGCAGAAATACCATATCTATTAACCATATAAAACATCGTTATCATGAAGACGCTCAGAACAACAATGGCTGTGGCGCTGCTAGGTCTGGCGCTTACGGCATTTCAGTCTAGCGCCTTGGCGCAGGCAAGAAGAGGTGGATCGGGTTCTGGTTCCACCACCTCAAGGTCAGTATCAAACTCCCAATCTTCAAGATCAAGCGCTTCTTCTGCCAAACGTTCTGAGAATAAAGCAGTGAAACGCACGTCCACAGGTTCTTCTACTGATAAGAAGACAGTAAGGACAACTACAGGAAAGTCGTCAGCCGTACAGAAGACAACAGGTTCGCAGACATCCCGCCCGACTTCCGGATCACAGACTCGTCCAGCATATGAAAATAAGGCTACTCGTCCAGCCTCCGGCAGTCAGGTCACCCGCCCTACAGCCAGTTCTTCTTCAGAAAGCCGGGTTACACGTCCCGCTCCCGGAACATCTGCAAGACCAGCTAAGCCACAGACGAAACCTGCTGACAAAGATAAGAAGCCTTCTGCTGTGACTCGTCCTGTAAACCGTCCGTCCGACAGGAAACCGGGCGGGGAAGATGTGAGACCAGGAAAGCCAGTCAGCATACGTCCGGATCATAAGCCTGATCGTCACAGACAGCATCCTCGCGACCGTGATTTCATGCACTACAGCAAGCCGTCGTACTACTGGACCGCTCACAACCACTGCTACGGACACAGAGTCAGGATGCTTCCATCACACGCTCTAAGACACATATTCCACGGCATTACATATTATTGTTATAATGACATATGGTATCGTCCGTACGCTGGACATTATGTGGTATGCAGACCTCCATATGGAACGATACTGGCAGCAAACCTCATTGCTGACATGACTTGGGCATCAATCAGATTTTCATATTACAACACTGTTGCCCGGACATATGACCAGATCAATGAGAATTACGAATATATCGCTCAGCAGAATGCGATCATTGCCCAGAACAATGCAGTCATAGCAGCACAGAACGCTCAGATTGCACAGGGACAGCAGCAGGCTGTGGAAGCATACTCTCTTGCAAGTCAGCTTGGACTTTATCAGAGTTATGCAGCAGCTGACGGCAGCTATTTTTATCAGGACGGCGTATTCTATGCGATAGATGCCAACGGGCAATATTCAGTGATCGTGCCTCCGGCAGGAGCATTGGTAGAGACGTTGCCAGAAGACTATGATATGGTGGTGCTTGCTGACGGAAATGAATACTATAAGGTTGATGATACCGTTTATCGGGTTACGGTAGTCGAAGGAAAACCATATTTTGAGGTGCTCGGTCAATTATATAGTTAGATGATGCAACCTTTAATGGAATGAATGCATCTATAACGGGATGAGAAAAATTTATAGAATATTTGTTGCGTCGGTTGTCTTGCTGATGACGGCAGCCTGCAGTAAGGATCAGGTTGGTGACCCTTATATGCTTTTTGAGATACATGGAAAGGTTGTAGACACTGAAGGAAATCCTATAGGCGGAATAATTGTTTCATCAGAACAGTCTGACCAACAGGTTACAGGCATTGATGGCACCTTCTCTTTTTACGGCCGTTCGACCCCTTCTGCGACGGTCACGCTTTCATTTGAAGATAATGACGGCGAACAGAATGGAGGTGAGTTCTTTGATCTTTCATTGAAGATTCCGATGAAGGAAAAGACACCGGGTAGTGCTGTCGGGAACTACAGAGGAACCTATTTTGCAGGTGGAGTGGAGGTGGAGATGGTAAATAAAAAGGCTCAGGTGAATCCTGATCCAGAAGTCGTACCTCTTTCAGCGTTTTGATATCAGCGACGCAGGCAGTAATGCGATAAGATAGCCGATCACAGCGACGCCTCCTGTGACAAACAGGACGTCGATCCAAGAAATAACAACAGGATATGCCTGGACAATAAAATGTCCGGGCATTTTTATGAAGCCGAAGTGCTGCTGGAGAAGTGCGAAACCGATTCCTGCCAGCAGACCGGCTGCCAGTCCGATCAATGAGATCATCCAGCCTTCCAATACGAATATCCGTCTGATGGTGCGATCTGGAGTACCAAGATGACGCAGAGTCCTGATGTCGGTCTTTTTCTCAATAATGAGCATGGACAGACTTCCGAAGATGTTGAATGCAATGATGATTATGACAAAAATCAGAATCATATAAATGGCGATCTTCTCATATCTCATCATGCTGTAAAGAGATTCGTTCTGCTGAAAACGATCTTTTACCTTGAATTCAGGCCCAAGGCTCTCTTCAATTTTTGTCTGAATTCTTTTGAGTTCTTTTTCTCCTGTGCCTTCCTTGAGCCGGATCTCAACGGCAGAGACCTCGCCGTCATATTCCAGCAGCTCCCTCATTTTCTCTATCGGCAGGACCATGAGCTCCTTGTCAATGTCACTTCCGGCCTGGAATATTCCAGATGGCCATACCTTTGTGTATTCAAGTGACGCTGCAGGGTTTGATGTGGATATCCGTCGTGTACGTGACGGGAAATATATCTCGACTGGAGTAAGGAAATGTGGATTCAATCCAAGGTTCGAAGCCAGCTCTGCACCAAAACATGCTAAAGGTACATCGCCTTTATGTAAGGTGAATGCACCCTGCAGCATCTTGTCGTGAAGCGGAGACTCGGCCTCATATACCCTGTCTACTCCCTTCGCCTTTACGATGGACTGCTTGTCTGCGTAGTTTACGAATACCTCTTCCTCAAGCACGCAGCACATGTTCTTGACGGCATCCTGCCCGTAGATCCAGTCATATACCTCCTCTTCAGGAGTGAATGTCTTTCCTGTAGCTGGTGTTATCAAAAGATCAGGTTCGACACTGCTCATCATGGATCTGATGAGCGAGTCGAACCCGTTGTATACCGAAAGTATGATGATCAGTGCAGCCGTTCCGATAGCCATGCCGATTGCGCTTATCGCCGAAATCAGATTGATCACATTGTGTGACTTCTTGGCGAAAAGGTATCGGAATGCTATGAATGGCGCGAGTTTCATTTTACTTCTCTTTTTCTGACAGCCCGTCATCCTTTCCGGACCGTCATTCCCGACTTGATCGGGAATCTTTGCAAAGATAATCATTTTAATATTATTACTATTCGGCTTTATTTTTG
>JAEIGA010005688.1_pt1 | contig 18987 bp, 18 predicted proteins | sample 9270691 | NCBI WGS metagenome assembly JAEIGA01 (sample SAMN17057246, study PRJNA624740) | gut metagenome | biome: biome; isolation source: fecal sample | host: Bos grunniens | place: China: Xizang | collected 2019 | reverse complement strand
GTTAAGTAATAGTCTGGAACGCCATCACAGAAAGTGTCATCTACTACCCAATTGGCTACCATTAAGCCGATCGCAAGACCGGCTAATAAACAGATAAATAAATTGATAAACGTTTCTAATTCAAGCTGCGTGGCTTGTTTGATTTTCTGCAAGATTTTGAGCATTTTGTTTGTGTCCTAAGGGTCTTTGTTTCGCAAGGTGCAAGTGTTTTACGCCAACCGGTTATTGAAGTCAACAGATACGCAAAGAAGAGAAATCCCTGCGCATAGTCTTTCTTAATCAAACTCAAACAGCAAAGCGTTAAGTTTGTAAATGTCCATACCTGAAAACTTAACAAGTAGAAGCCGTATGAATTAAGTACAGCCCCGCCAAGAGCTATGAATACAACAAGCCACGCAAAAAGTTCCATGTACTAATTGTATGAAAACGAGAACAGAAAAGCAAGATATATTTTCTTGCCTAAGAAAAAAATTATGTAATCGACAAATGCTCCCTTTTCTGCTACATTTGTCCTTATGACAAAATACGCAGACGATAGTGATGGATGTTGGGAAGCAAGATTGTGTAAGTTTGTAAAACTATATCCAAAATTCAATAGAGCTATTAATATTATCCATGACGCATGGCTCGACGTAGAAGCAGAAGGCTATTGCGATAAACCTCATGAATTAAAAGCACTCAGAGACTTTGAAGATGGCATCAGAGCTTATAGAGACGGTGTCGCTTGGACACAACAAATACTCGATAATTCAGGTATGACAGCTCACACTTTCGATAGCGATGGCATCTTCTTAGACGAAGAAATACTGGCAAAAACATTCAGTCTCGAAAACACTGCAGACAACTACGACGAAATGACAGAAAAATGACACAGGAAAAAATTAAAATTGTAGACTACTCAAATTACGACAAACTTTTTGAAGAATACAAAAAGAGAAAACCCGATTTTGAGAAGTTTAAACAAAAAGCCCAAAAGGTTTTAGACCATCCTGAAGAAGACGAAGACTATAAAAACGATGTAAGAACACTACTAAGCGGCTTAGATAAGTTCACAAATGGCATTGAGAAGCTTTGGCGTGATATGTATATCCAAAAGCGTAAAGAAGAGATCATGTGGAATAATATAGAAATTTTTAATGAAGAATTTAATCGACTCGGAGGCTTTTCAAAACGTTTTTGATGCGATTGAAAAATATAAAGAAAAGCTTGAAAAACAACTTCAAGCACTGCTTATCTTTCAACAGCAATTAAAAGATTTTTTGAACTGTAAAGACTTATAGTGCCCGGTAAGTTAAAACCCGCTTGAATTCTTTTTTTCTTCAAGCTTTGCAATAATTGTATTTAAGTCCTCAACTTTCATTGTAGTTTTCACATCCGCCTCGCAAGTAATTTCCTTTGGTGGATTTACTTTATTCATCAACTGAGACCACTGTAAACAAGCGTATACATCTCTATTGAACTTTCCACTCATTACGTTTTTGTCTAAAAAATCTTTGCGTAATTGCTTAAATTTCTCGTAGCAGTCACAAAAATGTTCTTGTTTATATTTCCCTCCATCTGAATTGCCCAACCACGCGCTGAAAAGCTTGTCATTCAATCCATGTTTAGCCATGACGTAAGAAGCAGGGTTGCCAATTCGTTCAGCTTCAGCAACTAAATCGTCACCAATTTTCGAAAAATAATCTTTATAGGAAATTTTTTTATTATCTTTTTTCTTAGTGTCCATGCCTAAATTATGACATATTTAAAAAAAAATGCAAATTTTTTAAAAAAATGCTTGACATTGAATTTTTATTATGACCTAATTAGGTCATAATCGAACAACGGTTTGATTAAAAAAACCCCCTAATGCGGTAACACTAGGGGGAGAAAGAAAAGCTAATGCAAAAAGGCTTTTCACTAAAAACCTAAAACGAAAAAAATAGAAAGAAAAGAAAAAATGCAACAAAAATTAAGTTCAATGGAGTTAGCAGAAAAACATCTGTCTGCGATCAATGAATACATCGATCAAGGTGGAAAATCGTTCAACCCTTATCACTTGGGTGCTAAAGAAAAATACGGCTCAGAACTTTGGGGAACTCTAGCTGGCGGTATGTTTAGAAAAATAGTTAGAACATGCTACGAGAACAAATTTGAAAACCAAAAAATCGACCTAAAAAGTTTCACAGAAAAATATTTGCAAGACACAAAAAAAGAGTTGGTTGACTTGTTTGGAAATGTGCAAGTTGAAATAATTAAAAAAGAAAAAGAGTTTAATGTAGCTTTTCATCAATTCTTAGATGAAAAAACATTGGTATCAATGTGTTTTACTATTGAAGAAAAAGACGGTTTTCCTCCAAAAGTAATAATTTGTATATTTTCAAACGAACAAACATACATACATGACGGCACCAAAATTTGGTCAACAAAAACTGGAAACTTTTAATTAGTAAAAAAACCCCCTAATGCGGTAACACTAGGGGGAGAAAGAAAAGCTAAATGAAAAAACAGCTTTTCAAACAAACAAACTAAAAGAAAAAAAATAGAAAGAAAAGAAAAAATGCAAAACAAACAAATGATAACGGACACAACGGAACTTGCCAATGCTCTAAAAAAAGAGCCTGAAAACATCCAGAAAATCATATTAAGCGGTGTAAATTCAATACTTGAAGAATACGCCGAAGATTGTTGTACAAAAGAAGTTGTCAAAAGTGGCAACATAGACATTGATGACAAGGTAGAAACACATTTTGTTTTGCCGTGTTTATCGCACGCCAGCAGCTACAAATTGTTTGGCATGCGTTACTTTGATTTTGAAGCAAGCGTATCAACTCATTACGGGAAAAAATTCTATTTCACTGTAAGTGTTGAATGTAGTGAACACATTAATGACGTTTTTTGTACGAAACTTAGCAACGGATTAACGGTCGTAGCTTGCAATTGGCTAGAGCCAATTGAGGTTTCAATAAAAAACATACAAGAACGCGATGGTGTTGCATGGAAAGTTCAGAAAAACGAACCAGAAATAGTTGATTTATGAGGAGTGGCTATAATGGACGTATATACATTAGCATTAGAAAGTAAGCATGAGGGGCGATTGAAAGCCCCCTTGTTTGAATTGGTAGAAAAGTATCGCCAAGAGGAAGATTTTGAACTATATTTAGAGGAACAACAAAAGGGCACTAGAATGGTTGAAGAACTTTCAAAAGATTTAGAGAAATCGGGATATAATTTAGATATAAGGAATAGAGTTTTGTTTTTTGTGGAAAATCAGGTCAGTTGTCCAAACTCCCAAGTGAACACGAAAGACGAAGTTTTTACATGCGTTGATATATCTAGCGACGAAGAGCTTGATCTAGACAACGGTGTGATAAGGACAAAAACCTATATGACGTTTGAGACAAAAGACGGACGTTATTTTGATGTAGAAATGACGCAAGAAAATGAGGCTGTAAAAGAAACAGATAGTGGGTTTTTAAATGGATATTATCCCGGGAAAATGACTTTTTTAGATATTGAACTTAAAAATTAAAGGATGTATATGGAAGTATGTTGGAATAAATTTTTATACAAAAACATTAATTATGGTTTTTGGCTTCTAAAAAGAGAAATGACAGAAAAGCTCAAAGCAAAAGGTTTTGAGTTTGGAGACAAAGAACAAGATGCAATCAATAAAGCAAAAGAATTGTTTTTGTGTGGCATAGAACACCTTTTTTTTACGCTCAAAGGAAAAAATTTTGAATTAACTTTAAGAAATGGATGTGAAGATGGCTGTTGGAGAATAGAATCAACGCAGGATCTTATAACATCCGTAGTTGTATTAAGCGACCCCTCAAAACAACTGAAGTTTAAAATTGCAATAGTTGATGTTACGAAATTAACCGAAAAGAAATTTGAAGAAAACGAATTTGATGTAGATGAATTAGAATTTGGTTCTTTTTGAACAATAAGAAATAAGGAAAAACATGAACAAATTAATTGTTTTAGGAAAGATATATAAAACCGGCTCATTGGCCACATCAAAGAACGGTAAGTCATATATAGGCTTTACCATTATTGATAGCATAAAAACCATTGAAGAAAACGTAAAGTTCAGAGGCATTGCTTTTGAATATCAAGCGAAACATATAGACGAATGGTGTCAGGATGGCGATCGCGTTTTGGCTATTGGAACAATGGAAAAAGATACAAAAACAAACTCTTTTAAATTTGTATTAGGTGAGTTTACGCGAATTGAACCAAAAGAAGCTAAAACAGAAACATTAACACCAGAACAAGAGGAAGACATATTCTAAAAAACAGAGTAGGCAGGCCACTTGCAATAACCTGCCTTAGGACACTAAAATGAGCGGAATGATAATGAAAAAACCGCTCGTGCTAGTGTTTATATAGGAAAACAATTTAAATAGAAAGTCAACAAAATATATGAATATATTCGACATATTAGAAAAGGACGAGAAGTTCAAGGAAAGATTGAGAACTGTCATGCTAGAGCCCAACAAAATTGATAGGTTTTTAGGGATTGCCAGATCTGAATTAAAAAACAACCCAAGGATTGCTAATTGTGAAATCACGAGCTTGTGCGGTGCTATTGTCCAAGCAGGTCAGTTTGGCCTAGAATTAGGAAATATGCAAGGGCACGCGTATTTGACTGAACGAGGTGGACGATGCCAGTTGATCATAGGCTATAAAGGCATGCTTGCACTTGGTTATCGAAGCGAGAAACTTTTATCGCTTGAAGTTCAGAAAGTATGTAAAAATGATATGTTCAAGCGTCGCCATGGAGATAATAAAGGTCTTGAGCATGAACCAAACGACAAAGAAGACAGAGGTGAAGTCATTGGATATTATGCCTATGCTCATTTAGAAAACAAAGACAAGGCATTTGAGTATATGAGCATAGACGATATTGAGAAGCTTAAGAAAGAAGCTCATGTAGTCACTACGCCAAACTCACCATGGGTAAAGTTTGAAGAAGCTATGTGCAAAAAGACAGTGATCAGGCAATTGTTCAAGTACTTAAGCTTGAGTGCTGAAATGGATAGGGCAATTGGATTGGATGAAATGGCGGATGCAGGAGTTCAGTCGGATGCGCTAAGCAAGATTGGTGCCGATTTCGTCAAAAATGATGAAAATATGACGGAAGCTCCGTCAAAAATGCCAGAAGTATTGCCTGAGGGGTGGACAAAGGTCAATGAAATCAAAGAAGAACCAGAACAGCAAGACTTGCTATAAAAATAAATGGGGTTTTTTAAGCCCCCTAGCATGAACATTCAATAATCTAATTACTATGTTAATACAATTAAACAAAGAAATTGAAACAATGTCAAAATGTTTTTATTCTCGACAAAGAAGAAAGTTTTTGGCAAAGTGGTATCTATAGAAAGGGAAAAAGCACAACAATGACGCTGTGCTTTATAAAAATCTATTTACTATGAATAATAACGACATAAAACAGAGCTACTTGCAAGCTTTTTTTGCAAAAAAAGATAGAGGGGACACAAAATGAGCACGAATTTTGAGAATTCGGAAGAAAAAAGAATAAACTGCGAAGGCGGTTTTGGTATAATTCCGTTTTATTTATCTAGAGACAAAAGTATTCCTGATGGAGCTAAACTTTTATTTAGTGACATGTGGTTAGCACAACTTCAGACAGGTTATTGCTCTCTTTCAAATAGTGAGCTTGCTGAAATTAGAAATGTAAGCGTAAGGACAATTACAAATTGGCTTTGTTTGTTAAAGGAAAAAAGCTGGATAAAAACACAGTATATTATGACCCAGCAAGGAGAAATAAAACAGCGTAATATATATCTAAATCCAAGGCCTGAAATAAATAATATTGTTGAAAAAATTAGTGAAGCTGATTTCTATACCCCTAGAAACCAGTTTCTATACCCCCTAGAAACCAGTTTCCAGGTATATAATATAAGAGAAGATATAAATAATAAGATATTAAAAAATATAAAAAAAGGCGACCCTATAGAAAAAAACATCCCCGCAAGCGGGTCCCCCTCATCTCCTAAAGTCGATGAGTTAAGTGCAAATGTTTCTTCTTTAAAGATCAAAAAAGTTAAAAAGCTAAAAGATTACGAAAAAGACGAAGTGTTTTATAGCTTTTGGAAAACCCTACCCGAATATATGAGGGGCTGTGGACCAGTTAAAGCTTATAAAGTATGGGTAAAGACCACAGAGAATGGATTAAAGAACGTAGAAGAGATAAAGAAATCAATACTGTTTTATTTGAAGACATTGCCAGAATGGCAACATCCTCAGCACCTATCGACGTTTCTGAATCAAGGGACGTGGGAAGAGTTTTATGCGAGGGCGGTCGAACAAGAGAAGAAAAAAGAGAAAGCCCGTGCTTTAAGAGAGAAGCAACAAAAAGAAGAAGCTGAACAAAGAAAGCGTGTACTCAAAGAGCGAGCTCAAGTTTTTGAAGCAAAATATCAAGTATTGAAGAACAAATTGAATGCAGGATACGATACGCTTGAAGAAATATCTCAAGAAAATGAAGAGTTGTTTTACGATGTTGTTCAACAGATACGAGATTACGAAAGGAAGCTCGAAGAAAAGGAAGCTGAAAAGAAAAAACAGCAAGAGCTTGAACAGAAAAAGATAGACGCAGAAAAAAGTAAGATTGCTCTTGAAGAAGCCGAAAAAGATTTATGGACTTACATTGATAAGACGGTTGATGTAAATGCGTACTTGGACAGAAACAAAAAGAGATTTCCAAGCAGCTACGAAACTTTTAAAGCTCTTTTTTCAAACGGAGAAACTCTTTTAGAGGTTGTTTTTGGTAAGCTTGCAAAAGATACTGTAGTTGACCGTTTGAAAAACAACATACTTAACTTCTTAATTAACGAGATGTCGAATGAAGAAGCAAGGAGTCTTTGGAACAAAAGAAATGAAGCATGGACTAAGTGGAATCAATTAACAAAGGCAATAGCATGACAAAATCAGAAATTAGAGCCCTTTTAATCAAAAGCACGTGTAGAGAACACGGGATATACGTTTTTCGCCTATTTGATTTTGTTTTTGGAGAAGAAAAGATGGACACAAAGTTTGAAACTAAAGACATGGATAGGTTTCTGAAGCTAGCCATTGAATTAGCTTCTCTTAAAACGCGTTTAAATGCCTCTAAAAACGATTCTAAACAAAAACACTATAAATGTTATGAGTTGAGATATGAGAAACAACCCTAAGACGTTTTAAAAGGTTTCTAAAAAATGACACTAGATAAACAAAAAAAGAAGACACCGGTTTTTATAGGTATAACAGGAACACACTGCGTAGGAAAAACAACCCTCGCTGAAAAATTAACCGCCATTGCAAATGAGAGAGGGCTCAAAGCAATCACACTCGAAGAAGTGGTTCGTAAGGTTGCTGAACTTAATGATCCGAAGTTCAAGATTCATGGAGAACAAACCATATACGCAACAAACCTCATCATTAAAAAACAAATGGAGTATGAGAATGAGTTGCTGACTTCAGATTATGATATTGTTTTCTGCGATCGCACAGTGATAGACCCCCTGTATTACTTTTTTACCATCACAAAGAACGAAAAGAAACTTGAAGACTTTTTGAAAAGTAAAACCGTAACAGGCTTAGAGATTTGCAATGTGTTTGATGCCAATCGAGAAATGTTCATGCGCTACCAAGATATCATCTACGTAAAACTTGGCACGCATTATGCTTTTCAGGACGATCTGGACAATGATGGCTTCAGAGATACCGATCTCACTTTCAGGCTTAAAGTTCAGGACACTGCAAAGAAAATCTTAAGCACATTAACAGTACGAATGCCATTAACACATTACGCTCTCACAATACCTTTAGATAACGATCGGTACTACAATAACCTGCTGGACGATATCATATATGTTTACTAAAAATCAAACGGACTCCAATCCGTCTTGATGTTGATGTTTGTAAAGTTGGTTTTATCTTGAAAGTATTGGCTGTTGTTCTCATAGAATGTCATTGCAAATGCATCGGCAATATCTGGTGAGTACAACATCCTACTTTTGGAAACCAACTGAACCTTGGATGAATTCGGATCAAGTTCTATCATCAACAGCTGGTTAATGAATTCCTGATCATCCACAATATGAACTGGCTTATTTGCCAACCACTCCTTAGCTCGTCCATACATCTCAGCACGTCGATTGAAGTATTTGTTTTTATCGTCAGGAGCTTCACCAAAGTTTACAGGGTTTAATCCCATGACACCCATCTCTCTGAGCCGATCAAACACACCGCAACCCAATCCACCGACATCGACATACACAAAGTTTGGTCTCTTTTCGGCAATCTTGTTGTACAAAACTCGTGCCAAATACATCGTGTCTGCCATTGGTTCAAGGTTTTCTACCTTAGCAATATTACGACCTTTACGCCATACAAGAGCTGTCTTGTCTCGCATGCGTGACGGGTCAATACCAAGCACTAACGGAGAGCTATTGTCAGGAATCTCCTCTTGTTTGATGGCTTCCTCAATAGTATTGAAATCAAAGAAAGAATTATTGCTCGATACAGAAAATGCTTCCTCTGGAGTGTTTGGATATTCTCGAGCAAGCATGATATCCGAACCCAACTCTAAACGCTTCTGACGATACCAAAAGATTTGATCGTTATCTAATTTGAATTGCTGTTTGAGCTCTTTCTCTTTGTCGGTCAACTCCATGTCAGATGGAGCTTGCATGCGGTACTCTTCTTGGTCGTACCAAGGTATGAAAACATACTCAAATGGACTATCTTTAGACAGGCTCTGTTGGTACATATCCCACAAAGCTTTACGTCCTGAAGATGTTGATTCAATCAATACAACTGAGCGATTGCCATTAGGGATAGACTGAGAAAGACCAGCCCAGAACTTTTTCCAATCTGGATAATAATCAACCTCAGTTAGATGGACAATGTCATACCTATCACCACGAGATTGACCCTCTGTCGCAGCCCATTCACCAAAACATATGGAGTAACCGCTTTGACCATGATCAATTTTTAATTGCGTACTGGTTTGATGGCTTGCTGGCATTTGCTGAAGCTTCAATGTTTGCATGTCAATCAATCCACGAAATGCTTTTTCACGTAAGTCTTTCTCACGCTGTGAAACAATTAGCCCCGTCGTCTGAGGATAGTAGGACAGCTTCCAAAGAATCATAGCTCTACAGAACGTTGAGATTCCCTGCTGACGTCCCTTGATGATCACCAAACGAATCTGATTATTCTTCTCCATCTGCTCTTTACATTTCTGATAGAGCTTGTTTTGAGCGTTGTTAAGCTTCATAAATACACGCTGATTCTCTTTATTGATGATGCGAATGCTGTTTTCACAACACCACTTGAAGCTCTTTCTGCACTCCAATGCGAAGTTGTAATTCGCTCTTCTCGCAGCTCCTACATCCAGCGTGCGAAATATTTTTCCTTTGTAATCGTCTAAGTTTGGTTCCCAATCCATATCTAGTGTCCTAAAAGATTAAAGGGGGACAAGTATGCTGTTGACGTCTCCCCCTATAACCCATGAAAAATCAAAATTCAATTACTATACTATCGATTTCCTCCGCCGTTGTCAATGTGTTTATTTGCTCACGGCAGGACCATTTTTGAGAATATAAACTTCTAATGTGCCCTACGATTTCTTTTTGAATTTTTTCAATCTGTTGTTTTGTTAATTCATGGAATTGGTTGTTGTAGTCGCAAAACATTTCTTTGTCTTCCGGTCCCATCACCAACAATAGATTTCCTATGTTGCGCAAAGCGTCATTGTTGGCATCAATCTCCACACCAAATGAACATGTCATATGACCATTCTCAAGTGCGTAATTGAATTTTGTATCCAGCTCAGCAAGTTTGTTTTGTCGAGCATAATACAGCATTGCTTCGGGTTCTAAAGCTTCCAACTCTTCTATTGAAGGCTGTGGAAGCTTGTCAGAGATATTCCATTCAGCTATTCTAAAGCCGTTTGGGTTTTTAACAACACTAACATCCTCATCGCATGTTATAACAACACCATTTTTTTGACCGTAATATTTAACAACTAAAGCTAAATCTTTCATTATTTTCCTAAGTAAATCATTGTAATGTTTGAATACTCTTTTTGACCACCTTCAATTTTGCAGGCTTGTGTGGCGTAAAAATACGTATAAAACTCATCGCCTTTTGAGAAATATATTAACCCTGAACCAGGAATCGTAATTCCCCAAGAGGTAGTTTGATACCAGCAAGCTTGAGACCGAACCAAGTATCCTGCCGTACTTGCTGTTGTCATTATGCGACCTTTATTAAGTGTATCAGTAGTGCTTAGGCCGGAAACCATAATCTGAATATAAACGTAATACCAACCGTCCTTGTTTACCTTAATTTTTGTTCCACCAGCATTATATGTTGCGCTAAACAAATCATTTGCTGGGTCAACACCCATCCAGGGCAGTGCTGTATCTGTTGTTGCCGCTATACTTATTTGACCAGGATTTACACCATCATTGCTAAGCCACAAAACACCACGACCTTCAGCAATATGACTCCAAACACTCCAAGTTGTGCCACCGTCTTGCGAAAAACGCGTCCACTCTACCCCGCCACCCCATATATCAATATATTTCTGATACGTATGTGTATAAATTTTTCTAACAATCAGGTTTGCAGTTGCATTTGTAGTTGCTTGTGCTGGTCTATCTGTGACATTTGTTCCTGTCACTTCAAAAGAACCAGGAGTGTTGTAATCGTTTAAACTTGCATTCATTATTTGTTGGGTGTTTACGACATTTAAACAATCCATCGCAGACCAAGCTGTTGTGTTTCCACGAGCAGTAATTAAACCATCACCAACCGTTCCTAACGCATTTAACCCAGTACCACCAGAAGCAACCGCTAAAGGCGTCGTAAGCCCTGAAACAGTACCACCTGTGATATTTACATTGGTTGAGTCTTGAGCGCTCATTGTTCCCAACGTAGCCCATTCAGGAGAATTACCTCCAGCGTTGACCTTAAGAACCTGACCTGCAGTACCAATTCCTAGTCGAGTATCTGCAGCAAAACCACGAACAATTAAATCTCCCTGAGTTGTTGTTGGTGTAGCATAACCATCGCCCCATTCAGGCGTTGTGCCTAGAGCATTCATCTTAAGATATTTCCCCGCACCACCACGAGCCAAACGTACATTATTCGTGCCATCATGCGTTAAAATATCTCCTTGAGCGGTTAAAGGACTAAGCGCATCAAAAGCGGCTACTTGAGTATCTTGACCAGTACCACCATCAGCAATAGCTAATGGATCAGCTAAACCAGAAATAGTACCACCAGTAATTGCTACGTTATTTGCGTTCTGATCAGCCATTGTACCTAAGGTTTCCCACTGCGGATTATCGCCATCCATACGGAGCACTTGGTTATCAGCACCTTTCGCTAAAGTACTTGCAGCACCTCCAGCATCACCAACAATCATATCTCCTTGAGCGGTAATATTTGTCAAAGATGAATCTATTTCATCACCATTTTGTGCAACAGTAACACCATTTGATCCCGTGAAAGAACGATACTCTACATGAGTTCCTGCAGTTTGCTTATGCCAATCAGCGCCACCACCTTGTTTGTCAAAAACCGGAAATGTTGCTTCTGAAGGTGCACCATAAATATAAATATCATTTTCGTTTTGCACCAAAGCGACACCATCTTTTGCAACCAGAGTCCTGAGCTCTAATGTACCACCATTTAACCGATTACCAACCTGAACACCCGTACCTAAGTTGTTTAATGCACCCATCTTGGTATCAGCATAATCTTTTGTAGCTTTGGAAGAAGGAACCTGTGTGTCGCTTGTTGCTCCAGTTAAATCTGTATTTAGAACACCAGCTTTTAGATTGTCTACTTCAAGATTGGTTATCGTGTTGTTGTCGGCGTTAATTGTCTTATTGGTTAACGTCTGGGCATCTGTAGTACCTACGATATTCCCTGCTGGAATTTGTTTATTGGAACGTTTAATCTGGGTACCACCAGCACCATTAAACACTACAACTTCACTGTCATTACTTGTATTTGCAACACTTGTGACTGCAGTATTTGGTAGTTGTACTACTGGAATTTTACTATTGGCATCTAAAGTTGCTACTCCATTGGCAGAATTTTTTTCAACCGTTGCAATATAACCACTATGGATATGCAATCCATTAGCATCTCCACCATCAGTTAATGCGTTTTTTTGCGCTTGTGTTAAAAATCTTCCATCATCACCAGCACAAACAGTACCAGCTGTAGTACCTACATTTCTTGTAGCAGAATCACCCAAACCAAGATTGGTTCTTGATGTAGCAACATTAGTGACATCTCCCAAGTTTGCATCCTTTCGCATGTAGTCGTTTAGGATGCCAGTGACTGGATCGTCATAAGTTAGATTACCATTGTTGTCCCATGAAGCGTATTTATTTTTACGAGCATCAACAGAAGGCAGCTCTCCAGGCAATATACCTTCGACCATGTCTACACGAACACAACGCTTTACATCACGCGCTAACTGCTGTGTCTGCCATGTTAAATTATCGATTGCCTCATTAGCAGCCGCAACATTAACTGTAGAGCCAGTGAAATCTGTTTCACGGGCTTCAGGAGTACCAGAATACAAAACAATGGTATCACCTTCAGCCGCAGCGTTTGTCAATGTAACACGCTTGTTTTCTACATCTACAGTGTAATCTACACCGTAAGTTAGTGTTGTTTTAGTCTGTGTAGCTAAGGCGTACTGTATTACTTTTACCTGTCCAGGATAGGCACTGGGAACATCCCAGTCATAATTAAACACAGTCTGTCCAGCTGTTGCTATTGTCTTTTCATAACGATCATTTGGTAGTACGCTCATCAGTGTCCTCAGTTAAATTGTTATTGTTCTTTCTTTTTAGCCAAATTGTTTTTAGCTCTTTTTGTTCCTCTTCTTTCAATCGCAGACTCCTCTACTTTGTCGAATATCTTAGATAAAAATATATTGTTTTGTAACGGGATTAGTTTTCTTGCGTTGTGAATTTGGCTATAGTTCATTTCACCACCCAGTCCGGTTGCAAGTTTTGTAATACCAGGTACACCCTCATAGGCTGTTTCTATAAAATCAAAACCCGTGCCAAACATATCGCGCATAAACTGATGCCCTGCTCTGTTTTTCTTTTCATTCAACCCAAGAAAATTTGACACAAGACCATAAGCGTCGCCTAAATATGCACCAACTTCTGCTTCTTTTAAGCTTGTGTGTATTGCATCTGACATGGAAATTGCATAGCCAGACTTCAATGAACGTAGATATGCTTTCATGATACCTATCGACAACATCATTGCAATGCCAGAAAAAGCCTCCATGTCTTTCTTTTGCAGTGTTGGCAACATACATTTAGAGTATGCACTAAATGTGAACCGTTTAAATTGAAGAACTGTTTTTAATCCTTTTGTGTCAAAAAACGTTGGTACAGAACCAGCTCCAGGAGTTAACACTGCTTGATTTTGAAGCTTCTTAACGGCACCACGAAATATATCTTGTAGTTTTTTGTTATCCCAATAACCAACAGAAGATTCCCATATTCCACCATCTGTTATACGACCATGTTTTTGAAACTGTTCAAACATTTTGATCGCATTATCTTGGGTAATACCTGTTGTTGTAAGCCAATCAGAATCGGTTAACGAAAGTTTTGTTTTTTTAGAAAGCTTTTCGCCTATTTTAAGTATTCTTTCTTGTGTAACATAACCTACGACAAATTTATTTACCTGGTCCCACTTGGTAATCATAGACATTTTAACAGAAAGATCAGCAAGCTTACCAGAAAAATTGTCAACAGCAGAAAGGACTCCGTCATCAATCATTTGGTTGTAAAAACCTAGTTGACGTGTGTTTTTAAAATGATCTATTGCTCTTATCCATACATCTTCTTCACCCATAAAAGCTTCTCTGAAATCTTTGTTAAACCATTTTTTTAAACCTCCAAAGAAGTTTTTAAAACCAACAGTCATACACGCTTGCGCAAGGTCTGAAGTAGCAGATATAACAGTACCACCAATCAACCGAGCAACATTAAGATTGTTTACGATATTGGAAGCATGATTAAAAGAACGCCCAAGCTCTGTTAAATCTTCAGCGGCATAGTTTGTTATGCCACGAACACGACACCAAACACATCTTAAATCATCAACATCGTTGTTTCTTCTTTTTATTAAAGCTTTTCGTTGTGTTTCAGAAACAGCTTTCTCCAACAAAGGCTCATAACTTAGCTCTATATTTTTAGCTAAAACATTTACATCCAATGTTCCAAAACGCTTAATTAGTTCAGTGTCTGTTATTACATTTCTAATGTAATCTCTTAGTGCATTTAATGGATCTTGAATGAGATAGTCTTTAACGTATTCTGTGGAAAAATTTAAACTTCTATGAAGCTCAGAACCTCTAGTTTTTCTTGGGGATGATACAAACCTCTTATCTTCTTCATGAAGTATTTTTGAAACAACCTCTTCAGCTATTCCTTGTAGCTTTTCATCTTCCTCCTGAATGGTGTTTTGAATTTTTTTTGTTAACGACTTTCCTTTTACAAAACGCAACTGTCTGTATTTTGACACACTCCAAAGACCCTCTTTAATGTCTTTAATTGCCTCTACCCTATTCCTAGATATTTTTGCAGGATCATATCTTCTTGGAAAATAACGTTCTCCTTGTGGAAGAGCGTCGAAATCGTTTTGTGTATATTTCTTTTTTTCAATTAGAGAACGTTTTGCTTTTAGTTCTTCAATTTGAGCTTTCTTTTTTTCAATCTCTTCGGTAGCTTTACCTGCCAACAAATCTTTTTTACTTAACTCTACTTTTCCAATAGCTTTTATTTGTTGGTCTATCTCAAACAAATCACTGGCTTTATAATCCCAAAGATCATACTCCATTCCGTAATCTGCTAATGGCTTTATAATTTCTTCATAGTTTTTTTGCGCAAATTCTCTTATTACAGCACTTGAAGAAGAACCAGGATTATGTCCTTCTCTGCTTAATTCCTCGAGAAAGGTTTCATAATCTTTACCACCAGCCCATACATGTAAATCTTTAAAAGCTTTAAGCTTTGATATACTTGTTTCGCCATACTTTTCTTTTAGATAGCGAGAATAATATAAGTTGGTGCTTTTTTGAAGGTTGTACAAATATTCTGCAGACCTAGACGATGCAACAGCCTCAACAGAAGGAACAATCGTTATTGCTTCTCCCGATTTTTCATTAACAACAACAAAAGGTACGTCGGCAAGTGTATTAAAAATACTTCTTGTAACATTAGAAGGGCTTAAGTTTGCTCTAACATCTGGTGCAGTCTGTAACTGTTCTAGCCCAAAAGCGTCTTTAATTTTTGAGTTAATAAGTTCTGGGTTGTTAATTGCGTTTTTCCATTCCGTATCTGACAATACAAGTTTGTTTGGATTTTCTGTAGCTATAGCATCTACAAGTTTCACTGCACGTTTTCTTTGAAGAGATAATGTTCTTCCTTTTCCTGCGCCAACAAATAAACCAATTCCGCCTCCAAAAATAGATAATCTTGCAATTTGTTTTAATGCGTCTGTATGGTCTATGTTTTCTATTAAAGCTTCTATTCCAGCAACACTAGCACCTGTTGCTGCACCACTTAATGCGCCTGCGCCAACGCCACGTAACATCATGCCGCCAGCACTATACGCAAAATCTTTTCCAAATTTATCAGCAACAACCCTGCCAGCAAAACCTTTTGCTCTATTAAACCAAGAAAAACCTTTGGTTATAGCACCAACTGTTTTTATTCCAGCTCCACCTATTAAACCTCCAGCAAAAAATGTTGGATCAGAAAACATTCCAGCAAGCTTACCTGTTGTTCCCCAAAACCCATTGGATTCAGACACTATTTGTTTTTTAAGCCGTATGTCATCAACAATAGTTTTATATTTTGCCAATTCCTGTTCGTTTTTAGCATAAAGCAAGGTCCCAAGATAATCTTCATAACCCATTACATTTTCCTCAGTTATTTTAAAATTAGGATCTCTTTCACCTTCAGATGCCAACAAAACTCTACCTAAAGAAACAACAGGACTTGAAACAAAATCTGCCCATAGCGTACCCCAAAAACCCTCAGACACATCTTTCTTAATTGTTTTCTCAGAGCGTACTTCCATTGGAAAACCATAAACCTGACCTGTTTTGGTTTGATTCCATTTCCGATAATACTCTTCCTCTGAAAGATTGTTTTGGTCTTCTACAGCTCCTGGTATCACTACAACCATGTTTTACTCCCGTATTAGTTTCAATAAAGATGCTTTGTTGAAAGACATAGCCAAACCTGGATTTTTCTTAACCAACCGACGATCTCTTTCTTCTTTTGTAAGCTTAATGTTTTCTTTGATTTTGTTTCGCTCGGATTCTTTTGCTTTGATTTCGTTAAATTTTGGTTGTGTTGTCTTTTTGTAAGGAACAGACATTCCATAAGGCAAGGAAACAGATGGATTTTCGTCATGCACTTGTTTCCACAAGCTTGCTATTTCAATATCTACTTTATTTAAATCGCCACCAAGTTGCTCATAAGATCTTTCCAAATCATCTCGCCAAAGATTCTTTCCAACCCTTACCTGCTGTCCTGCGTCATTTAAAACAACCTCCAAATACCCCATCTCGTTTTTGTGCCACAATCCATAAGAAGGTGTTGGAGCGTCTCCATATAGCTCAGTATATGTTTGATCATCAGCTATAACAACTATGTCGTTAACGTCTGTTACATAAGGTTTAACAAACTCATTTAGGCGATCTCGCATGTTTTTTGGGGTTAAAATTCCCTCCATTGCATAATATTTTTCTGGAGGTAATGCCGTAAAATACTCTTCTCCATTGATTATACTGAAACCCCAACGGCTACTTAATGCATTTTCTGCAACACTTTTTGCTACCTCTATGTCTGCACCAGAAATATATAATTGCTCTGCTACAAACATAAGTTGTTTTTTATATTCATCACCTGCTCCTGAAGTAACAAAGTTCTTCTGAGTTAATTCTCCAAAGTGTATTGTTTTTAATTTATCAAACTCTTTCTGCCTTTGTTGTTTTGTTTCAGCACTCATTTTCCAAAAGTTTTGAAAAACGGTTGTATAAGCTTGATCAACAGGAACGCCAGCTTTTGTAAGGTTGTACATTGTTAAACATTCAGCCAAACTCTTGCTATTCATTTTGTTAGAAAGCTCAGGAAAGTTTGCAAAAACAAAACCAGTAACATCGCTTGCCATTTTAAACAGCATTGGATTCCCTGAGTTTTTCCAAGATTCTATATCGTTTTTAAGTTCCGTCGGTAACGATCTTGTTTTACCTACAAATCCAACTATTGAATTTGTTGTTGCAGCTATTGTTTGTAAATCTGTATCACCAATATTTTCTAAGCCGTATTGTTGTTTAAAGTCCTTATAGGTTGTGTTGGTTGCGTTTAAATATTTTTCAACTTTGTAAGCAGGAAGTTTTTTCCCAGCAATAACATTTTGAACATGTTGCTTTTCTACAGCTTCTTTTTCTTGAAAAGTTTCTTGTTTTAGTTTTTCTGACAATGTTTTTGCAATAGAATTTCTACCGTCTTGGTCTAACATAGAAGACGGAATTTCAACATCCGCATTTGTCGTTGGGTCTTTATAGGCAATTTTTGATGAACCCAAAAGAACATCTTTTATAAAACCAAGTTTTTCATCTGTAGTTTTTAATGAATTAAATTTTAATTCAGAAAAACCTTCAAATAACGTACCATAAAAACCTTGAGATAGTTTTTCTTTTTGAAACGGAGAAAACAGATCCATACCATAAGAATCTTTTGCTCCCAAAAACTGCATAGCTTGTGCAATGGAAGAACCCAAACTAATTTGAGATTGTATGTTTAATGATGGATTTGCGTTAAACAGTCCTACGATTGACGAGGATGCGTCTTTGGCTAAATTCTTAATACTTAATTGTGTTTGCTCAAACGATTGCTTGTCGAGGTATTCTCGCTTGTTGTTTAGTGCTTTGTAATAATAGCCGTTCTGTTGTTGTAAAAAAGAGCTCTTAGCCGCATCTCTCAACAACAAAGGAAGTTCGTTTATTACTTTTGCAGATTGCTCATTAGATACTACTTTAAACCTATCAGGATCATACTTTAGTTCCTCATACAAACTTTGATTGATAGAACTTATTTTGTTGACCGCGTCTAATAAAAGAACTTTGTTTTGTTGTTCGGTAATAGATTGACGTAGATTGTCTTCGCTTTGTTGAATAGCTTTTGCAGTTTCAAACACCTGACCAACCAACCGCCTATCTCCTTCTAACGCCGACAATCCACCAGCAAATCCATCGCTGATACCAACTTGTGGAGTATAGATTATGTCTTCCTTACGTATAAAATGATTATTTGGCTTCCTCATCTAATTTCCCATTGATTGATACTGTTACTTGTTTCCCAATATTGCTTAGGTTTTGGCTAATCATTGGTTGCACAAAGCTTTCCTTCATGAATTTAACCATTGGATTTTCATAAGATAAATTCATAGCCTCCAAATTGTTCATCATTGAGTAATCTCCTTGAAGTTGCCTAATGTTTGCCTCAAGCATTCTCTGATGTGTTTCCAGCCCAGCCATCTCAATATCTTCCATTGCGTTATTGAGATTCTGATTCGCAAGTATCATTTCAGTAGAACCACCTTTAGCAAACCCACGACCGGCCAAGTATGCACTAATCGTGCCTTGAGCTGTCCTAGCTTGCTTAATAATGTCTCTCTGTTTCTTGGCTAGACCAATCTGAGAAACACGCTTGTTGGTATCTAACAGACTTCTTCCAAACCCCGTATCGCCATAACTTGGCATACGTCTTCCAGATTGTCCTATTGATCCAAACAACGCAGGTATTGCAGTACCTAAATTTCCAGCAAACCCTAAACCAATATTTTTAAACGCATCCTTAAAGCTTCCTCCTCCAAGTCCTGCATTTAACAAACTACTACTCAATAAAGAGAATAACATTATTCGTT
>JAEIGA010005687.1_pt1 | contig 18988 bp, 18 predicted proteins | sample 9270691 | NCBI WGS metagenome assembly JAEIGA01 (sample SAMN17057246, study PRJNA624740) | gut metagenome | biome: biome; isolation source: fecal sample | host: Bos grunniens | place: China: Xizang | collected 2019 | reverse complement strand
ATATTTCGTAGTGCAAGGTTCTCTTTTTATCTTCTTTTCTTTATTTCTCTCCCAATATTACTTGAAACAAATTATCTACTTGCAGTTTGGCTAAAAACAGTTCCCACGGATACGGTAGTTTTTACTCGCTGGATGATAGGTATATCTTTGTTGCATACATTTTCGAATCCGTGTTCAATTGCAAACCATGCAACAGGGAATGTTAAAACTTACCAGGCGGTTGTAGGGGGTGTATTATTACTTATAATACCAGTATCGTATATTGTGCTCAAGTTAGGTGCACCGGCTTATAGTGTCTTCATTGTTCATTTTAGTTTGGAGATAATAGCTCAGATTGTTCGAATGATTTTATTAAAGAATATGATCCAATTGCCTATTAAGTCATACGCTCAATATATATACATCCCTGTAGTTCTTATTGTGCTAGTATCTAGCCCGTTGCCAATCTATATACACAGTCAATTATCAGAAGGACTATTACGGTTATTGGTTGTAGGGGGCGTAAGTGTATTTTCTGTTGGCTTATCCGTCTTTTTTATAGGTCTGACTAGGAATGAAAGAAAATTTATATCTGATAAAATTTTTGAATTATTGCGTTTGAAAAGATGATAAATATTCTAGATAAAAAGGATTGTTGCGGATGCGGAGCTTGTGTACAACGCTGTCCTAGACAATGTATTTCTTTTCAAGATGATCGTGAGGGGTTTTCTTATCCGGTTGTCGATAAAAATAAATGTATAGATTGCGGATTATGTGAGCGTGTTTGTCCCGAATTAAATATAAGCAAAGAATCTATGCCTCTTCATACTTATGCGGCAATAAGTAATAAGGAGACATCAAGAAAGCAAAGTTCTTCAGGTGGTGTTTTTTCTCTTCTTGCTGAAAAAGTTATAAACGAAGGAGGTGTCGTTTTCGGGGCACGCTTTGATGATAACTGGCAAGTCATTTTTGACTACACAGAGTCAGTAGAAGGACTAGCTGCATTTAGAGGTAGTAAATATGTACAGGCAGCGACTGATGCTACATTTATACAATGCGAGCAATTTTTGAAAAGGGGGCGCAAGGTTTTATTTTCGGGAACACCTTGTCATATTTTCGGGTTACTTTTGTTTTTGAAGAAAAAGTATACAAATCTCATTACTGTTGATGTCGCATGTCACGGTGTTCCAAGTCCGGATGTTTGGAAAGAGTACTTGAAGTGTGAGGTATTACAGAATGTCAAATCCACTCGCAGGGCGGCCGGTGGAAAAAGTGCCGTTTTATCATCTCTAAATCTTATGTCCTTTATAAAGGACATAAGATTTAGAGATAAGGAAGATGGGTGGAAAAAGTACCGTTTTGTCCTAAGTTTCAACGAGCCTACGGACGAAGTTGAAAATAGTTCCATTTTGTCCTATACGCATTACAAGAATCCTTATTTCCATGCCTTTAATATGGGGTTAATTATGCGTCCTTCTTGCTATGAATGCATAATAAAAAACTCTTGTCGTAGTCAATCTGATATTACTCTGGCAGATTTTTGGGGTATTGAAACCGTTGACAAATCCATGGATGATGATTTAGGAACTAGTTTGGTTTTAGTTAACACTCTTGATGGAATGAATGAGATTTGCCAGCTGGATATTAGGGCGGTTAGTGTAGATTATAATAACGCGTTATTACTAAATGCAGGTCTGCGGATTGGATGTAATATGCACCCTAAGAGAACATCTTTTTTTAAAAATTACAAAGTAGGTAAAAAATACGATGTTAAATCACATTTATTCAAAATTTTAAAAGATCCTATCTTCAGTCTCTTATTAAAGTATATCAGAGCTGTATTTGTAAAAATGAAGTTTATAAAAAGGTAAAATAGCATGAAGATAGCACTGATTATATTTCGTATTGGTCCTTCCCATGGTAGTTTATTGCAAACATATGCTTTATATCATGTTCTTAAAGAAATGGGACATGATGTTACTATTGTTAATAGAAAGGATAAATTACTATTTAAAACGTTTGTTAAAAGGACATTGTATAGAGTTTATAAGACTTTGAGGGGTGAGCGCTTTGATGCTATAATATCTACAGAGGTTGTACCTCGCAGGATAATGCAAGAATTAAATAGATTTGTAGACAAATATCTCTCACATGATTTGGTGGAATTCTCTAGTTTCAATATAAATAAGTCTGATTTTGATGCTTTTGTTATAGGAAGTGATCAAGTATGGAGACCCAGATTTGTTCAAGATATAACTTATTATTATTTAAGTTTTATAAAGTATCAGAAGAATGTTAAGCGAATTAGTTATGCCGCTTCTTTTGGTGTTGATAATTGGGAGTATTCTGAACGCGAAACGGCAGAATGTAAAGAACTCGCACAGTTATTTGATGCGATTTCAGTACGTGAGGATAGTGGAGTGAATTTATGTAAATGTTTTTTAGGTGTAGAGGCTATACATGTTTTAGATCCTACAATGCTGTTGGATGTGGTGGATTATTGTAAATTAATAGGGGTAGCTCCTGTTTCAACATTATCCCAAACGTTAGCTTTTTCTATATTAGATAATAATCATACAAAGAAGAAGATAATAGATACGGTATCAGAAAAACTTGGATTAAAGCCTGTTTCAATTAAAGCAGATGAAGGTAATTTAAATTATGTGGAGACTGGTGTTGAGTTCTGGATTGATGAGATAAGAAAGAGTTCTTTTGTTATAACAGACTCATTCCATGCTACTGTATTTGCTATTATTTTTAATAAACCTTTTATTGTTGTAGGAAATAAATTTAGAGGTACTGGAAGATTAACTTCTCTCTTGAATATGTTTGACATATCAAATAGAATGGTATTTGAGGATGAAAATATAGATTGGGAATATCTGATTAATGAAAATATAGATTGGGAGAAGATTAATATGTATCGTTCTTCGCTTAAATCTAAATCGTTGAAATTTTTGAAAAACAATTTGTCATGAAGAAAAAAATAATGCTTGTCTTCGGCACAAGACCTGAAGCAATTAAGATGTGCCCACTTGTGAAGGAATTTCAGAAACGAGCAGATGAATTTGAAACTATCGTATGTGTGACAGGTCAGCACAGAGAGATGCTGGATCAGGTGCTCAAGATTTTTGAGGTGAAACCAGATATTGACCTTAACATTATGAAGCAAGGTCAGGACTTGACAGATGTTACAGTACGTATTCTTAACGGTATGCGTGATGTATTCAAAGAGTGTCATCCAGATGTAGTACTCGTACATGGTGACACCACCACTTCTACAGCAGCTGCTCTTGCTGCATTCTATGCACAGATTCCTGTTGGTCACGTAGAGGCAGGTCTTCGCACATACAATATCTATAGCCCATGGCCTGAGGAGATGAACCGTCAGGTGACAGGTCGTATTGCCACTTATAATTTTGCTCCAACACCACTTTCAGAGAAGAATCTTATTGAGGAGAAGGCAATGGGAAAGATTTACGTAACTGGTAATACCGTTATCGATGCTCTTCATTATGTAGTAAACAAACTGAAGAACGATGAGTTAATCGCTAAGGAGCAGGATGCAGTCCTTCTCAATGCTGGTTATGACGTAGCTCGTTTGGCAAACGGTAAGAAGCTTGTTCTGATTACAGGTCATAGACGTGAGAACTTTGGTGACGGTTTCATTCGTATTGTGACGGCTATGAAGGATCTTTCAGAGAAATATCCAGAAGTTGACTTCGTTTACCCAATGCACTTGAATCCTAATGTGCGTAAGCCTATTCACGAAGTTTTTGGTGAAGATCTTACTCGTCCTAACTTTTTCTTCATTGAACCACTCCAGTACCTTGAGTTCGTACACTTGATGTCAAAGGCTAGTATAGTTCTTACAGACTCAGGCGGAATTCAGGAAGAAGCTCCAGGACTTGGTAAGCCGGTTCTTGTGATGCGTGATACTACAGAACGTCCAGAGGCTTTGGAGAGCGGTACTGTACACCTTGTGGGTACTGATTATGATAAGATTGTTAATGAGGTGAGCACACTCCTTGAGGATGCTGAAGCTTATGCTAAGATGTCTCAGGCTGTTAATCCTTATGGTGATGGTATGGCTTGTGGTAGAATTGTTAATGCGTTGAAGTAGGAAGGATGAAAAAATTATTATACTTTACACATGTTCCTTGGAGTTGGATAAAGCAACGACCTCAATTTATAGCGGAAAAGGTGTCTCAATGTGTAAATCTGACATATGCAGAAGGAAAAAGCCTAAAATCGGTGTTTAAACGAAATCTTCAGTGCAATAAAACAGATGGAGTTCATAAGGTTGGTTATTTACGAGTCCCAAGGTATAATCCTATTATGTCTAAATCATATAAGGTTTTAGATATATTAAATTTAATATTTTTAAAGTTATTCATAAATCTGAATTTATATGAATATGTTTGGATTACATCTATTGAATCTTATCACAGAATTGCTAAGATTTTGCCCCCAGAAGTGAAATTAATATATGATTGTATGGATGATGAATTGGAATTTCCTCAAGTGTGTAATAATACTAAGGCTAGGGCAATATTATCTGAATACGAAAAAGAGTTAGTAAGAAGGGCTGATGTTATAATTTGTTCGGCAGATAACTTAAAACAGCAGATAATAAATAGGACGAATACCAAGAAAGTTATACATGTAATTAATAATGCCACCGTTTATCCAATTGCGGGACAGAATCTTGAATTTAGAAATAACTTTGTCTTTGATGAGGAAAAACAGTCAATGCTGTATATTGGTACGATTGCAAAATGGTTTGATTTCGACACTGTAATTACCCTACTTGATTATGATACAAATTTAGTTTGTTATCTCGTCGGACCTTTGGAAACAATGTTACCAGATCATGAACGGTTGATACATTTAGGAAAATGTACTCATACTGAGATTTGGGGAATTATGAAGCGAGTTGATGTATTACTCATGCCATTTGTTTTAAATCCTCTGATAGAGTCAGTGAATCCAGTCAAACTTTATGAATATATATGGGCGGAAAAGCCAATTATAGCTACTCGCTATGGTGAATCTATGAAATTTGATGACTACTGTTATTTGTATTCTTCAAAAGAGGAGGTCATAGATATCTACAAAACGTTAAAATATAATAAGTTCTCCCCGAAACAATCTTCGGTAGCATTGATTAAACAATTTGTTGAAAATAACACTTGGGATAGTCGTTGTAAGGAAATAGTCAAAATTGCTGGTATTAGATAAATTCGGTTTTTTTGCAGGTTTTACCTATGCACAAAGAGTTTTGAATTTTATGCGTTTGTGAAGTTCTTATGAACCTAAAGAAAAAGATATCCTGGCTAACTGACAATAGTTATGCTTTTTTTATGATATTTGCGTTCTTGTCTTTTTACTATAACGTTCCAGGGGTATTAAGACAGGCGTTATGGGTTTTATTATTTATCCTGAATTTAAAATATGTGAAGATAGAGAGTCAAATGGATAAAATTGTAATGTTTTATTTTTTATCCTCTCTGTTGACTTTATCTGGTAACATAATAATACCATATCCTTTGGGAAACTTTATTAAAGTGTTTATATACTCGTATGTTCCTGTTATATTTTACTTTATAGGCAAGTATCGGTACTCTGAATATACTACGTTCATGAATAGATCAAATATTGGCATAATGTTTCTATTCATTCTTGGATTCTATTTTTTGTTGTTCCCCACAGATATATATATAACAAAGAGTCTAGAAGCACTTAATCTTCATGGACACTATACGGAGGACACATTAGAACTTGCTAGATTTTCATCTTTTATGGATTCTTATCATACGGCTAATTTAGGTATATGTTCAATGTGCTTTAGTTTTGGTTTACTTAAATATTCTAATATTTCGCACTTTGAAAGACCTAAGCTTATGAGATTTATATCCATATTCTTTATTGTTATTTCTCTTGTGTCCGTATTATTGGCAAGACAACGCGTGGCAATGTATATAGGATTCTTAATCTTTGCATATTTTTTATTTAATTGTGGACTTAAGAAGCGAATAATTTTTGCTATTGTGGTGCCTTTAATAATAGGAGGAGTGTGTTACCTAATGAGTTCTATTGATGATGTTTTTCTGGAACAAATTACTCAAAACTTCTCTAAAAAGGCGTCTTCAACGCTGTTTTCGGATAGAAGTAATCAATGGTTAGAAGCAATTGATGGCTTTTATCAAGCACCCTTATGTGGCCTTGGGGTTGGTAGTAGTGGTCATGTTGCTTTGATGAGTAATCCTAATCATCCTATAGTAACAGATGGAAGTTATTTCAAAATTTTAGTGGAAGGAGGAATTATTTCTTTCATTCCCTTTATTCTTATTCTTGGTTTTTCTTTTTTTAAATCCTATAAGTATAGAAAAAAATATTACATAGAATGCCCTCTTCTTTTTTTCTTTGGGTGTTCTCTTCTTGGAGCTAATGTAATTGATATGCCATATATCATACTTTTTATGTGGTACATTATCGGTCGAATTAATAGTAAAAACAGTAATGCATATGAGTAATAAAACTCGAGTTATTGGTATTTATCTTCCTCAATATCATCCATTTCAAGAAAATGATGAGTGGTGGGGTAAAGGTTTTACAGAATGGGTAAATGTTGCATCTGCAAAACCCTTGTTTAAGGAACATTATCAACCACAAATACCAGGAGAATTAGGATTCTATGATTTAAGAATCCCTGAAATTCGTGAGCAACAAGCACAGTTGGCTAGAGAAGCTGGAATTGAAGGATTTTGTTATTGGCACTATTGGTTTGGAGAAGGAAAACGTTTGATGGAAATGCCATTTAATGAAGTAGTTTCTACAGGTAAACCAGACTTTCCTTTCTGTCTTGCATGGGCAAATCATAGCTGGTATGCCAAAACGTGGGACAATAAAGCAGAGGATAAATTACTTATAAAGCAGAAGTATGATAACGAGGATGGTATAAAAGATCATTTTATGGCTTTGCTTCCGGCTTTTAAAGATAAGCGCTATATTCGTATAGATAATAAGCCGGTCTTTATGGTATTCAAACCTCTTCAAGTGAAGAATGCCGAATTGTTTATTGATATTTGGAATAAGTTGGCTATCGAGAATGGCATGAAAGGAATATATTTTATTGGTCAGTGCTCAAGAGGTGAAATTAAGGATGTTTTGTCAAGAGGATATGATGCAGTAAACCATGAAGAAGTTAACAGTATACATGCACGCCAGTCATCTTTTACAAGAGCTATGAAACAGTTGATGATACGTGTGTTGAAGCGACCTCGCTGTTATGACTACAGTAAGGCTATGAAATCCATGCTCATAGAAGAAGATCGCCAAAACAACGTGTTCCCTACACTATGCCCGAACTTTGATCACACTCCACGTTCAGGAGCAAGAGGCCTTGTCCTTACGAATTCTTCACCAAAAGCATTTTATAAGCATATCAAAGATACATTGGAATATGTGAAAAATAAACCATACGATAACCGTGTAATCTTTGTTAAGTCATGGAATGAGTGGGGAGAAGGTAATTACATGGAACCTAGTAGGAAATATGGTAGAAGTTATATCGAAGCGATGCGTAAAGCATTGGATGAATTTTAGTCGTTAGTATATTAGTTTTGAAATGGATAATTCTTGCAATAAATAAAATCCTCCAATGATATCCGTAATTGTACCAATATATAATGTTTCTAAGTATTTAGGTGATTGCTTACAATCTATTCTCCTACAAGATTATAATGACTTTGAGGTTCTATGCGTTAACGATGGCTCTACTGATGATAGTGCAGAAATTGTTAAGAAGTTTGAAGAGTTGGACAAGCGCTTTAAACTCTTTCAACAATCAAATAGCGGTGTTAGTGTAGCACGTAATCTGGGACTTAAATATGCTCAGGGTGAATATATCTGTTTTGTAGACGCAGACGATATGATTGCTCCCAACTTTTTAAGAGTGCTTTACGAATCTTCAAAGGATGGTAATTTCGCAGTATGTAGTTTTACAAAAGATTCTGCACTATTAGGGAGTCGGCATACCAAGATTATAAGATTGACTTCTAGACAATTTATTGATATGATAGTAGATGAAACTATTGAGCATCCTAATTTATGGGCTATGATGTTTAAATCTGCTATAATAAAGAAATACAATGTGCAATTTTATCCTGGATGTGTTAGAAATGAGGATACTGAATTCTATATGAAGTATCTTGTTCATGAAAATCATGAGGTAGTTCTTGCGGATTATAAAGGATACTTTTATAGAGATAATCCTAATTCTGCAATGCATACTACAAAAAGAAACGCATTTACATCTTTTGAAGCATCCGAAAGAATTGAGAAATATTTAACAGACAATGGGGTGGTATTCCCTTATAATAAAATGCTTTATGGATCAATTCAAGCATATTCAGTTTTGCTTGCACGTGAGAGAAATAAAGACTTATACGAAGAGTTGCATAACCTATACGATGTTCGTAAAGTAATGTGTGATTTGTTAAACCATCCTAGATTATTAAGACGTATTGTTGCTGTTATATATGTCATATTGGGGAAACAAATCTTTTATAAGTTGTTTTCGTTGATAAGAAAATAGGTTATAAATATTAAATATGTAAAATGACAAAAGTAATAACCTACGGTACATATGATTTACTTCACCAAGGTCATCTTAATCTCCTATGTAGAGCTAAAGAGTTGGGTGACTACCTAATTGTAGGTGTCACAAGTGATTCTTTCGACCGAGGACGAGGAAAATTGAATGTGCGTAATAATGTCCTTGAACGGGTGGAGGCAGTCAAGGCTACAGGATATGCAGATGAAGTGATTATTGAGGACTATGTGGGGCAGAAGATAGATGATATACAGAAATATAATGTAGATATCTTTGCTATTGGTTCTGACTGGGAGGGGAAGTTCGACTATCTGAATGAATTTGCCAGGGTGGTTTATCTCCCCAGAACAGAAGGAATCAGTTCTACAATGCTTCGTGCGGAGACTACAACGGATGTACGTATGGGTATTATCGGTTGTGGACGTGTGGCAAAGCGTTTTCCTACAGAAGCCAATGTTGTGAACGGACTGAAAATAGTTGCTACCTATGATATAGATAGTGTTGCTGCAACGAGCTTAGCGACATGTGTTGAAGATGCCAAGGCATGTACTTCTGCTCAGGAGATGTATAAATCTGTTGATGCTGTTTATGTGGCAACTCCACATTTATCTCATTACTCTTATGTAAAAGAAGCTATTCTTGCCGGTAAACATGTACTTTGTGAGACTCCTTTAGTTCTCCATGGTGATGAGGCCAAAGAACTTTACGCTTTAGCTGAAGAGAACGGAGTAATCTTAATGGAAGCTAATAAGACAGCTCATTGTCCTGCTTTTAACCACTTGGTTGTGATGATTAAATCAGGTGTGATAGGCGAAGTGGTTGATATAGAAGCATCTCTTTCTAAGCTTTGGATTGAGCAGAAAAATCTGCGAGAGTTGGATCCGTTACAGGCAGGTGGCTCTTTTTATGAATTGGGAAGTTATTCGTTGCTTCCTATTATTAAACTCTTGGGATGCCAGTATGAGAATCTGAATCTATACTCTCGCATGAAGAATGGTGTAGATATGTACACAAAAGGAGTAATTCGCTATCCGCATGCTGTTTGTTCTTTTAAAGTAGGCTTGGGTGTAAAGACAGAGGGAAACCTTGTGATTTCCGGCACAAAAGGTTATGCTTATGTACCTGCTCCATGGTGGAAGACTGATTATTTTGAACTTCGTTATGAAGATCAAAATATGAATCAGAAGTTTTTCTATAAATGGGATGGCGCTGGTTTGCGTTACGAGATTCAAGAGTTTATTTCTTGCATATTGAACAAGCGCTTTTCCACTTCTCGTTTGAGAAGAAAAGAGTCCATCTGTATGGCAGAAGTGATGGAACAATTCTCCAATCGTAAGAATTTTTTTGAAATCTGATATAATAATCTATACAATGAATATAGCTGTAATGTTAGCTGGTGGTACCGGCGAGAGAATGGGTGCAGGTCGTCCCAAGCAATTTATTGAGTTTGCAGGTAAGCCTTTAATTATACATTGTTTGGATGTATATGAGCAGTCTCCCAATATTGATGCAATTGAGGTAGTTAGCCATAAAGATTGGATTGACTATGTCTGGCAGTTAGCTAAAGAGTATAATATTACTAAGTTAAAGTGGGTGTGTGAAGGAGGAGATACCTGCCAGGATTCTACTCGTAATGGTATATTTAATCTTGAGGGTAAAGTACAAGATGATGACGTACTAATGTTTGTAATGAGTAGTAGCCCATTTGTAAATGAAGCCATTATTGAGGATTCTTTGAGAGTTTGCAAGGAACATGGTAGTGCGTTTGCCTGTATGCAGTGCAAATATAATCTTGCTTATACAGAAGATGGTATATCTTCAACATATATCAATTTTAAGGAAAATCATAAGACGTTGAATATGCCATGGACCTCTACTTTCGGAAAGTTCAATAAACATTTCCATAAGGCTTATAATGAAGGTATCGAGATAGAGCTAAGATCATATGTGCCAACTTTATGGGTAGCATTGGGTGAACCATTATATTTCTCGTTGGACACACCTAAGAACATGCTACATGCTACATATAAAGAAGATGTTGAGATTTTTGACGCCGTTTTGAGATCTGAGAAGAGGATATAATATATAAAAGATAAACACAATTAATATTGTACCTATGAAATATTTAGTTGGCATAGACGAAGGCACTACTGGATGCAAAGCAAGTGTTTTTGATGAGACAGGTAAATTAATCTCTATCAAAGGAAGAGAATATCCTAGCTATTACCCACATCCAGGATGGGTGGAACAAAATATTGAGGAAATCAAAGAGGCTGTTTTTGCATGTTGTCGTGATGCTGTCGCTTCTGCAAAACGCAAAGGAGTAGATAAGAATGATATTGTAGCAATAAGCCATTCTAATCAAGGTATTACGATGGTCCTTTTGGACGAGAATGAGAAACCTGTGAGAGAAAGAACCATTGGATGGCAGGATTTGCGATATGTTGATATTCTTCCAGAGCTTCAGAAAGAGGTGGATATGGAGAAGTATTGGAACATCAGTGGTATGATGTTCGGTACTTATAACATTCCTATCCTTAGGTGGCTCCAAGAAAACGAACCGGAAAACTGGGCTAAAGTACGTTATATCTGCTCACATCAGGATTGGTTCTTGCGTCAGTATGGTGCTACCGGATTCTTTATTGATGAAGGTTGTACAAACTTTTTAAGTATGGCCAATAAAGAAACCAATGAATGGGATGACTATCTAACTAGTGTATATCATGTTGACAAGAATACTCTTCCTAAAGTGATTCATAACCCAGGTACTGTAGTTGGTGAGGTTACTGAAGAAATTGCTCTGCAACTTGGTTTACCGGTAGGCTGTAAGGTGTGTTCAGGTGGTTTGGATACAAACTGCTGTTTGATGGGTGCAGGTGCAAAAGATGCAGGTACTCAGGTATTAGTAATGGGTACAGCAGGTGTATCAATTGTTGTAACCGATAAGATGGTCTTAGATCCTAATAAACGAATAACTGTACGTAGCAACCCTGGATTTGGTAATTATCAATTCTACATTATGACCAATACGGGCGCATCTTCGTTCCGTTGGTTCAGAGATGAGTTGTGTTCTATGGAGTCAGCCACTGCAAAGTTAATGCAGATAGATCCATATAACATCATAACCACAATGGCTGAAAATTCTAAGCCTGGTGCAAATGGTATTGTTGCTTTGACTTGTTTCCAAGGCTCACATACAAGGATCAAGAATGAGAAAGCACGTGGAGCATTCTTCGGTATCAATTTAGGTACATCGAAGGCCGATTTAGCGCAAGCAGTTTTGGAAGGTATCTGCTACGAAATGAAAGACATCCTCAAGATGAATGAGAATCTGTACGGAAAAGAAATTACTAGCATCAGATTGTGCGGTGGAGTCTCTAAGAGTCCATATTGGTGTCAGATGTTTGCAGATATTTTCAATAGACCTATTGAACTGATTGAGGTAAGTGAATTAGGTTGCCTAGGTGCAGCTATGTGTGCAGGTATTGGTGCTGGATTATATAATGATGCTTCAGAGGCTGTAGATAAGTGTGTACACATTAAGGAAGTATATACACCTAACGAAAATAATGTGAAGGTATATCAGGAAACCTTTGAAAAGTGGTTTGAGTGTCTGAAGATTACAAATTATCAAATTTATCAGTAATCGTGATACTACAAAATTTAAAGGATTATGAAAAAGGCGTTAGTAGTTGGAGGAGCAAACGGTATAGGGTTGAGTATTGCTACAGAATTGGCTAATAGAACAGATATTAAGAATGTTTATATTGTAGATAAAGCTCTATTGTCTGATGAGTTTGCCAATGACAAGTTTGAGGCTTATCAGTTTGACCTTACTCAAGAGGACTACTCTATCTTTGATAAGTTTTATGATATAGATACCTTGATGATTACTGCAGGATTCGGTAGATTGGCATTATTTAAAGATGTGGATGAGAATATGATTCCGCTTAGCTTTAATGTCAATACTATACCGGTTATGCGTATAATCAAGAGATTCTATCATAAATTAGAGTCTCAGCAGGATTTTTATTGTGGGGTGATGGTGAGTATTGCAGGCTTTATGTCTTCTCCTTTCTTCAGTATTTATGCTGCCACTAAAGCCGCACTGAAAGTGTTCATAGAGAGCGTGAATGTGGAGTTGCTGAAAGCAGGGAGTAGCAATCAGATATTGAATGTAAGCCCTGGTTCATTGAAAGGAACGAGTTTTACCAATGGTAAGACTAATTTATCAGTTACTGCACCGATGGCACAGGCTATCATTGCTGAGATGGAAAAGAAGAACGATCTTTTCATTCCGCAGTATGAGGAAGTATTCAAGATAGTTCTTCAGAGGTATCAAGAAGATTTCCGTAAAGAAGGGGCACATTCGTATGATTATAAGTGGGAAAGAATTAATAACGGCTAATTATGAGGGAAAAGATTATTGTTTTTTTAAAAACTCACCCTTCTATCATACGTCTTATTTGGGGGATAGCTAGATGTGTTTTGTTTTTTTTAGTAAAGATTTCCCAAAAGCAAAAAACGATTCTGTTTTGTTCTTTTGGAGGACGTAATTTCAATGATAGCCCTAAAGCTGTTTATGATGAAATATGTAAAAGAGAAGAATTTGATGATTGGCGTTTAGTTTGGGCGTTTGTTGAACCTGATAAGTTTGCTATCCCTAGAGGTGATAAAATAAAGATTGATACGTTTTCTTTCTTTAAGTTACTTGTTACATCAAAAGTATGGGTTAGTAATTCAGGTATGGATAGAGGGATAGATTTGATAACAGATAAGATTATTCGTGTGGAAACTTGGCATGGTACCCCATTGAAGAAGACTGGAGGAGAAGAAAATCAGAATTCATTAGGCAGCAAACCCAATAAATACAAAGGTCCTATAGATAGATCAGCAATCAGATGTGCACAAAGTGTGTATGATAGAGATATATATATCAGAGTTTTTCATGCGAGTAAAGAGTCTTTTTTACTTGCAGATCTTCCACGCAATGATGAACTTCTCACTTATACAGCGGAGAAGTTGTCTAAAATTCGCGAAAATTTAGGCGTTACAAGTAATAAGAAGGTTTTGTTATACACTCCTACTTATAGGGAGTATTTGATAAATGAAGATTCCCAAAATTACATAAACATACCGATTTGTTTAGAGAAGTGGGAGCGAATGCTTGGCAAAGAATATGTTTTGCTGATTCGTGCTCACTATGCCGTTTCGGCAGCATTGGGTATACGAGATAATGATTTTGTGAAAGATGTTTCGTCATATCCTTCTCTGAATGATTTATATTCTATTTCTGATATGATGATTTCTGATTATTCAAGTACCTATTTCGATTATGCTATTTTGGACCGTCCGATGCTTTGTTTTGCATATGACAAAGAAGAGTATGAGGAGAAAAGAGGACTTTATTTGGATATAGAGAAAGATTTACCATGTAAAGTGTGCAAGCACGAAGAAGAAGTATTAGCTGAGATTTTGAATATGGATGTGACTGCAGCAATAGATGCTACTAAGTTATTTCATAAGAAATATGCACCATATGCAGGTCAGGCTAGTAAAGTGGTAGTTGATGCAATTCTTAAGAAACTAAAATGAATATTATAATTGTTGCTAATTTCCCTGGAATAATGGACGGTAGTTTTACTGATCGTTTCTGTTATTTGGCAAAAATGATGCATGAACAGGGACATAATGTTGAACTCGTGGTTTCAGATTTTTGTCATGATAATAAGACTGAGAGAGAGAATACGGTCTGTAAACTCTATCCCTTTAAGGTTACTCTTCTACATTAGGATCCATATATTAAAAATGTGAGTATTCAAAGGTTGAAGAGTCATTTTAAATGGGGCAAGCAGGTAGGTATATATCTAAAAACAGTGGGATTGCCTGATATTATATATTGTGCAATTCCATCTCTTACTGTAGCAAATGAAGTTGCTAAATTCTGCAAGAGAAATGAGGTGAAATTTGTTGTTGACTTGCAGGATCTATGGCCGGAGGCTTTTGCTATGGCTGTCCCTAGTAAACTATTACAACAAACTTTTCTACCTATGAAATGGTATGTAGATGCTTCTTATAGAGCTGCTGATTTAGCTGTGGCCGTGTCTGATACTTATGTTAACCGCATCTTAACTGTTAATAAAAGAATAAGTGATGGTCTATCTGTATATCTAGGGAATGATGGTGAAGCTTTTGATGAAGGTCGCAAAAAATATCAATTGGAGCGTAATGAAGATGAGATTGTTGTAGGGTACATTGGTAATATGAGTACAAGCTATGATATACCTTGCGTGATGGACGCTCTTGCTATTGTTAAGAAAAGAGGTAATGTCAAACAATCGATTCGCTTTGTTCTCGTTGGTGGAGGTGTAGATGAGGCTAAATTTATGAATTTTGCAAAGAATGTATATCCCAATACAACATTCCTTGGCCGGAAGAGTTATCAAGAGATGGCAGGATTGCTCAGCGGATACGATGTTGTCGTTAATCCTATAGTTAAAGGCTCAGTGGCTAGTATTATCAACAAAGTCGGAGATTATGCATTATCTGGAAAACCTGTAGTGAATACTCAAGAATCATTAGAATACCGTGAACTAGTTGATTCATACGAGTGTGGTATAAACTGCGAATGTGGTGATGCCGAGCAAGTTGCAGATGCTATTGAAAAGTTAGCCCTTGATCCAGTACTACGCTCTAAGATGGGGGAAAACGCTGCTCGTTTGGGTCGTGAGAAATTTGATCGTAGGTATACATATCCCCAAATAGTAGATGCTTTAGAGCAGTTATGTAAATAATAAAGTATTATATAGCTCATGTATCCTCTTTTCTTCTCCCTTATCCGCCTTTCAATAGGCACTTCCAATACTCTTTCTAGTCAGCCATATAGTGATGACTGGGAAAAACTCTATTGTATGGCTGTGAAGCAGTCATTGGTAGGTGTTTGCTTTGCTGGGGTGAGACGGTACATTGAGGATGCTCAACAACGTGGAGAGGTCGTAAGCATCCCCAAGAAAGTGTATTATCAATGGTTGGGGGCTGCTGTTCAGATTCAACAACGCAATGAACTGATGAATCGTAGATGTGTGGAGCTTCAGTCCAAACTCAGTTCTTCAGGATTCAAAAACTCTATACTGAAGGGACAGGGTGTAGCTGCACTCTATGGTGAATTGAAGGATCTTAGGCAACCGGGGGATATAGATGTGTATGTGGACTGCGAAAGAGAGAAGACGATAGAATATGCTCGCTCTATAGGACAAGAAAATGTTGAATGGGATTATAAGCATCTGCATCTGAAGGTATTCAAAGATACCGAAGTGGAGATGCATTACCGCCCTGAGGTGCTGATGAACTTGGTAAAGAATAGGAGGCTTCAAAGGTGGTTTCTATCTGATGAGGTTCAGGAACAGATGTTTCAACAAAATGGTCAGATAATTACTCCTTCCATAGAATTCAATCTGTTTTATGTCCTATTGCATATATACCGCCATTTCTTGTATGAAGGTGTTGGTCTCAGGCAGTTAATGGATTATTTCTATGTACTGAAGTCTGCAAGTCTGCAAGATTATAAGTCAAAGAACTTAGCTGCTATAGAGGCCTTTGGAATGAAACGATTTGCAAAGGGCGTTATGTGGATTATGCAGCATGTGTTTGGTGTGGACGAACAGTATTTGGGCTATGAATCAGATGAAAATGAGGGACGATATATCCTTAATCAAATAATGACAGGGGGGAACTTCGGTCACTATGATGCAAGGTTGAAAACAAATAGGAGTAAAGGGAAGTTAGGGGCAGTTACCAAGGTACTAAATCACACCCTACATCTCTTGTCGCATTATCCTGCGGATGTGGTGTGGACTCCAATATGGTTTTTATATCATTGGTGTTGGAAACGGATACAAAAACAATAATGAAAATAATATATAATGTTTTTTCTATTGTTAGTATCGATGGAATATAATGATAAATACCAGATTATTATTAAAAACTATGTACAAGTATTTTTTTAAACGCTTGCTTGACTTTACAATAGCATTGGTGGCTTTGTCTATCATTTGGCCATTTTTGTTGATTATAACTATCTGGCTGCATTTTGCCAATAAAGGAGCAGGCGCGTTTTTCTTTCAGGAACGTCCGGGCAAGAATGGTAAAATTTTCAAGGTAATCAAGTTCAAGACAATGACGGACGAGCGTGATGCGAATGGGGTGTTGTTGCCTGATGCTGACCGCTTGACAAAGGTGGGCTCATTTGTGCGCTCTACCAGTATTGACGAGCTGCCTCAGTTGATTAATGTGCTGAAAGGTGATATGTCTCTGATCGGTCCTCGTCCACTCTTGGTGCAGTACCTTCCGCTCTATAGCACGGATCAGATGAGACGTCACGAGGTGCGCCCTGGTATCAGCGGATGGGCTCAATGTCACGGTCGTAACCAAATTTCTTGGACGGAGAAGTTTAAACTGGATGTGTGGTATGTGGATAATCTTTCTCTGCTTACCGACCTGAAGGTGATTTTTATAACCATTAAGAAGGTGTTGTTCAGAGAGGATATTAATTCTGATAATGATGCCACTATGGAGGATTTCGATGGAACCAATTAATTATGCTCTACTTAAGAGATTGGATGAACAGTATGGATCTCCTTTCTATCTGATGGATGCAGAGAAGTATCGTAGCAATATAAATAACTTCTTAACTGCTTTCAAAAAGAGATACGAGAAGGTCGTGGCTGGTTACTCATTCAAGACCAACTATGTGCCTACCTTGTGCAAGATTGCTCTTGAAGAGGGGGTGATGGCCGAAGTGGTGTCGGAGATGGAGTATGAACTGGCACGCAAGATTGGTTTCGAGAAGATAATCTTCAATGGCCCAATCAAGCGACCTGCTATCTTTGAGAAGGCTTTGGAACATGGGGCTATCATCAATCTTGACAGTGAGTATGAGGTGGAGATGATTTGCAATTATGCAAAGAAGCACCCTAATGCAAACCTTCAAGTGGGCATGCGTATTAACATTAACCTCACAGATGAGAATGGTAACAGTACCATTCAATGTGGTTTGCGCTTTGGCCGTTTCGGCTTTCCTGCGGATATCATTGGCAGAAATATAGCCCGTTTGCGTGAGGCTGGAATAAAAATAGTATCGCTCCATGGCCATACGTCTACTTCAGATCGTGCAGTATTGAACTATAAGATAATCACACAGCACATGTTGCAAGTGTGTGAACTGAATGAACTGAATGAACTGGAGTGGTTTGATATTGGGGGTGGTTACTTTGGTGCAGCTCCTGAAGGTATGGACTTGACTGGCCGTCCTACGTATGAGGATTATGCCAATTGCATGCTGGACGAAGCTTTGGCTAATGAGTGGTTTAACCGTGTACAGCCTACTATAGTAATTGAACCTGGTTCGTCTGTTGTTTCTAATGTGTTCTCCTATTTTACCAAGGTGTACCAGAACAAAAAGGTGGGTAAGGTGAACTTTGTGATGGTGGATGGTACTGTGTTCGATGTGAAGCCTACTATGCACGCTAACAACTTGCCTCACAAGGTGTATCGTGCGACTGAAAATGAGGAGGGTTATGTTTGTGATGTGGTGGGCTCTACTTGTATGGAGAAGGATGTGCTGCTAAAGGAGGTGAATATGCCACAGATGAATGCTGGAGATTTTATTCGATTTAATGGCGTGGGTGCTTACACAATTTGTATGACTCCAACTTTTATCAATTTCCTCGCTCCTATCTTGATGCCGGTAGATGGCACGTTTGTGCAGGTGAGAAGACGCCAGACAGTAGAGGATATTGTCGGTATTTATAACTTTTGATAACTATAGAACAAAGATATGAACATCCTATTTACATGTGCAGGACGCAGAACGTACCTGTTGAAATATTTTAAAGAGAATCTTTCTGAAGGTGACAAGGTGGTAGCAACGGATATGCAGCTTTCAGCTCCTGCTTTACAGGTAGCTGATGTGAAGTTGCAGGTGCCGGCAGTGTATGATCCTGAGTATGTGAATATCACGCTCAACATCTGCAAGGAGCAGCAGATTGATGTACTCCTTAGCTTGAACGACCTGGAACTGCCTATTCTAGCTGAGAACAAGGCTCGTTTCGAGGAACTGGGTGTGAAGGTGATTGTCTCTTCTCCAGAGGTGATTGACATTGCTTTTGATAAGTATAAGACCGCTCAGTGGGTGGAGTCTCTCGGATTGGTTGCTCCTAAGACTTATGTTCGTCTAGATGATGTCAAGAAGGCTTTGGCAGCCGGCGAGATTGATTTTCCGCTCTTCATGAAGCCTCGTTGGGGGTCTGGTTCTATAGGTCTTGAGAGCATTGCTGATATGGAGGAACTGGACATCTACTATAATCTTTTGATGAAGAAGATTAAGAAGACTAT